>Ga0172371_10013371_pt1 | contig 10698 bp, 5 predicted proteins | sample Lak12m_FD_114543 | JGI IMG/M metagenome (GOLD analysis project Ga0172371, IMG submission 114543) | Freshwater microbial communities from Kabuno Bay, South-Kivu, Congo - kab_022012_12m | ecosystem: Environmental > Aquatic > Freshwater > Lake | place: Democratic Republic of the Congo: South-Kivu... | reverse complement strand
CCTCATCTGTATGCCCCGTGAGTTCCCGGAGACAATGGCCGTTTGAGACATCCCATAAACGCAGGGTTTTGTCCACACTTCCCGACAGGGTAAAACATCCATCCGGAGAAAAAGCTACGGAAAAGACGGCACCTGTATGCCCCGTGAATTCACGAAGACAATGGCCGTTTGAGACATCCCACAAACGCAGGGTTTTGTCCCCACTTCCCGACAGGGCATGACATCCATCAGGGGAAAAGACTACGGAAAAGACGACACCTATATGCCCCGTGAGTTCCCGGAGACAATGGCCGTTTGAAACATCCCATAAACACAGGGTGTTGTCGCCATTCCCCAACATGCAAAAACGTCCATCCGGGGAACAGACAACGGACATTGGAGTAAGAGGGACTCTTTGGTCAACAAAATCTGGTTTGACATATTGAAAGACAAACTCATCAACTATGTCTCCGGCATCCAGCAGATGCACACCAAAGTTTTCAGCCTTATTTTTCAACAGTTGATGGGTTTGCAACGTGTAGGTGTCACTCAACTGAAATGCCGTTTCGACAACATCGCGAAACCGCTCTAGCGCTTCCGGAGTGCTCAATCCAAATGTGATTCCTGCCATTGCTTCACCGAATCCTCATACAAATTTCAGGCCATACTGCCTTCTGCTACTTTCTGACTTTACCCTTTATGCTTGAGCTTAGTCTGTTCCTGGACGGTCGTCGTCCTCCGCTGACCAGCTGGCACTGCGCCCTCGGCATGCCCCCAGTCAGTGGTATTCCATTTTATGCCGCGTTGCTCCAGTCGTTTCTGCAATTCGCCGATTGCAGAAATACAGCTTATGTCACCTTGGGGAGTGTTAACCTCAAAATTGACTTCCCCGTCGAGGGGAATGGCAATATCAAAATCTCCTTTACCTGCCTCATCAGGTGTCTGGCCGGCGATTCGCATAGGTTCGGCCTTATTGCCCGGCTCGCAAGAAACATCGAAATTGAGTTCCTGTAGCACCTCCATAATCGCCGTTCCAGTTGCCATACGTTTATCGTGGGAGCTTTTTGCCTCCGCTGCGGAGCGAAGTGCTTCTGTGAGTTTCTTTCGTTCGTCGCGGGCCGAACTTGTTGCTTCATCATGCCGTTCGGCAGCCACCGCTTGGCGGACTTGGTCAATGACCTGTTTCGCTTGACGACAGGCATCCGGAACATCAGACCATTCACGGATCAAAGCTTCATCCATCCCAGTCAAGGTCGCATGAAGCACATTGAGTTGAGTCTCCGCCTCGGCTTTGCGGCGTTCAAATTCCTTTTGGGCAGCGGCAACCTCTTGTTCCAAACAGGTACCTGTAGCTGCGATACGATCGGCATCGGCTCGGGATACATCAAAGCGGCCCGATTCTAGTGCCTGCTGGGCACTCTTTAAGTCACGAGTAAGGGCGTCAAGCTTGCCAGGACAGAATTTCTGATGAGGCAAGCTCTCTAAACGATGCAGTGCTGAACGTCCCTTTTCCAAAGCAAGGGTAGCGTTACGGCGTTTTTCTTCAGCAATTCGCTGGGCATCCGCCTCGGCCTTTAAGAGGGATTGCGCTTCATCCTGCGTGCTTTGGACCTGCTGTCTCGCGCTTTGCACGGCGCCTTTGGCCTCACGTGCCTTTTGGAGAGCCGATGATGCCGATTTTTCTGCATCCTTACGGACTTTGGCGGCAGCTGCCAGTTCACGCTCAGCCTGTGTAAATAACTGAGTTGCCTGCTGAGCCCAAGACATTTCCTGGTGCATATAATGACCATCGGCATTGTTTACCGCCTGCATAGCCCGGTCATATTCTTCCTCAGCCCTGTCAAATGTTCTTCGAGCATCCTGTTCTTGTTGTTGAGCCCGATCAACTTCATTGCGAGCTCGACTCAGGACATCACGGCTTGCCGCAACCGCCGACGAACTGCTGCTGGCAGCCTCCCCGGCCCGGCGGACGGCATCGGGGGCAATCCGCCGGGCATCGGAAGAAAACGAACCAGACTCATCCCGCAGGGATGCATCCAGAATAGTAACATCCCGTATTATTTTTTCAGCATCAAGCAAAATTGAGGCGATGGCTGCATCGGCGGCAGTGGAAATCAAATTTGCACACGAACGCTGACTGCGTTGAGCAATGTTCAACTGGGCTACAACATCCGCTTTTTTCGGTCCGCTCATGAAGTCCTCCTGATTTTACAATTATAGGGTTTATCTTTATTCTGGTATGGGAATCAAATCTTGACGGTGAGTACACGGAAGTGTTACCTGTAAACGAAAGAGTTGAAAGCGCAATACCTTTTAAATACCTCTTGGATGTTCATAACCCCAGCCCATTATGCCTTGGAGGATCGATTTTAACAGAACTGAAGCCAGTTAAACTGCATGCTAAAGCACGAAGTGCCAAGAGTACCAGAGTAGCACCGAAGTACCAGGAGTACGGAGTACAAGAAAATCCGAAGCGAGCTAAAGTTCGCAATTTGCTAGCAATAGGCTGGCAACGGTCCGTTTTACAAGAAGCAAGAAGAAGCAAGATCAATACTGTCTGACTTTACTCTTTAAACTTAAACGTGTAAGCAGTCGGCAAAAGTGGCGACTCGGGTCGCACACTGAAATAGCTCAAGCAGGCGAAGACCTTTTCCTCTTTGAGGCTCAGGCTTCCGTTGGTTCAGTTCTGTTATTTTGCTCATCGTATTTGCCTTCAAATTTCGACGACAGGCCAAACATAGTGCTGCCTATCTTCCTGTTGTTGGCTCACGCCGCCAAACTTCAGGTTGAGACAGAAAGGCCGTCTGTTGTCCGCTGATCCAACCGACCCCGACCAGTAGAGCTTTGATTTTAATTGTACCGGGGTGACGCCAAAACCAAACAGCTTGGCGGCAAAATATTTCCTTACGCCAAGGAACTCCAGCGGTTGCACCAAGCCGCGCAACTCCTCGATCCTCGGCAGTCGCCATGTCATATAGCCCCCCCACTCCTGTTGGTTCAGCCAATCCATTAAATCACAAGCAGCCCTCCACGATTTAGGCGCTTCTGGAAGGAGAATGGCAGAAGTGGGCCAAAGTATGGCCTGACCCCGGACCATCATGAACTCTTCGACAGGCTTGGTAAAAAAACGCCTTAGGAGGATCGTTTCATAATCGAGTTGGTGGATACCACACTCGTCCGCCTTGGCCTGTAATTTTTCAAACATCCTGGCGGTGAGTTCATCATTCACATCAAATATCAAGTCTACCAATTCACTAAATCGTTCCAGTGCTTCAGGCGCCGAGAGACCAAAAACAATGCCAGCCATTTTGGATCTTTCGTCGATTATTTGAAGATTCAAATCACGCTGCGACTCCTTGAATTTCTCAGTGATTCTGTTTGGGGCTCCCCCCTGACCTGCGAAGAACTCGGGCTGTTGCTGCTTGTGGCAGTTTGGCTGACCAGTTGACAAAGTTAACCGGCTTGCACCTCCCTGCCCAAAACAATCGGCTACGACGTGAAGATCAGGATTCGAGACAGCGTTTGGCCTGCGACGGATGATGGTGGTGCCCCGTCTCTTGCTCTCGACTCTCTTTTTTTCCGCATGAGCCTGGTCTATGCCAAGTCTCCTGCGGATATCCTGGGCGGTGCCATCCTCCAGCGTCGAGGAGTGGCTTTTGATGGGATAACCCATATTCACCAGGACTGCCACAAAGTCCTGGTTTGTCATACCAGCTTCTATCGCCAACTCATAAACCCTGGTCTTAATCGTCATCACCCTCTCCCGAAGAAGTTTCATGGCTCTTTGCCAAAAGCCTTGTCTTCTGTTACTCCTTCTCCGAAATTATAAGCATAGCCGCAATTGTTCTGGGTCGAGGCGTCTGCCATTCTGCCGCCTTAAGGCACTCCTTCACTCAAATAAAATCGGCATTATCGTGCTGATGTCCCAAATACAATGCCAGCCATTTTTGTCTCCCTCTTTAGTTGTCAGCATGCCTTATCTGCTAGATCAGGAGGCAGAAGGGCGTAAACTTGGTTGATCCTGGATTCCAGCTCAGCCATACCGGAACGATGCGACTCTTCCTGCAACTCTTGCAGCGTCGCACGAGCAGCATCAATCCGGCTACTTGACTCCCGGTTTTCCTTCTCCTGCCGCTCGATGTCAGCCAACAACTGAGCATGTTCGTTCCGCAGACGCTCTGCTTCCGAGCGTTGGGCTGCGGCTTCCTTGGTCAAGACACTTAGGCCTCCCGTTAACTCACCAACCTCTTTTCCAGCTTTTTCCAACTCACCTTGCAAGCGGCTATGCTCAGCCTGGAGCGCGGCAAGCTCACTACTAGCGCGGTCGTTGTCGGCAATCCTTGCGGCAATTGCCCGTTCCAGCTCATCTTTTGCAGCTGTTTTGGCTGTAAGAGAATTCTGTAACTCTTCCAGATGACGGCGGCGGGCATCCTCGTCATACTTTTCAAGGATCCGCTTCCGGGTTTCCATCCGGACAATTTCATGCTCTAAAGCATGTACCTGAGCGAATTTTTCATCCTGACCGGTTTCCCTGCCGCGAATCTCGGTCAATTCTTGGTTGAGCCGTTGGATCTCGGTCGCCAGATCGAACCCTTCCTTAATTCTTTCTCGTGACAGGTTAACCTGATCGGCAAGAGGAAACAGGCGGTCGCGTACTTGCTCAAGCCGTGCCAGCCGATGCTCATGGGCTTGTCCGGCAAATTCAAGAATAAACTGTCGAACCTGTTCGTCACTGATCTCCAGGGGCAAAGCAGCCAATGTGACCATCAACGCATCCGCAAGAGGGCCAGAGGCGGTATCATGCAGTAAATTCAAAAGTTCATATTGATCTTCATCTTTGAGCTGATTGAACGCCTCGGCCCAGCTTGCCGGTGATTCAGAAGCCATTTCGGCAAGAGGCAACCAATCCATCCATGAAATATGCCCCGTACGCTTCAGGAACCTTTGAGCAAGGAGTTGCATGTCGGTGTGTAAGCTAGTGGCGGCACTCATCGTTTACCTCCCAATTTCTTCATGGCATTAATAAGGTCAGTGGGATTTACTCTGGGGAGTCCTGCCTGTTTATTTTTGTTTAAATCTTGAGCAAATACAATTGATGCCCGACCAGTGCGCTTTCTCTCCAGACGCCCCTGCACTGATACCATTTGCCCTTTTTTAGGTTGCAGATGAATCGTCAAAGCACCATCCGTATCTGCTTCGACAACCCATTCAAGGCTCTGCCTGGCACCTGTCGCAGGGTGAGGGACTACAAAATGCTGTACCCAGGGATCCTGGGAGTCGTCATCAATGACAAGTTCCAATTCAAGATCTTCTCCAGGCTGCATGGAACATGGTAAGCCTAGATCAGAACTTGTAACCTTCGCGGGTAATACTTCGCCTCTCTTGATAATCGGGGTAAGAACTATTTTTTCTGTTGCCTTCGGAAGGTTCAATGCATCTCGCAAAGCCGGGCTGTCAAGATGCCCTATCATGCCGATGTCGTGCAGCAAGCGCTCCTGAACCGAGACAACACCATTGGCGATCAAGGCGGCACCCAAGGCAATTGCCAGATCAAGCTTCCCTCTGTTTGGCTCTATTCGATGCAAAACTTCATCCGCTTCATTGCCCTTAAAAAATTCCCGAAGGACCGGTGCAATCATATTTTCCCTGACTCCGGTTATTCTGCTGCCCCCGCCGGCAAAAACAACGACATAGGGCAATCGCTGAGGCTGAACTTTCCCAAGAAAGGTGCGGAGCAGTTTTCTCCCTTCATCAAAAAAAGGTTCAAGGCATTGAAAAAAATCAGCAACCCCCAAACTGAATTGAAGATGATTCCCGTCCCCATCACTAAAGGCATGTTGGATCGGTTTTATTTCACTCAAGCTTTTGTTCATTTTGGTCATCTGTTCTGCTCGAAGAGAGAGTTTCTCTTTGAACTGTTCTTTTACATCAAGAAACCACCCCCGTAGCCAGGGAATGCTGTTACTTTCGATCGACTGCAGTATCCCCTCGGCGTCTTCCGGGTATCCTGTCTTGAACTGCTGATTGAATTGTTTACACACCAAGGCACATATAAGCGCATCGGCGTAATCCCCTGCCATATCGTTATTGATGGCATCAATAACATCCAACGGTTTGTCGACATCGCCGATCAGCACCAGACTGATATCGAATGTTCCACCCCCGACATCACAGACCATCATGGTTTTATTGATAAACTCTTCACTCGGGCGGTTCTGGCGGGTGGTCCAGAGCCAGTAGGCAGCGGCCGCAACAGGCTCACTGACCGTGATATTGTGAACTGCCACTCCCTGCCCATTGAACCGGGCTTGTTCGGCGGCAAGTCTCGTGGCGCGGCATTTTTCGGGTTTTTCTCTCCGCCAGCCGTGAGGTACGGTTACCAAGATGGATTCAATTTCTTCCCCATCGTCACCATGCGATATTTCATTAACGACATGCTCGACGATATAAGTGGTCAATTTTTCGGGAGACACCTCGATCTTGTTAGCTCCTGTGTCTCCCAACGGCAAGGTGGAAACGATATGATCTTCCCCCATTTGCAGTTTCCAGCGACGAAAGCTGCGTGTGGGGTCGAATGATGAATCCGCCCACATATCCAAAGCCCCGCTTCCCACGACAATGTTGCCGGCGGTTTCTTCGATATAGACGACGGAAGACACCATCTTGTTACTATTAATTTCGACGATTTCCGGTTGGCCTTCAGAATTTATTCTGGCCACAAGGGTGTTCGAAGTGCCTAGGTCAATCCCAATGCTTTTCATGCCCATGCCATTCACTCCTGGTTCAATCGGTTATCGATAAAGTTATATCCTAAATTTCCGAGCATATATTGTAACTGCTCTGAACGAATCAGTTCTGTGGCAGAGACTCCATACCCCCCGCTGATAATCCCTACAACCTCACCAGTCATGGAATTCACAGCAGGACCGCCGCTGAATCCTTTTTCAATCGCACCATCGGACTCAAATGCCCTTGGGTTGTTGGCATCATTTCGCGCCACACGGGCGGTTATCATACGCCCTGGTTCACGCGGATTGACATGGGCATTGCCGAAGACCACCAAAGGGGCCAAAGCTGACAAGGAGAGGCTATCCCCGAGGACTAAAAAAGGAACCGGAGGCTCGATATCCACCAAGACAAGGGCCAAGTCTAATTCTTCCTGAACCATAAGCACCTTGGCTCCACGTTCCTGGCGGCTCCTGCCGCAGAATACTTTCATTGAAGATGCACCCTTTACAACGTGGGCACAGGTAGCCATCACTCCATCAGCGCTTACAAAAAAGCCAGTTGCTGTCCCAGTCCCATTTTTTTTGAAAGTAATAGTCTGGAATGCAGCCCCATCAATCATCGAGACAACATCCTGCTCGGTATTGCTCGTATCCGTTATCAGTCGATTGGGTAAGTGGCAAAAAGCAGGGGATGGTGACCAGTTGTACAGGGTGGCATCTCTTCCCTCAGTCTCACTCATAGTGGGGCTTTCCGAATCAATTTGAGGTAGATCGATAATTAGGATTTTTTCCGAGTCAGGATCATCAGGGGAAAATGATGAACTGTTGACCCTACTCTTCATGCGATTCAAAACTAATGGTAACAGAGCCTGCTTAACCCAGCGTGCATTGCCGAAGTTTTCCTGTTTTTCCCGAATAGCCTGAGCCGCTAACTCATTGACCCGTTCGAGCAGGCCATCTTCATAGGTAAAGTTTGCCTGCTTGAATTCTCTCCGTACCAGTTCAGCACAATCCTCCGGAGTAAAATTAGGAAAATATATTTCATCCGGTATCCGACTATCTAATCCTTCATTAGTGCGGAGGAATTCATCAATCTTGTCTTTGTATCCTGCAATAATAAATAGTGTTGAGTCATTTTCAGCTTTAGTAATTTCTGCTACGAGAGTCGTGACGATACTTTCAGCATATTGGTCACCGGTTAAACTATAGGCTTCATCAATGAAAACTACACCTCCCCGGGCCTTAGTAATTGCTTCACGCAGATTTTTTTCCGATTTGCCGATATATTCACCTTTCAGAATTCCTGCATCTAATAGAAGAAAATCCATATTGACAGAGCCAATGCCATACAAGATCCTACTGATCAGCTTTGCCATGGTTGTCTTGCCGGTCCCGGGAGGGCCGACAAAGCGCATATTTTGCGGGCGAGGATTGATGCTGCCATTCCCACGGCCAGCCTCTTCCCTCTTCAAATCATAGTTGATGGTATCCATGATTTCTTGAACTTTGATCCGAACATTTTCGATGCCAAGCATGCCATCCAGTTCGGCCATGGCCTTATCGAGAGCCTTTTGGTCCCGCTTGATTAATGGTGGAAGATCGGTTGCGGAGATGACCTTTACCTCTTTTTGCTGGCCGCTATTGTGACGTTTGACAATCTCAGAAACCAGTTCGCGTACACCGCCTGCATTGCCAAAATTAGGTTGGGAGCTCCTTTTTTTCAGAAGGGCCTTAGCTCTCTGTTCTACTGAAGAAGCAAGCGTGAAATCGTTTTTTCTCAAATTTTTAAGGAAAATCTCCCATAGCTGATCCAGGGTGTAGTCCTGAAAACGGATCCTGCCATGCTCAGGAAAGCGTCGAGGTAATCCTGGATCTTGGTTGAAAAATGTATGCATTTGATCAGCATATCCGGCCAGGATAAACACCAATTCACGTCGGTAGTTTTCTGCTGCAGGCACAATCGCCTTCACAATTTCTTTTGCCCCTGGCGATCGTTCGTCGCCCAACTGATGGGCTTCATCAATAAAGAGGACACCACCCCGAGCGTCCTGAATAATTTTGCGCATGTTCTCGCCGGACTCTTCCATATTGGAACTGGTGATGTCGTCAAATTTCACTTCCAGCGGATCTGCCTTTTTCAGAAGTCCCACGGCATTGAAGATGTTGGCGACAATGCGGGCTGCCGTTGTTTTGCCAGTACCGGGAGGCCCAGTAAACACCAGATGCATACTATCATCCGGTGGCAAGCCCTTCCCTTCCAGCAGATTTCTACGGACCTCTTTTGCATGTTCTTCAATGATTTCAACCTGTTTCTTCAGGTCTTCGAGACCGACCATCTCGTTCAGTTCTCGCTTGACGTCTTGAAGTTTCTGCTCATTAACTGGAGGCAGGTCAAGAATTTTTCCAGCGGTTATCTCCCTTTCTCCCTGCCTGATCAATCCTATAACTTTCCAGAGGGCAAGCTCCAACGTGCTTTCTTGGTTAGCCAAGATCGCCGCAATCGGCTTAGATCCATGAATAGTGACACCACGACGGACGGCAATTCGTGAAAGTGCGGCCTCAATCTCCGCACTCTTGGGTCGTCCTGGTTCACGCCACATGACCTTGGGGTATGTCTTTTGAGGGAGAAGAACCTCTATCCGCATTTTATCAGTGCCAAGAAAAATCAAAAAATTGTGGTGGGCGATATTTTTGTGCCAATCATTTTGGACAATATTTTTTATTGCTAGCAGTACCGCTGAGTTCCTTGCAAAATCGATCTCCAGCCCTTCGATAATTGCATCAAAATTGTCCAGGATAATCAGATTGGGCACTTGCCGTGATTTAATCAGATGAGTCAACTTGCCCAGTGTATTCAAGAGTGCCTGCCCAGCACCTCCCGCAGCGTCCTGTGCCCGGTTTGCGGTATCTCGAGCCCTTTGCACTGCTGCCTCATCCTCTTGGTTGGCAGGCGAGCCGGCCAAAGATGATACCAAATCTTCTGGCCGAGAACCATACTTCCCTCTCCGCCGAGGCCGCGAACCTTCAAAGAGTGCTGCCGCCGCCTGCGGGTCTGGGTTGCCGGAAAAATCAAGCGTACCTTCATGTGTAAGGGTTACGGTCAACTGGATGCCATTTTCAAACGCCCATAATTCAATAGTTCGACGGATATCAAGACAGCCATGGAGCAGGTTGTGATAATACCAGTCCTGCAAGTGACCGCCATACACCACCCAAATTCGTTTGCCAATTGAGTGCGTTGTATCGCCAAACAGAAATCTATGTGTTGATGTTAATGACATATGATATTTCTCCGGGCATAATTCTTCTTCCGTGCTACAGCACTATACTGACCGCACCGGTATGATTCCGGCCGAAACTACCCCTTGTAGATCAATATCCACAAAGCCGACTCAATAATTCTATAACGTTCAATTGGGACCAGATCTCTTCTTCTCTTATGAATGTATGATACGATTGGATCGGCCGGGATGACCATTATCGGAGGGACAAAAGTTAAAAGTCCAACAAGTGGCACTCCGAGTTTGTGCAACCAACTTGCCACCATTGCGGTAGGGATAATAAATAGATACCCAATTGGCCAAACGACAATTATCAGCCACAAATGAGGTCCAAATGGAGTGCGCATCACACCGAAAGCATAAAACACATAGGACAGAATTGACCATAGTACCCCAGCAATGGTTACACGGAGCGTGTTAACCTTTACTGTTGCATCCCACTGGATATTTTTTAATGAGGATGGTGTCATTGTCGCCTTGTCGACATCTCTCAAATGTTCTGATAGATCTGCTGATAGCAACGGTCTATAGGGAACCTTGAATAATCGTTTTTTCGCCTCCAAAGGGGGAGTAGATAGGTCTTTTGTTATGCAACCATTCCTGAAATCTTGCGCCCCAGGCCCCGGATATCTTGTCCGTAAGGCCTTTGGGGCTGGATCAGAGCGGACGACCACCCTAAGTCGTGGTAAGCATCCCGAATCTGTCGAGGT
>Ga0172371_10013370_pt1 | contig 10699 bp, 13 predicted proteins | sample Lak12m_FD_114543 | JGI IMG/M metagenome (GOLD analysis project Ga0172371, IMG submission 114543) | Freshwater microbial communities from Kabuno Bay, South-Kivu, Congo - kab_022012_12m | ecosystem: Environmental > Aquatic > Freshwater > Lake | place: Democratic Republic of the Congo: South-Kivu... | reverse complement strand
GCTGTTGTTGCCTCATGTTTGGGGGTTTCGTCCGAATTTTTTTCGTGCTCGAACTCCCGCACGCGGGTTCCCGCTCCGCGCGTAAAAAATTGGACTCACCCCCCAAATATTCGAGGAAACGAACTCGACAATCAGAACTACTTTGTTTTATCCGAGAATGAGGATTTCCAGCATTGTGAGTATGCTGACCGTGTAGGAAATAAAGAGAAGCCACGTAAGCTTTTCATGAAAACGCAGACTGTCCCATGCCTGGCCGAACCATACCGTCCAGAGTTTCTGGTTGATTGCCGCACTGGTTACAAAGGTTTGCTGGATATTCCGTATTGCTGTCATTACGGGATAAGTATACAAACGGTGAAGCGTTATGCGGTATGCATCACGATGATGTATACCCACTTACTCAGGTTTGCAGCTTTGAAGGAGCTAAAAAAGCTGATTAGCTGGGTATATACTCAATAACTCAGTTGCAAACCTGAGTTTTTCGGGTATATCTGTTCGTCAGAAATGTTCAGGGATTCATCTGCATTTTTTTCGTACTCGAACTCCCGCACGCGGGTTCCCGCTCCGTGCGAAAAAAATCAGATTCATCCCTTTTATACGCTATTTTTTTATATCCTCATCGATAAGATTGCGAAGATAGACGGATTTCGGGACGCGTTTGAGTTTTGCCTGTTTGGCTAGGTAGCTTGCCTGTTTGCTGGAGATAAAGAACGTAAACCGCGTATCTGCTTCGCCCCGGACGAACTGCAGGAAGTCCGATATGATCGTCGGGAGTGTGGCGGCAGTATACTTCTCGCTGACGATCTTTTCGCTTTCGTGGTACGCAAAAAGCGATGGAGGATCACCTTCGCTGTAGAGGATGAGTACGGGTTTATTGCGGTCTAGAGCCATACTGATTTCGTATCCGACGCTGATGGACGGGAAGCTGGTTTCGGCAACCAGGAAATCCGCGCTTGAAATTGCATCCTCGAGTTGTTTGTGGAATTCCAGGCGTTTTTCTTTTGTCTGAATCTGGATGTCATGCTCGGAAACACGCATGATGTGCTCATCTATGACTTCGACATTCCGTTCCTGCAGAAGCTCCGAAATCCGTTGATAGTGTGCAAGGTGATGTTTTTTGCCCACGATGGAGGCGGTAAAGTATGCAAGCATACGGAGGCATTATATCGCAGCGGGGGTATTGTTGTCAGCTTGAGCGGAAATTTTTTCAACCGTGCCGTCCATATGCATGTAGACAGGTTCAACGTTAAGGTGCGGGTACAGTTTGTCGATGACGGATTTGGCATTGAGAAGGTCGTCCGTATGTTTGGCATACGTTCCGGCTTGTCCATACGCGCCGCAATCCTCATGATTCATGAGAATGACGGTCTTTATCTCATGGAGCCTGTTGGATATCTCAACCTGCTTAAGTATTGTATAGAGGTCGAAAATTGCACCGGCAAGAGCTACGCGGTCAAATTGTTTCGGGCTTTTGAACCGTTCATCCAGCCACTTGTCTATATATTCCTGAAACCGGAAATCGATGCAGGTGATGACGATTGCGCTGGTTTTATGAGACATATCCCACGATAGTACTACCGGCCATATGATTTATCAATACATCATTCTTCGGGCGCGAACGAAATAGCAACGAAGAGACAGGTGAACACCGTTACACGACTCCGCCGGTGCTTGCGCCGGGCAGGAAGATCGAGAGAAAGAAGTTGATAATCGGGTATATTATTCTTCCGATTGGCGCAACTCCTCCGAAAAAGGGGAAGATCAAAAACAGCAAAAATATCATGCCGTACGGCTCCAGTTCGTACCACTGCCGCGCATACTCCTCGGGAAGAATGCCACCGACGATCTTAAATCCGTCCAGGGGATGGACAGGCACGAGGTTAAAGACCGCAAGAATGACGTTCATGTAAATAATAGGCTGAACAAGACCATACAACACGAGAAGAAGCGGAGACGACGCCGCGGGGATAAGAAAAGCCAGCCGGAGAAGCAGTGACAGCGCCGCCGCAAGAAGCAGATTGGAAATCGGTCCGGCAATGGAGATAAGCGCCGCGTCACGTCTTGGGTTTCGTAGGTTGTACGGATCAAATTGTACGGGTTTCCCCCAACCGAAACGAACAAGAAGAAGCATGATGGTGCCCACAGGATCCAGATGCGCCATCGGGTTAAGCGTGAGTCTTCCTTGGATTCTGGGTGTTGGATCGCCCAGTCGGTCAGCGACAAGCGCATGGGAAAACTCATGGATAGAAATTGCAGCAACCAGACCAACAAGCCAAGCCAGAAAGATAATCGGATTGTTGAAGAGCGTGTCTAACATATGGTATAGTATAAAGCACTAAATACCAATCACCAAGCATCAAACAAATTCTAAGCACCAAATGTGAAAAAAGAAAACGGTATTGTTTGAGATTTGAATATTGAGATTTGTTTGGAATTCGGTGCTTGATGCTTGGAATTTTTTACGTTTATGGCAACACAGTGCGACATTTGCGGAAAGAAACCGGTAGCCGGAGGCACACATATGCATCACCGGGGTGTTGCCGGAGGTCAGTGGAAGCGGCGCGCTCAGCATACGAAACGAAGAATCGGCGTGAATCTTCATTGGGTGAGTCTTTTGGTTCACGGCAGTATGACCCGGCTTCATTTGTGTTCGAAATGCAACAAGCGGGTGAAGTTTGATAATAAGAAAGCAGCTATAACAGCATAATTATTGCGTTATTGCCAGGAGCGAGTCTTCGAGTGACGCTGCAATTCCGATACGATTTTTGAAAGATCACTCCATTGAGGATTTATTGTATTAATGAATTCTTCTTTCTTTTTTCGAGAACCTGCTTTGATTTGTTTTTCGCGTTGTATGGCATCCGCAATCCGTCCGTATTTTTCGAAGTACACGAGCTTCGTGATGTTGTAGCGCTTTGTGAAATGAAAACTCTCTTCGCGTTTGTGTTCGTATAATCTTCGTTTTAGATTGTTCGTTACTCCTGTATACAAAACTGTATTCCGATCGTTTGAGAGGATATACACGTAGTACACAAAATCTCCACCGGGTTTGCTTCGCCGTATGAACGGTCTCGCAATGACGTCATTGCGGTTGGCAGAGGAATACCCGACAGCCACGTGCGTCGTTTGCGAGTTTCCACTCTCCGTTGCATTCTTCCGGCTTGGGCAGTTTTCCGTTGAATGCTGCTAACGGATTGGGACAAGAAAGACCGGCCCGGCTGCGCAGGTCAATGGCGACGCCTTTCATGCTGGAAACAATCACTACCAACAGGATAAAGGCAAGGGTAAGAAAGATGATGAAATTCCACGATGCCAGATCTTTTTTGAAACCGGCTGCCGATGGTGTTTTTTTACCGAATCGTGTGTGTTTTCGTGCCATATATCCTCCTTTAAGTCGCTGAAGCTTTGGCGTATGCTGCTTTTGTATTCTATATTCACAGTAGCGTGAAATGAAACAGGATGTCAAGAGGAGGACGGAGTGTATGCTTCCGTAAATTGCTCCCAGCTGACCGGGGTTTTGCCTTCCAGTTGAACGGTATCAATTGCAAGACAAGCGTCATGTGTCAGGTGACATGCAAGAATTTTTAGTCGTTTCATTTCGCTTTCGACTTTCGACTTTCGACTTGTTTGGATGTGGGTCCACACCCCCGGCCAGGGGTGGAGGGCGCGGAATGCCTGGTCAATTGCTGTGGCTATGGGCATATTCTGTATCAGAGTATTTTGGCGTTGAGAAAGTATATGTACCATGGCTATATGACTATATCGTTGGATGGTTTCCTGTTCAAAACAGTGGCCCTCTATTGCGTGCCGGACTAATTCCCAGGGGATACATCCGGTATCACGGCTCAGCCGTTTGGCGTATGGTTCGTCGTGGAATTTTTGTATTTTGCCGTTTGCTTTTCCCGAAACATAGTCGGGTAGAAGCCCGGCAAGGAGTTTTGCTCCGGTAGTAAAGAGTTTCGTGCGCAGGGGCTTGCTGGTGTCCGTATCCGTAATCGGAATTTTTTTCTGTGCAAAGATACGGCCCTTATCGAAATGCTCTGAGAGAGACACGACAGTTACCCCTGTCTGATGGTCGCCGGACATGATCGCCCATGGTACAGGGTCGCCGCCCCGCCAGCGGGGGAGAATGGACGGGTGGACATTGAGCCCGCCAAAGCGGGCATCCGTAAGCGTTTTTGCCGGAATTTTTTGTCCGTAGGATGCGGAAATGACAAGATCCGCGCGGACAGATTCCAGCGTGTTGATAACCGCCTGTTCATCCGCAAACAGCCAGGGTTTGTCCGGGTTGTTCGGGAAAGACAGCACTGTCGTGTTGTGTGTGTTTGCCCAATTCTCAACCGGTGTAGGCGTGATAATTTTCCTGCGGCCTACCGGCTTGGGAGGTTGGGTGACGACGGCAACAATTGATACGCCGGCAGTTGACAATTGACTGATGCCCGAAAGCACGATAACGGAATCGGATGTGGAGCCAAAAAAAACGATACGAATTGGTGATTGCTGCATTGTTATGGGAGCGGTATTTCTTCGAGTATTTCCTTACCGCGCTTGTCAACCGCTACCTCATAGAGCTTTTGTTTCTGTTCGAGCGCCCTCTGGGTATAGAGAATGCCCATAAGATGATCGGTTTCGTGCTGGACGATGGTGGCCATAAATCCGGTGAACGTTTCTTCGTGCACCGTACCCTGCTCATCCTGGTAGCGCAACGTGACTTGTTTTGACCGTTGTACATTTCCCCATACATTGGGAATGGAGAGGCAGCCTTCGAGTTTGCCTTCTGGTGCGCTGTTTGTTTGTGTACGTCCGGTTTTTTTGAGTATTTCGGGATTAATAAACACGCGGATTTTTGCGGTATCGGACGGTTTGGTGATAAACACACGCATGGATATGCCGATTTGGGGCGCAGCAAGCCCCACGCCTCTGGGATTTGATGCATGGAGCAGTGTGTCTTTCATGTCGCTGATAAGCCGGGCAAGTTTGCGGTCAAACGCAGTAACTGTTTCAGCCTTTTTGTAGAGCGCTTCGTGCGGGATATGGACAATCGGTTTCATATACCAAGCAGATTTCGGAATTGTTCATCTTTCGGATTCACTGTGTCGATGTATTCCTGCAGGACTGCTTGAGCCTGTTTGTCTTGTTTTTTTTCTGAGTAGAAAACATACAGTGCATGGTACGCATCTCGATAGTCGGTCTTGAGCGTTTTTGCCTTGAGTAAATAGGCTATGGCACCTTCGGTATCGTTTTCCTGGCCGACCAGGATGGCAAGATTATAGTATATTTTCGGGTCGTTTGGCGAAAGCAGTGCGGCTTGTTTGAGCGTTTCGATCGCTTTTGTATTGTATGCAGGATGCAGGGAGGAAAGCGTGTACAAAACTCTGGTCAATGACTTGAGGAAATTGACGTTGTTTGGGGAAATACGGATTGCTGTTGAACTTTCAGTTATTGCCTGCTGTGCAAATTCTGATGCTTTTGTCGCATCGTTTTCGTACATGGCGGTGACAGCCAACGCCGAAATCGCCGTCGCATGTTCATCGTGGTATAACGGTTCGTTGGGGTTTATCATACTTGCCATAGCGAAGAATGGTACGGCCTGTGCGTACGCACCTGTGCGGTTTAGCTGGTAGCCGCGGGCAAACTGTGTATCGGCATACCAGTAGAGGCCAATTTGTATCAGCACATAGAGCCCTGCAATACCCGTAAGCCAGGTCCACCATGACGGCAAATCCTTTTGGTATTTCGTATACGGTAGTTCGTAGTTTGGTGACAGCATACCTATGATGGCGGGGAAAAGAAAGAGCATGAGCTGTGTGACGACGACGGAAAAGCCGAAGAAGTTGGTGACAAGAACTGAGGACCAGCCGGCGAATAACGCAAGCGTCAGTGTGTCAGAGGTGTCAATGGTGTCAGCGTTTTTCTTTTGACGCATTGACACATTGACACGTATGACGCGTTGTTTTACAACCCAAAAAATAAAGGTACCAAGTATCAAGAGGTAACTTCCCAGTCCGAATATCCCCGTTGTTGCAAGATAGTTGAGGTACTCATTGTGCGCCTTGTTGTACAGAAAATCCCATTCGCTTGTCCGGTTATGGCCGACGGGACGGAATTGATAAAACGTGAATGCAAACGTTTCGGTGCCGGTGCCGATAGCCATAGTTTTGGGCGTGCTTTTCCATGCATTGATAGCGCCTTCCCATACATACGCACGGATGACTCCTGATTCCGTGCCTCCTGTTTCCAGCGCCGGGCCGGTCGGTTGCGAATTCAAAGCTACGCTTTGATTTTGTATACGCTGTTGTAATCCTCTTAATGAAATCCATTTGTCCAACTTTTCTATCCCAGTTCCATTCATAAATACAACGAGGGCAAAGAGGATGTGGAAAGTGATAGGCAACCACGAGAAGGCCACCCCTTGGTTTTTTGCAAGGGGTGGCCTTGCGAAGACGAGCCCCCAAAACACCACATCGGCTACAAGAAATCCCAAAAGTCCCGAACGGGAACGGGTGAAGAGCAGCACGGTAAAAAAGAGAACAGAGAGTAGAAAATAGAAAACGGATGGGGAATAGAATCTGTTCTCTGTTCTCTGTTTTCTGTTCACTACCATCGCCCACGCAATGGGCATGAGCGCTACCAAATATGCTGCCAGCCAGTTGGGCTGGCCGAGAGTGGAGAAGACGCGGTTTTGGACGTCCTGAACCCAGATGTGTTTATCGATGCCCAAACGCTCCAATACGCCGTACAGCGCGACAAGCGCGGCAGTAATAAGGGAGATTTTGAGAAGGCGTGTCAGAGGTGTCAGTGTGTCAGTAAGTGTGCGCATTGACGCGTTGACACGTTGATGCGCTGATACAGATATGTTTTCTTTACCTGTAGCAAACGCGTCACGATTTGAAAGAAATGCATAGTACAACAGCACGTATGTAATCACACTCCACATGCCGCCGTTGAACCTGCTGTAATACCCAAACCACGATACGTGCGGATCGATGGAAAACAGAGCGCTTGTGAACTGGGAAAAGACAAACAGGAGTATGGGTATATCGAGTGGAGTTTTGGCCACGCGGAATTCTTTTTGCAGAATGGATTTTCCGATCCATGCTGTGCCGATAATCACAGCGATGGCATATACTACCATCATCTTGTTGTATTCAAACAGTTCGTAGTTCCATGGGGTCAGAAGGAGCGGTGCGACCCCAAATAGCAGATAGAATCCACAGCGGATGATGCGGTTTTGCCAATGAATCACGATGCAAGTATAGCATGTGTGCTTCGAAAAAATCTTGCTTTTTCCAATAAAATATGTTATAGGATATTACCTGTTTATCCCTCGAAGTTTTTACGAAGTGGGACCTGCTATAAACAGTATTCCTGCCGAGAAAGATCTGCCGTGCCCCTCGAAGCTTTGGCGGAGTGGGGTCCGGTCTGTCACATCTGTCCTATTTATATACTAGTCATATATCCCGCATGTGCGGGTAAGGGATCCTTAGGTGGATTCTGTTTGCGTGTTTGAAAAAATGGAGTGAGGCCGGAGTTGTGTGTCCGTTGGACAGGCGGGCACACAACTCTGATCTTACGATCAGGTTCATCTTTCCGTCAATTGCGACGGCCAGGATGAAAAAGCTTAAATCGGGCTACCAAACTTACCTCGCGCCGGAGGCTTACAGCCTCGCGCTCGCGAGGAGCGTTGGTACCCGATCTGCGGCGCATCTGCGTTGCAGATGCACCTTGACAAGTGAACGAAGGAAACAGATGAAGAGTTATTAGATTATGGTGTTACAAAAACGTGTTCAATCGGCAAAATATAGCCAGAAAACACATGGTACGAGCAACAATAGTGTTCAGGCAACCAACGTACAGATGGAGAAGAAGGGAAGCTTATCGTTTTGATTTGTCGGATCGCTCGATTTTTCCGAAGAAAAGAAACAGCAATAACGCAACGATCAAAAGCATTACAAACGTAAATTGTGCTATGGCAATGGTGTTATTAAAGTCAATCATACGTGCGTGTGCAAACGCTCCAACTCAAACGCAAGCAATAAGCTTAGTATAAAAAGAATAATGCTAATGGTCAAGAGGAGCGGATTGGTAAGGCCAAAAAGGGACATAAACCAACCGGCAGATAGGTCTGTAAACCATGAAGCCATGATCGCAAGATGATGATCACGCAGAATAATTTTCATGGTATATGTAGTATGAAATGATGTTGAATCTCTGTCAATCGCGATTCTGAACGTGTTCGGATCGCGCCTTTCTTCTCCGTCTGTACGACCTTTCTATAGCGCAATAAATCGGAAGAAAACCATAATAACGAGAACCGGTGAATTGCGTTCGTGGGTGAGCATGATACAATATCCGCATATGGTACAAACTGTGCAAAATATTCGAAATACGCTTGAACCGCATAAAGCAGAACTTGCCCGACAATATGCGGTAAAACGTCTTGGTATATTCGGATCCGTCATCCATGGTGATGCGCGGCCGGATAGCGACGTGGACATGCTGGTCGAATTTTCCGAACCTGTCGGGATGTTCCGGTTTTTGGCACTGGAGCGGAAACTTACTGACATGTTAGGGAAAAATATCGATTTAGCGACCCCCGGCGCGCTCAAACCGCTTATCCGGGATGATATATTGCGTGAAACCGTCTATGTCTAAGCGATCTGATACTCTGTATATCGCGGATATTATTGAAGCTATCGGCGATATCGAATCGTTTACCAAAGACATGACGTTTGAGACATTTGCGAATGATTCAAAGACAGTTCACGCGGTGGTCCGTTGTATTGAGATTATCGGGGAGGCGGCAGTGCATCTGTCGGATCAATATCGCACGGATCATCCGGATGTGCCGTGGACGGATATCATCGGGATGCGGAACAAAATGATTCATGAATATTTCGGTATTGATAGGGAAATTCTTTGGAAAACGATAACGGAGGATATCCCAACCCTCACGCAGTTACTGCAGTAATTCTTCTTTGAGTGTCAATACCCGAAAAACTCAGGTTTGCAACCGAGTTTTTGAGTATATACCCATCTAATCAGTTTTTTGCTTAAGAAAGCTGCAAACCTGAGTAAGATGGGTAAATATCAGGAAACTGACCGTTTCCTGCATCGGTTCTCGTTATTATGGGGAAATATAATTTATTAGATGAATTTTGGGGGAATTACAATAATTCAAGACCAATTTGAAAAAGTACGTAAACTATTTTTTAAACGTACTTATAATTTGATTCAATCCCCGATCCAATCGGGGTTGAAAATATCAACGAAAGGAGGGTTCGTTCATGCCAACGAAACCCGCCCCCAAGGAGGAACGGAAGCCGCGGACGGCAACCAAGCCGCCCAAGGCCCCGAAGCCTCCAAAGCGGAAGGGAAAATACCGCTCTGATCCTCAGAAACGGTAAGCCCTTCCAAAACAGTCGGCCCGCCTCTTCGGCGGACCGACTCCGAAAATTCCAGTCCCGCCGGCGGTCGGCGAGACTGATATCCCTTCACCTACAAGGAGAGTCCTTGTAGGCTAGCGCACTAGGAAAGGAGGTTGCCGTGGCTCATCACGCAACTCGCGCAAAAAAAAGCATCATGGCAATCTTCTGCCTGATACTTATCCTGATGGCATTCTTCGGACAAATTTCTTTTGTTCGAGCTCAGGGTGTTCCGGGTATCTGTACGGGAGAGTATGAATCTCCGTGCGGATTTCCGGTTGAAGGAAACCCGGAAGAGCTTGTAGGGAACGCCACACAGCACGATTCCTGTATCCCTGAGGGCGCATGCCCCTGGATTCAGGGAGTGGATATCTGGTGGCCGGATCAGGCGACTTCATCCCAAAGACCGACGAGTCTGTTGTCAGTTCTGAACGGAGAAGTTGTCGCGGCTTGTCATCGGGATGGGGTGAATAACAAGGTGATTGCGGTTAAGAATACGTATTACCTTGCGTACTATCTCCACGCTGATGATTGTTATGTCAACGTGGGAGATTCGGTAAGTATTGGCACCTCGCTCGGTCTCATGGGTAATACCGGACGAAGCACTCTGACACATGTGCATTTTGCGATAAAGTTGAATAGTGTCGGTGCTCATGGTTATTCGCTCAGGGTAAACGAGTTTCTTCCATTGCTTACCGGATGGTCGAAGATATCGGGACTTGATCCCGCTCCGGTGACGTTCTTTGGGTCTCAACCCGGGAATATCACGATCGACGACCTTCCGTACGCCATGGCGAACGAGGTGGTGTTTTTCGCTCCGTATACACCGACGCCTGAAGCGATGGTTGTTGCCTCAACACCGACAACTATCCCAGATGTGATTCAGCCAACTGCTGTAGCTCCGGTCATTCCGACGGAGACTCCGCAGAGTGGTGTTGCATTGCCGGCAATGTCGGAGGAAACACGGCAGATGTTGCCGTATGTCATTTTGGGCCTTATTGCACTTGCAATTATTTTTGCCCAGGGTGACAACACTCCGGCAGGCAGGAATAGGAGGTAAATGATATGTGATGAAAATATTTCCTATTCCCATGATGTATTCGATTTCAATTAAGACTAGAAAAAGAGGTGAACAATGTCAAGAATTCCTATCTGGAAACAAGCAGTAGGCTATGCGCAAGAACAAGAAGCGCTTAAACGACGGCGTGCGAAAGCCGATGAGGCTATGCAAGCGTCTCGCGTTCACAGCCAGGTTGAAGCGCGTGCAAAAGAAG
>Ga0172371_10013368_pt1 | contig 10699 bp, 6 predicted proteins | sample Lak12m_FD_114543 | JGI IMG/M metagenome (GOLD analysis project Ga0172371, IMG submission 114543) | Freshwater microbial communities from Kabuno Bay, South-Kivu, Congo - kab_022012_12m | ecosystem: Environmental > Aquatic > Freshwater > Lake | place: Democratic Republic of the Congo: South-Kivu... | reverse complement strand
CGGCCTCGGTGAGCAGCTCGACGATCCGCAGCAGCCGGTCGGGGTCCAGCGCCGCCGCCTGCGCGCGCAGTTGCTGCGCCTGCTCGGCGGTCAGGTCGGCCAGCTCCGCGTCCGCCCCGGCGTACCGGCACACCAGCAGGTCGCGGATCCGGCCCAGCAGCTCGACCACCACGCGCTGGAGGTCCTTGCCGTGGGCGTCGAGCTCGGCGACGATCCGGATGGCCGCGGCGACGTCGCCCTGCACCAGCGCCGCGGCGAGGGCCTCCAGCGTCTGCCGGGCGACCAGGCCGAAGACCGACAGCACGTCGGCCTCGACAATCTTCCGGCCGCGGAAGGCGACCAGCTGGTCGAGCGCGCTGATCGCGTCGCGCAGGCCGCCCTCGGCCCCGCGGGCGACGGCCAGGAGCGCGTCGGGGGCGGCGTCAATCTGTTCCGCGCGGGCGATGTGCTCCAGCCGCGCGATGATTTCGCGCGGCGCGATGCGGCGCAGGTCGAAGCGCTGGCAGCGCGAGAGGATGGTGGTCAGCACCTTCTGCGGCTCGGTGGTGGCGAAGAGGAACTTGACGTGCGGCGGCGGCTCCTCGAGCGTCTTCAGCAGGGCGTTGAAGGCGGCGTTGGAGAGCATGTGCACTTCGTCAATGATGTACACCTTGAAGCGGCTGCGGGCCGGCGCGTAGCGGGCGCTGTCGCGCAGGTCGCGCACCTGGTCCACGCTGTTGTTGCTGGCGCCGTCAATCTCGATCACGTCGAGGCTGGCGCCGGCCATGATCTCCCGGCACGCGGTGCACTGGTCGCACGGCTGCGGCGTGGGCCTGGGCCCGCGTTCGCAGTTGAGCGCCTTGGCCAGGATGCGCGCGGTGGTGGTCTTGCCCGTGCCGCGCGGGCCGACGAAGATGTAGGCGTGGGCCACGCGGTCCGTGGCCAGGGCGTTCTTCAGCGTCTGGGTCACGTGCCCCTGGCCGACCACGTCGTCAAACTGTTGCGGCCGCCACTTGCGCGCCAGAACTTCGTAGGCCATGCCTGCATCCTCGGTCGCGGGCGCCGCCCGCGCCCGGTGTCGCCGAAGCCGTGCAGCCCGGGGTTGTCGGCGGCTGCGGCAGAGTCCAGCGCGGCGCAGCTCAGGTCAGGCACCCCACGGCGCCCGGAGATCCTGTCTTACCGCTGCTACCTTCCGGTCCTCACGGGGTTTGCCAGTCTCCGTCGCATGGGACCCGTCCCTCAACACCGCCACCGCGTCTTCCTGTTGTCGCCGCCCCCGCCGCGCCCGGGCCTTCCCCCCTGCTGAAGCGGTTTGCAGGTACAGGGCACCGCTAGCGCCCCAGGTAGCACGGCGCGGCTACGTTACCCCGAAGCCGGCGCCATGGAAAGCGCAATGTTTGGCGTGCGGGGGCGCCGGGCCTGTGCTAGATTAACCGCGGCCAGGGAAAAGGACCGGACAGCATGACCATCATTGAACCGCACATCCACATGTATTCGCGGACGACGGACGACTACACGGCCATGTACCGCGCGGGCATCCGCGTGGCGGTGGAGCCGTCGTTCTGGCTGGGCGCGTCGCGGCGCTACGCCGGCACGTTCTGGGATTACTTCCAGCTCATCCTCGACTTCGAGACCGGGCGGGCCGTGCGCTACGGCATTGACCACTACGCGGCGGTGTCGGTCAACCCCAAGGAGGCCGAGGACACCGCGCTGGCGCACGCCGTGCTCGACGGCCTGGGGCCGTACCTCGACCACCCGCGCTGCGTCGCGATCGGCGAAATCGGCTTCAATAAAATCACGCCGGCCGAGGAGGAGATCTTCCAGCGGCAGCTCGAAATCGCCAAGCAGCGCCGGATGCTGGTGATCATCCACGCCCCGCACGACACGCCGCAGGTCAGCAAGCGCCGGGGGGTCGAGCGGACGCTGGACATCCTGCGCGAACTGAACTACGAGGACCACCGCATCGTGCTGGACCACAACACGGAGCAGACCATGGACCTCAGCCGCCGGCGGACCGTCTGGTGCGGGCTGACGGTGTACCCGTTCTCCAAGCTCAACCCGGAGCGCGTGGTGGACATCCTCAAGCGCTGGGGGCTGGACCAGGTGCTGGTCAACAGCTCGGCCGACTGGGGCGTCTCGGACCCCTGCAGCCTGCCGAAGGTCGCCGGTTTCATGCAGCAACAGGGCTTCACGCCGTCGCAGGTGCAGCAACTGCTGTTCGACAATCCGCTGGCCTTCTACCGCCAGTGCGACAAGTTCAAGCCGAACCTGGAGCTGCCGTTCCAGGATCCCGCGGTCTATCAGCGCTGAGCGCCCGCCAGCCGCCGGCGCAGCAGGTCCAGCGCGAGCTGGCTGCTCCAGTGCTTGATGACCTCCCGCGCGCCGGGGAAGCAGCGGTGCTGGGTAGCCACGCCCGCGGCGTCGGCCACGGCCAGCCAGACCGTGCCGACGGGCTTGCCCGGCGTGCCGCCGGCGGGCCCGGCGATACCGGTGACCGCCAGCCCGTAGTCCGCGCCGAACCGCGCGCGGACGCCCGCGGCCATGGCGCGCGCCGCCTCGGCGCTGACCGCGCCGTGCCGCGCCAGCCGCCCGGCCGGCACGCCGAGGTCGCGGATTTTCGACGCATTGGCGTAGGCGATCACGCCGCCGAGGAAATAGGCCGAGCTGCCGGCGACCTGCGTCAGCCGGTGGCCGAGCAGCCCGCCGGTGCAGCTTTCCGCCACGGCCAGCGTCTTCCCCAGCGCCGCGAGCCGGCGGCCGACGACGGCTTCCAGGCCGAGGCGCTCCTCGGCGAAGACGGCAGCGCCCAGCGCCCGCCGCACGGCGGCGGCGAGGGTTTCCAGCCGCGCGGCGTCCGCGGCCGCCGCGGCGAGCCACACCTCGGTTTCGCCGGGCCGCGCGCAGTAGCCGACGTCCACGCCGGGCGCCGGCAGGCCGACGGCCTCGAGCCGCTCGGCGATTTCCGATTCGCCCAGGCCGCAGGTCATGAACACTTTTTCCAGCGCGGGCGCCACGGCGGCCGCCAGGGGCCGGAGCAATGGCAGGATGCGCGCCTCGAGCACGCCGAGAAATTCGCGCGGCGGGCCGGGCAGGACGAACAACAACCGGGGGCGCTCCGCCGGGACGGCGGCGGGCGGGGCGTTCCGACCCCGCCGCCTGGAACGTGGCTGAGCTCTTGGGGCGCGGGCGGCTGTGACCGGCGCGGCGGGGAGTTCGATCATCATCCCCGGCGCGAGCCCGACCGGGTTGAGCAGGCCCGTGCTGCCCGCGAGGATCAGCGCCTGGCGCCGGGCCACGGCGGTGACCGGGCGGCCCAGGGCGGCGTAGCGCCGGCGCAGCGCCGCCAGCGCCGGCTGGCACATGACCAGCGGGCGGCCCAGCAGGCGGCCGAGCGCGTCGCGGGTGACGTCGTCGCTGGTGGCGCCGAGCCCGCCGCTGACGAACACGAGGTCCGCGCGGCCGAGCGCCGCGGCCGCGGCCTCCCGGATCTGCGCCGCGTCGTCCGGGACCGTGGTGTCGCGCAGCAGGCGCAGGCCCAGCGGCCGGAGCCGTTCGGCCAGCGCCTGGGCGTGGGTGTTGACCGTGCGGCCGCTCAGCAGCTCGGAGCCGGTGGAAACCAGCTCTACGGCAGTGGAAAGCGGAAAGTGGAAAGCGGAAAGTTGGCCCTGGACTGGCGCCGGCTGGCCACCGGTCTCACCAGCGCAAGCGGGGTTATTCGCCGCTGGTTCAGCGTCCGGTACTTGGCTCTTGTCACTTTGCACTTTGCACTTTATTCGCGTAGCCGTGCGGGTGGCGCTGGTGCCAGTCCCAGGCGTGCTGGACGATGGTGCGGATGTCGGGGTACTGCGGCTGCCAGCCGAGGACGGTTTTGGCCCGGGTGGAGTCGGAGACCAGGCGGGCCGGGTCGCCGGGCCGGCGCGGCGCGACGACGGCGGGGATCGGGTGCCCGGTGACGGCGCGGCCGGCGTCAACCACCTCCTTGACGCTGAAGCCCGCCCCGTTGCCGAGGTTGAACGCGCCGGTCAGGCCGGGCCGCAGCGCGCGGATGTGTGCCTGGGCGAGGTCCACGATGTGGATGTAGTCGCGGATGCAGGTGCCGTCGGGCGTCGGGTAGTCGGCGCCGAAGATGTTGACCTGCTCCTTCTGGCCCAGCGCCACCTTGAGGACGTTGGGGATGAGGTGGCTCTCGGGGTCGTGGTCCTCGCCGTATTTCTTCGTGGCGCCGCAGGCGTTGAAGTAGCGCAGGAAGACCGGCTCGACGCCGTGGAGCTGCTGGTGCCAGAGCAGCACCTTTTCGAGCATCAGCTTGCTCTCGCCGTAGGGGTTCTGCGGGCGCTGCGGCAGGTCTTCCGTCATCGGCATGACCTCCGGCTGGCCGTAGGTGGCGCAGGTCGAGGAAAAGATGAACTTCCGGCAGCCGGCGGCGCGCATGGCGTCCACCAGGTTGATGCCGCCGATGACGTTGTTGTCGAAATAGCGCTCCGGGAACTGCATGGACTCGCCGACCAGCGCGTAGGCGGCAAAGTGCATCACGGCCTCCGGCCGGACCCGGGCCAGCGCCTTGAAGATCCGGTCGCGCCGCTGGAGGTCGCCCCCGATGAAATGCGCGCGCCGGTCCACCGCGTGCCGGTGCCCGCGCTCGAGGTTGTCGAAGACCGTCACCGCGTGCCCCGCGTCCAGCAGCAGTTCGGTGGTGATGCTGCCGATGTAGCCCGCCCCGCCCGTCACGAAGATGTGCATGCGCGGCATCCTACCGCCCCCCGGCGGGGGGCGGCAATCCCGGAATCAACGGTCGCACGGATGCACACGGCGGGGACACGGAACAGAACCGCGTGGCCGCGTGCGGGTCGGCCGCGCAGACCGGGTGGCCCTCCGGCTTGGCCCAGCCTGCGGCATAATACCAGTCAACCGCTGCACGCCGAGCGCTGTGCCAGGAGATCGGCCATGTGCCGGACTAGGAAGTCGGTGACAGCCTGCGGGTGCGTCAGCGATAAAGCGTGGCCGGCGCCGGGGACGATCATATCCGGATGGGTATATTTCACCGGCAGCACCGGGTCTTCCGCGCCGTGAATCTGGAAGATGGGAACGGCCGGCGGAGCGGCGGGCGGGTTCCACTCCAAGACCGTCCGGCAGGCCCAGCGCAGGAAGGCCGCATCGGTGGCCGACAACTGCTCCAGCAGGACGGCCGCGGGTTGGGTCAGGGTTCCGCGGCTGGAGAGCAACGCGGCTTTGCTGAGCAGGCTGGCCAGCTCGTACGGAACCGCTTTCGTGGCGCGGGACACCTTGCGCAGCGCCTGAAAGGCGCGCGGGAATTCCGCCGGCGAGCGCACACTGCCAATGAGGAAGCAGCCGAGGACGTCCAGGTGCCGCGCCATTTCCAGAGCCACACATCCGCCGAATGAAGCGCCGCCGATGAAGCAGGGCCCCGCGGGGCGCAGACCGTCGGCGAAGCGCGCCGCGTAGCCCGCGAGCGTTTCATCCGGTCTGGGCATGAGCCAGGGTGGCACGCGCAACTGCGGAATCGCCGCCGCCTGCGCGGCGAAAAGCCGCTCATCCGCCCCCATGCCGGACAGCAGGAACAGGGGCGGCGATTTGTGCTTCAAGGAAGGTTTCCTGGCGCGTCCAAGCGGTTGAAAGAAGTTGCTGTGTCGGCCTACAACTCACCCTGGCTGCTTATTAGAAGCTCCACTTTTCAGCCCGCATCATTTCAAGAAATGTGATGCAGGTGATGCCTTCCCCGTTGCAAACATCTGGGATATAGGTGCGTTTCTTTCTCTTGCCCGTCAGTTTGGCACGCGCAAAGGTTTCTTCAGTGACCACGGTCAGACTCTTTTCCTGGGCCAGTGCGATCACAAATGGATCGGCTTGCGTTGGGCGCGGAGATTCTGGATCAATCAACAACGGATAAGCTTTGATTAATTGTTCGGCCTTCTGTTGGATGACCTCATCCGTTTTCACAAACAGACCGGCTTGCCTCTTTGCCCAGTCAAAAAGCGGATCGTCTTTCCCGCCAAGCTCACGCAAAACGAATTCATTGGCCAACAACTTTCCATCTGCGATGAGCTTGTCCATGGCGCCGATAATGGAGGGGAAAACATCCGTTGGATAACGCCGCAACCACCACCCCATCAAGGCGCTCGTATCTATGGAATACTTGGCGATCACCAAGCGGCCTCCGCCAGCGGAGCGGCACTTGGTTGCCGGCTGATCAAGGCACTTTTTAATTTTTCAAGAAAACGGGCTTTCAAATCCAGCGCATCGGAAGCCATCATGGGCGTAATCAAGTCCCGCGTCATCGAATCCAGAACCAATGCGGCGTAGGTGTTGCCCACCCGGCTCAGAATCGTTTCCACGCGGGAAGGCCCGCCGGTTTGCTTCCTTTTTGGCCGGGTCGCCCAAAAGCTTTCCCACGCGGCACGCCATTCCTTGTAAAAAGCCCATGTGGTTTTTTCCAAGGACACCAAGCGGGTCATCAACGCCAGTTGACTGACGTGAAAGCGCCGGGCCAATTGCCGGATCTCATCATCTGTCCACCGGGGCGATGCTCCGTGATCGCGCAATATCTCGTCGGCCAGCAAGGCCGTGCCAGGCATAAGCGTGGCCGCGGCGGCTGCATCGGCAAAGCGCTCGATGTGCTGCCAGTCTGCGGCGGAATGCTGATCCTCCGCTGCGGGTCGTTCGTCGCCACTGCGCAACAGCATCAAATGGACAACCTCGTGCAACAGCGTGAACGGGCGCGAGGAGGGATTTTCCCGGCTGTTTACACCGATGACCGGCAAGGGTTCACTGGCCTGCACGACGCCGCGCATTTCATCCAGCGGGACCTTGGGCACCTGAAAGACAAGGATGCCCAGCGCCTCCACCGCGTCGCGCCAGGCGTGCCAAGCCTCGTATTCGTCGCGCCAACCCTGTTGCGTTTCCAAGGGAATATTCAACGCGGAACGCAAACGTGACCCAACAGTTTCCACGCTTTCCCGCAGATGGGCTTTCAGCGCCAGGACGGGGATATCCTCCTCGTTTTCCTCGAATAACTCCAAAGCGATATGACGGCGACGCCGCAGTTCGCGCAGCGCCGCACGCAGTTCAGGTGATTCTTCGCCGGGCACGACGTTGGGCAGATGCCGGAATTCCTTGGCCAGCGGTTCAATCGTCGGCGGTTCCGATAAATAGAAGACCGGCAAAGACCGGCGATACAGCGCCGCCATTTTTTCCGCCTGGCGCAGCGTGGGCCGCTCATCACCGGATTCCCACAACCGCAGCCGCGCTTCGGGCACATGCAGGCGCTCGGCGGCGCGTTCCAGGTCGTAACCGCTTTCCTCACGCGCCCAGCGGAGCAGGGCGGGATTGACCAAGGCTGAAATCGTTTTCGCCATACGGCAATTATAACGCCATAGAACGAATTGGCGATTTTTTTTGAGGGCCTCAAAATCCGTCAAAGGGGCCGAGATTTTCGACGCCGTAGAGCTTTTCCGCTTCCCAGTTGACGGCCAACTCGATGACGGCCAGGCAGTCGCCGGCGGTTTCCAGCAGGAGCCGCTGCGCCGGAGGCTGCAAATAGTCCGGTGCGCCATCGCGCAACTGACGACCCCAATCGCGCGTCTTCGCCACCACCGCCTGCTCGGGTATCGCTGCCGCGAATTCCGCCCGTTTGCAATCTATCGCTAACCTCGCCAGTTCGCTCAGGCGAGAAGCTTGAGCTTTTGTGGGGATGACGAGTGGGATCTGGCGCAAATTCCCGATTTCCCATTTTTGCGTGTGTTGCACAAAGCGCATCTTGAAGAAGCTGAACACATCGCTATTCATTAAAGACAAGAATGCATCGGCGGAAATAGTGCCGCTGACGGGAGTCAACCGCATGCTGTCTGCATCGAATATACAGGGTTCTTGGTAGCGGGATTTCAATGCAACATGATTGGCTACGGCTGTCCATGTAACTCCGGTGGTCAAAAAATATTTATGCCCTTGCCAGCGTGCTAAAGAACTGGTTGACAACCAATTAACTGACGGCCTGGACCAGTCCACATACAACGGTTCATTGTCAATCCAGCGGCTGCCTCCGGGATCGCCTTTGCGGAAGGGCAGGAACTGGCCGCGTCCGGAAAGTCCATTGTAGATGACGGCGATGCGCGGGCCGTCGGCGGGATCAGTGTAATCCTCGCTGGAACGCAGGCCGAGTACGACGGCGGGGATTTTAGCTCTGCCCTTGCGCAGGACGTTTTCGCTTGCTACCCAGCGTTGCACGGCTTGGCACAGACGGCAGAAGTCGGCGTCGCCGATATCTTTGGCAGTATGGAATGGGCGATGATCGAATTTTGTATCGGCCAGCTTGAGTTCCGCGTTCCAATATTCCTTGAGTTCCTTGCTGCGCTGCCAGTGCGCCAGCAACTCTGCCTTGCGTTGTTGCCATGCAAAATGGAAATCCGCTTCGGTTGCGAGCAGTGCGCGCGGTGCGATGCGGAACAGGCTCATGCGGCCAAAACCAAGCGCTTCGGGTTTGAACTCCTCGCGCAAACGATGCGCAGCCGCTTCCCAGGCGGCAGGATCGTCGTCGGGCCGCGCCAGATTGCCGCAGCCCGCCGCCAGTAATTCGCGGAAACGCGGAGCGATGCGGGCATCGGCGAGCCAGCGGGCGGTCAAGCCAACATTCTGCCGACGCAGTTCCTCGGCTTGCGGCGTGCCTTCAAGGTAAGCAAGAAAGCGCGCATTGTTGGCTGTGCGCATGCCTTGGCCGCCTTCGGCAATCAAGCCGACGAGGGTGATATCGCCGGGTTTCAGGCTGCGGTGATATTTCTTCAGCTCGCCGATGTTCTCGACAAATGCGCGGGAATCTTCGATGCAACCCCACCATTCTTCCACCAGATTTTTGACCGGTTCGTTATAACGGTGGTAAAGCGCCAGTGCCGCGGGCCGAGGCTCAAAGAAAGCGCGTTTGTGGGCGTTGGTGAACAGGGTCAAAGGCGCTTCATGAACGCGCAAGTCGCGCGGCGTCGCATGGCGTACCGGCGCTTCTTCCATTTCGGTTGCCGCTGACCACGCAATTTCTTCAGGCGCCGGCAGAAGCGGCAGGGCTTCGTCCGGCTCGGTGCGCGTGCCGTCTTTTCGGCGCAGCGGACGGGCTTGGATGAATAGCAAAGATTCGCTGGGCGGCGCGTTTTCGCCCCGCTTTTGCGCGACGAAGATGGCAGCATCCACCGTGGCATCGAAGGGGTCGCACTGTCCCAGACGCCGCAGATGATGGAATTGGAGCAGTTCGCGCATGCGCAGCTTGGAGGCAAGGGTGAAAAACGTATCGGAAACGATGAAGCCAAAACCGCCGCCTTCACGCAGCAGTTGGAAGCCAAGGCCGGAGAAGTGGACGTAGAGGTCTTCAAGATAACCGGCGCGGCGTTGCAGCGCATTCCGCCACTTCTCCGCGCTGCTGGTGTGCGTGGAAATATAAGGCGGGTTGCCCAGGACGGCATCGAATCCGCATCGCAGCGGCGGCAGAATGCTCCCCTGCTCATCGAAGAACACGTCGGGGAATTCGAGTTGCCAGTGAAACGCTTTCAGATCGGCGTCGAATTTAGCCAGTTGGGGCTCGATGGCCTTCAGGAAGCGCTTAGCTTCCCGTAAATCTTCTCCTGCCATGCTTTCGGGGGCGAGCAGCAGGCGGGCCAGTGTGAGATAATGCGGGCTTTCCACGGGCGCGCCGTTCTGCGCGGCCAGCCAGATTTGCGCCAGGTCGAGAAACGGCTGCAAACGTTTTTGCGCGGCTTTCCAGCGCTGCTCTTTCTCCTTGACGACCTCCATCTCCGTGCTCGGAACGGTCTCGATGCGCAACGAATCGGCGATGACGCCGGTGAGGATGCCCTGCAAAGGCTGGCCGACTTCGAACAAACTCTTGTCATCCGTGCCGCTGAGCACCGGTGGCCGGCGTAATTCCGCCGGCGCGACGGAAAGCAGCGCATTACCGCAGCGCAGGTGATGATCGAGGAAATTGAGCGGTTCATCGGTGGCAATGCACGTCAGCCAGAGTGAAAGCTTTGCCAGTTCGACGGCCATGGGATTAATATCCACGCCGTAAATGCAGGCCTCGACGACACGCCGCCGCCAGTAGGCCGTCTCGGCCTTTTCCTGCGATATTCCCGGCGCGACGGGCGTCAGGCCTTGTCGGACGATTTCTTCGCGGCTGATTTTGCCCGTACCGCTGCCTACGACCGCGCGCGTCATGATGCGCGTCGTCGGGTGCCGCATGATGCGGTCGGCCAACGCCTCGACGGCGCGCACCAGAAAATGGCCGCTGCCCATCGCGGGGTCCACAATATTCAGGCGCAGCACGCCATGCGCAAAGGAGTTATCGCGTTGCTTCTCTTCCGATTTGGCCGCCCGTGCGCGCCGCACGTCCTCGCAGTTTTCGACTTCCGCGAAGAGCGGCGTCAGCGTTTCCCGGACGAGATATTTTACCACCCAGTCGGGGGTGTAGAAGATCCCATGCCGATGATTCTCGCCGTTCTCGTCGCGCAGCTCGAGGCGATCACCGTCGCGCGCGAAGTGCGCGCCCAGCAAGCCTTCGTAGATATCGCCCAACTGGCGGACTTCCAGCGTGCTGTAATCAATCGTCTCGTCGGTGGAAAGCTGCAATTGCCGCTGGTTGGCGCGGGCGGGCGGTTGCGCGAAAACAAGCTGCCGCAGCACAGCCCCCAGTACCTGGTCATCAATCCGCCACTTTTCCAGCCAGGGG
>Ga0172371_10013366_pt1 | contig 10700 bp, 10 predicted proteins | sample Lak12m_FD_114543 | JGI IMG/M metagenome (GOLD analysis project Ga0172371, IMG submission 114543) | Freshwater microbial communities from Kabuno Bay, South-Kivu, Congo - kab_022012_12m | ecosystem: Environmental > Aquatic > Freshwater > Lake | place: Democratic Republic of the Congo: South-Kivu... | reverse complement strand
GCCCGCCTGCCGATCGTCATGGCGGAGGTGAACCGGGCGCTGGCCCCCGGCTGGAATATCTGGGCCGACCAGACGGACAGCCTCTCCCAGCGGGACACCGGCTGGATCCAGATCTACTGCGAAGACGGCCAGGAGGTGCTCGATTCGACGCTGATCGCCTACCGGCTGGCCGAGGCCGTCAATCTGCCGGTCATGGTGGTCCTTGACGCGTTCTATCTTTCCCATACCTACGAACCGGTTGACATCCCCAGCGAGGAGGACGCCTCTCGTTTTCTGCCTCCCTATGCGCCCCGTTTCCGCATGTCCACTGCCGATCCGCGGAGCTTTGCCGGACTTGTCCCCCCGGTCGATTACATGGAACTGCGCAACGACATAGCGCTCGCGATGGAGGATGCCCTGCCGCAAGTCCAGCAGATTGAGGAGGAATTTGCCTCCCTTTTCGGCCGCCGCTACCAGCCGATCGAAGCGGTAAGTTGCGACGACGCGGAAATCGTTTTTGTCACCTCCGCAACGATCACCAGCACCACTCGCCTCGTCCTGCAGAAGCTGCGGGCGCAGGGCGAAAAGGTGGGACTCCTCAAAATTCGTCTGTTTCGCCCCTTTCCTACCGACCTGCTCCGGCAGGCGCTCAAAAATGCGAAGAAGGTCGCCGTTATCGACCGCAACTTTTCGTTCGGCGCCAGCGGAATTTTTGCCCAGGAACTAAAGGCGGCGCTCTGCAACCTCCCATCCAAGCCGCTGATCTACGGGTATATCGCCGGCATAGGTGGACGCGATGTCACCCCGGAGGTGCTTGAGGATATCTATCGAAAAACAAAGGCGACCGCCATTCCTGATGAAAACGGAGTCTGGATCGGTCTAAAGGAGAAGGGCCATGGATGCTGAATTAGTAGAGCGCGAGTTGATGCTCTCCGGACACGTCGGATGCCCCGGCTGCGGCGCCGCAATCGCCATGCGCTTCTTCCTGAAGGCAATGGGGGAAAAGACGGTAATGGTGCTGCCCGCCTGCTGCTGGTCGATTATCGCCGGGCCGTATCCGCAATCGACACTGAAGACTCCCATCATCCACTGCGCCTTCGAAACCGCCGCCTCCACGGCAAGCGGCGTCCGGGCCGCGCTCGACATGCTGGGCGACACGGAAACCAAGGTTGTTGCCTGGGCCGGCGACGGCGGGACATTCGACATCGGATTTCAGGCCCTCTCGGGAGCCGTGGAACGCAATGAGGATTTCCTCTATGTCTGTTACGACAACGAGGCCTACATGAACACCGGCATCCAAAGGAGTTCCTCGACGCCCTACGGGGCGTGGACCACCACCACCCCCGGTCAGGACTGGAAAAAGATGCGCAAGAAGAACATCGTCGAGGCCCTCGTCGCTCACCGGATACCCTATGTCGCGACGGCGAGCATCGCCTTTCCCGACGATCTGATCCGCAAGGTTCAAAAGGCAAGGGAGATAAAAGGCTCCCGTTTTCTGCACATCTACGCGAGTTGTCCCACAGGCTGGAGAATTCCCTCCGAGATGTCGGTCAAGATCGCCCGGATGGCCGTCCAGACGAACATCTTCCCGCTTTACGAAGTGGAAAACGGCAAAAACTACACGATCAACTACAAGCCGCGGGAATACATGGTCCGCGAATACTTCCGCCTTCAGGGACGTTTCCGCCATCTGACCGACCATGACCTGGAGCAAATTCAAAGCATGGTGGACGAAGACTGGCAGCGGCTTCTCTCCAGGGCGTAAACGCAGCGGAAAGGAGATGCGCCATGCCCGATATCGACAATTTAAAAGAGGCTGAGAAGTTCGGCCTGCACATCCCCCAATCTTCCGAGGGCTTTTTCCTGAAAGGCTCTAATTCCCTGGGTTGGGGGATGAAGAATCGCCTGGCCCGCATCTTCAATCCCCAAAGCGGTCGAACCGTGATGCTCGCCATCGACCACGGCTATTTTCAAGGCCCCACCTCCGGACTCGAACGCATCGACCTCGGCATCGTTCCCCTCGCCCCTTATGCCGACACGCTGATGCTGACCCGGGGAATTCTTCGCTCGGTGATACCCCCCTCCCTCTCGCAGTCGATTGTGCTGCGCGCGTCCGGCGGCGCCAGCATTTTAAAGGAACTGTCCAACGAGGAGATCGCGCTGGACATCGAGGACGCCCTTCGCCTCAACGCCTGCGCCCTGGCCGTACAGGTTTTCATCGGCGGCGAGTACGAACGCCAATCCATCATCAATATGACGAGACTGGTGGACGCCGGCACACGCTACGGCATTCCCACCCTGGCCGTGACCGCCGTGGGCAAGGATATGGCCCGGGACGCCCGGTATTTCAGGCTCGCCTGCCGCATCTGCGCTGAGCTGGGCGCGCAGTACGTGAAAACCTACTACGTGGACAATGGCTTTGAGACGATAACCGCCTCCTGCCCGGTGCCCATCGTCATGGCGGGCGGCAAAAAGATCCCCGAATTCGAAGCCTTGACCATGGCGCATCAGGCTGTGCAGCAGGGGGCGGCCGGCGTGGATATGGGCCGCAACATCTTCCAGTCCGACGATCCGGTGGCAATGATTCAGGCAGTGAAAGCCGTGGTGCATGGAAACGAGTCCCCCGCAAGGGCCTTCGAACTCTACCGCTCGCTCAGGAATCGGTGAAGCTCGATGCGAGTCGCCATTTGGCACAACAACGCGGACATTCGTCTTCAGGAGGTGGATACCCCCGTTCCCGGCCCCGAGGAGATGCTCGTCAAGGTCCATGCCTGCGGCATCTGTGGCAGCGATATTGTCGAATGGTACAGGCTGCCCCGCGCCCCTCTGGTGCAGGGACATGAAATCGGCGCCGAAGTGGTCCGGGTCGGCAGCGCCACAACAAAATTCAGGACAGGCGATCGGGTGTTCATCGCCCCCAAAGTGCCCTGCATGCAGTGCGACTATTGCAGGGAAGGAAAATATCCGCTCTGCGCCGGGATCAGGGAACGCCTGCCGGGAGGCTTCGCGGAGTATATCCTCGTCCCCAAAATCTTGATTGAACGCGGCGCTTATCTGCTGCCGGATCGCATCTCTTTTGAAGAAAGCACCTTCATTGAACCCCTGGCCTGTGCGTCCCACGCGCAAAGACTCGCAGGCCTCGAGCAGCGCCAAACTGTCATGATCATGGGATGCGGCATGTCCGGACTGCTGCACGTCAAACTCGCCAAGGCAAAGGGCTGCCGGGTTATTGCAACGGACATAAATCGGAAGAAGCTGGCGCTTGCATCGCAAAACGGCGCGGACATCGCGATTCTCGCGAGCGGCGATGTTCCCGGGGAGGTCATCGAGAAAAACGGCAAAAAAGCCGCTGTCGTCATTGTCTGCGCCTCGCCGCTTTCGGTCATCGAGCAGGCGTGGAAATCGCTGGACAAGGGAGGCACTGTGGTGTTCTTCGCCGTGCCCGGCCCGGAAAAACAGGTGACGATTCCCTTGAACGACTTTTGGAGGAAAGAGGTGCGGATTCTGACTTCCTACTATTGCGGCCCTCCCGACATCGCACACGCCATGTTTCTTCTCGAAAGCCGGACGCTGGGAATCGCCGACATGATCACTCACCGCCTGCCCCTGTCGCGCATTCAGGAAGGATTTCGCCATGTTATGTCCGGAAATGACTCCTTGAAGGTGATCATTCGGCCGCACGACGTCTGACGGCCACTCCGGACTCCGCTGCTGAATGCAACCGGGGCGCCCGCTTTTTTCCAACATCTCCTGGCGACGCTTACCCGTTTTACCTTAATACAATTATGTGCCGCTGTCCTAATTAGCGACAATTTTGTCCCCAAACATAGCTTCCCTCCGACATTATCCACCTGATAATACAGGGGTTTGCCTCTTGGCAAACTATTTGCGTTAGTCGTATTGAGGCTATTCAATACTTTCGGGGAAAGGCAAACTAATTATGGTCAATACAATCAACAGCGGCGACACCGCCTGGGTGCTGGTCTGCTGTTCACTCGTCTTACTGATGACGCCGGCGCTCGCGCTCTTTTACGGAGGCATGGTCCGTCGGAAAAATGTCCTTTCCACTTTGACATTGAGCTACATTTTTATGGCCCTCATCGGCATCCAGTGGATTCTGTACGGCTATTCCCTTGCGTTCGGCAAGGATATCCAGGGTCTCATAGGCGGACTCAATTTTACCGGCCTCAAGGGCGTCGGCGCTTTACCCAACGCGGCTTACAGCAGTACCATCCCTCACAGCCTTTTTGCCGCCTTTCAAATGATGTTCGCAGTCATCACGCCGGCGCTGATCACAGGCGCCTTTGTGGAACGTGTCAAATTTATAAGCTTTCTGCTCTTCAGCCTGCTCTGGGCCACCCTGGTCTACGACCCCCTCTGTCACTGGGTCTGGGGACAGGGCGGCTGGCTGAAAGCAATGGGCGTTCTGGATTTTGCCGGCGGAACGGTTGTCCATATTGCCGCCGGTTTTTCCGCCCTCGCCTTTGCCTTAGTCATCGGACCGCGCAAGGGCTTCGGTAAAGCGCCGATGGAACCGAACAACATCCCGCTTACAGTCATCGGGGCCGGACTGTTATGGGTGGGCTGGTTCGGTTTTAATGCCGGCAGCGCCTTGACTGCCGATGGCGTCGCGGTCAATGCGCTGCTCGCCACCAACACCTCCGGCGCGGCGGCCGGACTGGTCTGGATGATGCTTTCCTGGCTGGATGGCAGGCCCAGCACCCTGGGAATCGCCACCGGCATGGTGGTCGGCCTGGCGGCGGTAACTCCTGCTTCTGGCTTTGTCACACCGCTTGCGGCTATGTTAATTGGGGCCATAGCAGCGCCAATTTCTTACTATGCCATGCGCTTCCGGGAAAAGAGAGGGTGGGATGAATCTCTTGATGTCTGGGCCTGCCATGGCATGGGCAGCGCCTGGGGGATGCTCGCCACCGGACTGTTTGCAACAACGGGAGTGAACGCCGGCGGTGCAAACGGCTTCTTTTTCGGCAATCCCGGGCAGCTCAGCATTCAGATTGTCGGCATCCTGGCGACGGCCTCCTTTAGTTTTGGCGTTACCTATGCGCTGGCCAAACTGCTGAATGCGAGCATCGGCCTGCGGGTAACGGCTGCGGAAGAAGAGGTGGGCCTGGATATCAGCTCGCACGGGGAGCGTTCCTATTCATAAAAATGAGGATGCTTCCTCAATCAATCTCTAGGGAGAGCAGAAATGTTAAAAAAAATCGAGGCCATCATCCGGGAAGACAAGATTGCGGATGTCAAGGACGCCTTAACTGAAATCGGCATAGTCGGGATGAACATGTTCGAAATTCGCGGTCACGGCCGCCAGGGCGGCATCAAACTCGCGGGACGTTCCGGCACCTATCAGGTGGACATGTTGCCCAAGATACAGCTTAACATAGTTGTCAGCGAGCGCAATCTTGAGGACACAATAGCGGCCATCCTGAAATCCGCTTATACCGGCGAGCCGGGAGACGGACTGATCTTCATCTCCCCGGTGGAGGAGGTAATCCGCATCCGCACCAGGCAACGCGGTCAGGAAGCCGTTATGTATCCAGGCGATATCGATGAGAAAAAAGGCCTGGGCAGGGTCAGGCCAAAGCCATAAATACCTCATAACTCCCCATAACGCAGGGTGCAGCACCCGCCTGATTGCCTGGTTATGCGTCCATGCTCAACGGTAAATCATGCAGGTAGCTGTTGCGTGAGCGTAAATATTGCCATCGTCATCTCTTAGCGTGCCCTCCGAGATGCCAAGCGACTTGGAAACATGAATTACCTTTCCCTCCGCTATCAAGGGAACTTTTTGGGGAACGGCTTTCAGCATCTTCACGTTGAGATCAATAGTGACGTACCTCCCCCCGGGACCGAGAACCGTATGAACAGCGCAACCCGTTACCGAGTCCATTACCGTTGCAGCAAAACCACCATGCACACCCCCTAAAGGATTCAGGTGACGATCATCCGCTTGGGCCTGAAAAACAATTTTGCCGCGTTCCACTGCAATACCTTTCATGGGAATGGTATCGGCAATGGAGGGATGAGGAATTTCGCCTTCCACCATCGCCTGCATTATTTCAAGGCCTGACTTTTTTTCTATCGACATATTCTTTCTCCTCTACATGGAAAAACAGGGGTTTCCAAAAAGCTTATCCCTACCCCGTTTCAGGCGCCTCCGGTTTCCCGCTCCACATCCTTCTCGAAGTCGGCTTGTCCAAGGGAATCATCTTCCTCGTATGCACGGCGGAAGGTCTCCGCAATCTGCTCAAGGGGAACCTCGGCAAATTCTCCGCGGTACCCCAGATACTCCATATGCCTTCTACCCTCGATATCGAACGGGTGGTAGATTGAATCGCTGCGCCCATCGAAATCAAGGGGCTTCAAACGAAACCTCTCGCAAAGTTCGATATTGAAGGCAGGTGTTGCCTTGACCCAATTCCCCTCCAGAAAAATCGAGGTGTAACCGTGCCAGAGAAAGACATCGGTCTTCATATAATCGCGCAACCGCTGGGTGGTCAGGTGGTTCCGCACATCGGCGAAGCCGAGCCGGGCCGGAATTCCTGTCGCCCGGCAGCAGGCCGCCAGCAGAATCGCCTTGGCCACGCACCAGCCGCGGCCGCTTTGCAACGTAGCGCTCGCCCTAAGACCATCGATCGACAGATCTATCGAGTAAGGATCGTAGCGGATGCCGTCCCGGACGGCATAATAGAGGCTGACCGCCTGTTCGCGACAATCTGCCGAATCACCGCCATGCCCTTTGGCAAATGCGGCAACCGCTTGGTCGCTGTAGTCGATGGTCGCTGAAGATTGAAGATACTGCCACATCTCTGCATCCATGCACTTCTCCTTTATAATTAAAGCGGGACAGAGCCCTGTATTGACGATCCCTCGATTTTCACACCCCGCAGCTTCAAAGACCGGGCAATCGCAAGGGAAGAGACCTTTGGCCAGCGACGGCAAGAACCGCTCAAGATGCCAGCCGAAAGCACAGCCCCGCCTTCGGGTTTCTTTGCACAACCTTGACACTACATACACCAAATGTTAGCATCATGGCCACGGGAAACATTCATGCGCCCACGTTCGTTTGTCCCGCAAACCCAGTTATCTAATCGAAACGCAGAAATATAGGATAAACCGCAGCAGCGGGAAGGAAAATGCGGATATTGCAGAAAAATTCTCCAAGACGAAAATCCTCGCAACCTTAGGCCCGGCCTTTTTTATAGAAAAACGGATAAAGTAATCAATAGAGGAGGATTCCATGAGCAAGGTAGTGGAAATTACAGATGGTACCTTTGAAGAAGAGGTGCTCCAGGCGGATTTACCGGTTGAAGTCGATTTCTGGGCGCCGTGGTGCGGGCCATGCAAAATGGTTGCGCCGATTTACGACAGGCTTGCCGAGGATTACAATGGAAAATTCAAGTTCTGCAAGATCAACGTGGACGAGAATCAGCAGACGGCAGCCAAATACCAGATCATGAGCATCCCGATGCAGATGTACTTTTTGGACGGACAAAAGGTGGACGAGATCGTCGGGGCGGTTCCGGAAAGCACGATCAAGACGATGGTGGACGACATCCTCCAGAAATTCCCCGCCGATGAGCAGGGAAAGCTCAAATCGCTGATGAGCGCATGGGCGAAGAGCAACAAACAGCATGGTCGGAAATTGTCACAGTGGTTGGAAAAGGCCAGTGAAACCAGGGAAGCTCCGCTGTACGCAAGAGTTGTGGAAATCGCGAAAGAGTTGGAAAGGGCCGAAGAAGGGCTGGAGAGGGTCTTGGCCGAGCTTTAAAAACCATCCAGCAGAAAGCAATGGTAAAATGCCAAAAGTTGTCTTTACCGCGAAGCGAGCCTTGAAAAAAAATCCCTTCGTCATTGCGGAAAAGGCAAAGCCTGCTGCTCGCAAGCTGTGAAAAACGGGATTATCTGAGGAAAATATCCGGCAACAGCAGGGAAAGCTGCGGAATGTAAGTAATGACGAGGAGGCAGGCCAGAAAAAGCAGAATGAAGGGCAGCACTGCCCTGCTTATTTCCACCAGGGAGCGCTTCATGACGGCCATGGAAACGAAGAGATTGAGGCCGAAGGGGGGGGTCAGGAACCCCAGCTCCACGTTCACGATCATGATAATCCCGTAGTGAATGTAATTGATGTCGTACCGGTTCAGCGTCTCGGCCAGGATGGGAGAGATTACCACAATTGCCGTCACAATGTCCATCAGGCCGCCAATGATCAAAAGCACGCCGTTGATGGCAAGCAGAAAGAGCCATTTGCTTTCGATATTTTTCACGATAATCTCGGCAAGCTTTACCGGAATCTGCTCGACGGTCAGCATCCAGATAAAACTCATCGCACAGGAAAGGATAAAGAGCAACGCCCCCGACAGGATCGCCGAATCCCGGCAAACGGCAAAAAGCTTGCCTGGCTTTAGTTCCCTGTAGATGAAAAGTTCCACAAAGAGGGCGTAAACGACGGAGACCGCCGCTGCCTCCGTCGGGGTAAAAATTCCCCCGTAGATCCCGCCGAGCACCAGGAGCGGCAGCAACAGCGCCCATATTCCCTCTTTGATGATTTTTATTCCTTCCGCGACGGTGTAGCGAGTCTCGGAACGCCACCCTTCTTTTTTCGCCATCGTGACGGAATAGAGTATGAGGGCGCCTCCGATAAAGATCCCCGGCAAAAAACCGGCCAGAAAAAGCTCGGCAACCGAGACATTCATGACCAGCGCATAGAGAATCATCGGGATGCTGGGAGGAATCAGAATGCCAAGGGAACCGGCAGAGGTGAGGAGCCCTATCGAAAACCGCTCCCCGTACCCATCCTTGATGAGGGCCGGCATCATGATGCCGCCAATCGCAATCACCGTGGCCGGCGACGAACCGGAAATGGCGGCAAAAAACATGCATCCCAAAACCGAGGCCATCGCCAGGCCGCCGGTAAATCTTCCCACGAAAAGCCTCATGACGCCCACCAGGCGGTTTGAGATGGCGCCCTCCGCCATTATATTGCCGGCAAGGATAAAAAACGGCACCCCCAGCAGAACAAAATTGTCCAAACCGTTGAATAGCTGCTGTATCAGGGAGGTAACCGGCGTATGAGCGATAAAAATCAGATAAATAGCGGTTGTAGCTCCCATAACGAGGGCGATCGGCATGCTGAGGACAAGAAAGCAAAAGAAGCAAATCAGGACAACAGTCAATGTCACGAACTATTTCCTCCTGATCCGCTCGAAAGGCTCGTTCTTCACGAAAGAACGGAAGTGCCTGAAAGAAAGGACGAAAAATCGGAAGCCCATCGTCGCCGAGAAAAGCGGAATCGGCAGATAGGGGATGAACATCGGCAGTTGCAGCGCGGGGCTCTTGACGCCGAAAACTCTTGTTTTCAAAATATGGATCGCCCCGTAGTAAACAAAAAGGAGGCAAATGACACCGGATATGCCGTATGCCACCCCCTTTAACGCATGGCTCGCCCGGTCGGGAAGATACTCGGCGAGGGCTTCCATCGAGAAATGGGTCCCGTATCTCACCCCGATCGAAGCGCCCAGATAGGCGCAGAAGATCATCGTATAGTTCGCGAATTCCCCGAACCAACTGAAGGTATAGGAGATCGTGTACCGCAGGCAGGTTTCAACAGCGGTAAGCACCGCCAGGCCGAGGAGGGCAAAGCCGACCATGCCCTCCTCCAGCCTGTTGAGCCTTCTTAAGAGACCTTCCATCTTTTTTCCTGGCTACTTTTTCTTCGCGTGGAAGTCGATCTTTTTGAGATAGAAATCAAACCATTCCGCCCCGTACTGGGAACGGTACTTATCGAGAACCGGTCGCACAGCCTTTTTGAAGGCCTCTCGTTCCCCAGGCGTAAGCACGTGCACATCGACCTTCTGGGCCTTTGCCTTCTCCAGGGCCACCAGCCTGTTTTTGGCGTTGCCTTCCCTGTTTACCTTGAGCTGCACCTCCGCCGCCTCCCGGAAAATCTTCTGCTGCTCGGGGGTAAGCGATTTCCAGAAATCCTTGTTGACGACGGTGGGGCATTCGGTGAGAACATGGTTAGTGATAGTCGCAAACTTGTTCACCTCCGTAAATTTCATCATAATCGAGGTGAAGATCGGGTTATCCTGTCCATCGATGACCTTCTGCTGCAGGGCGTTGTAAATTTCCGGAAAGGGAAGGGGAGTCGGGTTTGTCCCCAGGGCCTTGAAGGTATCGATCATCATGGGCGCCTCCAGTACCCTCATTTTCAACCCTTTCAAATCCTCCGGATTCTTTATGGCCCTCTTCGAGTTGGTCATGTCCCGGAACTCGTTTTCGGTATAGCCGATAAAGACAAAACCCTTGGCCTCGGCATATTTCGCAAAACGCTCCCTGACATCCTTATCATCGAGCGTCTTGTAGGCCGCATCCCTGTCCGGATAGATAAAGGGCAGTTCGATAATACCGATTTCCGGCACGAAATTGGCAAGCACGCTGGCCGTGGCGGAGGTCATCTGGAGGGTTCCTCCCTGTACCTGCTCGCACATGGACCTCTCGCCGCCGAGCTGTCCCAGCGGAAAGACCTGTACCTCGATCTCGCCGTTCGTCTTTTCATTCACGTATTTGGCAAAAGCCACGGCGCCGTGGTGCTGCGGATGGATCGGCGGCCCCACATGGCCGTACTTGACGATGATCTTCGCCTCCGCGGAAATGGCAAAACAAACCAGGAAAAACAATATTGCAACGATAACCGACACCGG
>Ga0172371_10013365_pt1 | contig 10701 bp, 10 predicted proteins | sample Lak12m_FD_114543 | JGI IMG/M metagenome (GOLD analysis project Ga0172371, IMG submission 114543) | Freshwater microbial communities from Kabuno Bay, South-Kivu, Congo - kab_022012_12m | ecosystem: Environmental > Aquatic > Freshwater > Lake | place: Democratic Republic of the Congo: South-Kivu... | reverse complement strand
TTGATCTTGAATTTCATGGTGTCGCCGGGCATAACCATCTCCACGCCTTCGGGCAAAGCCACTTCTCCGGTCACATCGGTGGTTCGGATGAAGAATTGCGGCTTATAACCGGTGAAGAAAGGAGTGTGTCGTCCGCCTTCCTCTTTGGTCAAGACGTAAACTTCAGAATCGAACTCGGTGTGAGGGGTGATTGAACCTGGCTTAGCCAGCACCTGGCCTCTTTCCACATCTTCTTTTTTGATTCCGCGCAAGAGAACTCCCGCGTTGTCACCGGCCTGGCCTTTGTCCAGTTCTTTGTTGAACATCTCAATTCCGGTTACCGCGGTTTTCTTGGTATCGCGCAGTCCGACAATCTCCACTTCTTCACCCAAATTCACCACGCCTCTTTCAATTCTTCCGGTCACCACGGTACCGCGGCCTTCAATGGAGAAAATATCTTCAATCGGCATCAGGTAAGGCTTATCGATGTCCCGGGTCGGCTCAGGAATCTTGGAGTCCAAAGCGTCAACCAGCTCCAACACTTTCTTGCAGTTCTCGTCATTTTGGTCCTTGGCTTCCAGGGCTTTCAAAGCGGAACCCTTGATAATGGAAGCGTTATCTCCGTCAAATTCATATTTCTTCAGAAGTTCGCGGATTTCGGCTTCCACCAAGTCAACCAGTTCCGGGTCGTCCACTTGGTCCACTTTGTTGATGAAAACGACGATTTCCGGTACCCCCACTTGGCGGGCCAAGAGGATGTGCTCCTGGGTCTGGGGCATGGGGCCGTCGGTAGCGGCCACCACCAAAATCGCTCCGTCCATCTGGGCGGCGCCGGTAATCATGTTCTTCACGTAGTCAGCGTGGCCCGGACAGTCGATGTGGGCGTAGTGGCGCTTGTCGGATTCATACTCCACGTGCGCGGTGGCAATGGTGATGCCGCGCTCTTTTTCTTCGGGGGCGGAGTCGATTTCGTCAACTCCCTTTTGCGAGGCGATTTTACCGGCCAAGCTCAAACAGTGCAAGATAGCGGCCGTTAAGGTCGTCTTGCCGTGGTCAACGTGCCCGATGGTTCCCACATTAACGTGTGGTTTGGATCGATCAAATTTTTCTGCTGCCATTTTTCTTTGGGCTCCCGCCTTATATTATGAATAATGCTAGGTAGCCAAATTAATTGTTAATAAATAAATCCAAATAACTTATAACGTATAACTAATAACAACGCAAATATTTCGGTGAAACACCAATAACACACCTGAAAATATTCAGTTATTAGCTATTTGTTTCAAGCTTTTTGATTGGTAATTCGAGAATGCCTTACAACAATAAGATTGTCAAGAAAGATAGTAAACAGTAAATAGTAAATAGTAATTGGCTATTTACTAATTACTATTTACTATTTACTATCAAAGTATGCGAACCAAAATCAATTTTTCGAAAAAGCGGGGAAGCTCCGGCGTCACCGAAGATGTGTTAATTGATTGGAGTAAGTTGATAACCGGCTTTTGTCTCGGCTTGCTTTACGCGATTTTACTTGCCCATTGGGGATTTTTTAACCTGATCCACCTCTTGGCGGGCTTCCTGGCCATTGCCTTTTTCGGAGGCGTTATCTCCGCCGTAATCCGGATATTCCGGAACTTTTTTCTGGAAAATTTTGATTTTTTGCGCTTCTTGATGGTAATCGCTTGGATTGTTTGGTTTGTCTTACTGCTGGTCTACTCGCCCTTTCCCGCTTTTTCCGGACGGGATGAAGGCTCCTACGCCAACGCGGCGGTTTACCTCGCGCGTTTCCACTCCCTGGAATTCCAATTGCCGCTTCTAAAAATATTTAATGGAGAAGGCCTATCCCACCAACTGCTCAATTTTCCGGGGTTTGTGGCCACGTCCCAGGGGATGGCTTCCCAATTCAGCCCGGCCTATTTCGTTTTGCTGGGCGTGTTCGCCCTGCTCACCAAAGCGCTGGGGGTTTTTTCATTGGTAAACGGTTTGTTGGTCTTGGGCGGAGTTATCGCGTTTTATCTCTTGATCCGCCTTTTTGCCCCCCGCTGGTTTGCGCTGGCTGGAGTGGTCGCGCTGATATTTAATTTTGTTTTCATTTGGTTTCCCCGGTTTACTTTTTCGGAAAATTTGGCTTTTATGCTGTTTCTCAACCTCTTGCTATTGCTGAATTTATTCAAAAAAACCGGCAATCCAGTTCACATTTACCCCATTATTGGCATTTTAACCTTGTTTCCCCTGGTTCGACCGGAAGGCTGGTGGCTGCTGGTTGCCTCCCTGATATTGCTGGGTTATTGGTATCTGAAAGGGCAAATAAAACTGGAGCGGATTTATTTGTTTAAATCCGGTTTCGTCATGTTCCTGGGGTTTCTTTTCTCGGCCTATATAACGCTTCGGCAATTTCCAATTTACAAAAGACTGCTCCGGGATTGGATAAAGTGGCCGGCCACTGAAACCAGCTACGCCAACTTAATCAATGGAAGCCCGACTCCGGCGGATGCCGGCAAAATCCTGGCGGCTCTTTTTCCTTCCGGGGAGAAGATGGTTTACTACTTGCAAGTGGAGTGGCGCTACGGAATATTGTTTTTCGGTTTGACCGCCCTGGCCGCGCTAACATTCTTTTTCTGGGACAAGAAAAGAAAATTTTTGAACCCTGACATGCGCGGCATTGTCGGCAATGCCGCGCTTCTTGGCTTCCCATTTTTCGCCGCTTTTATCTCTCCCCAAGTTTCCGCCGACCACCCCTGGATGCTGCGCCGCTTTTTCTTTGTGGTGGTGCCCTGCGGGATATTGGCCGCCCTGATTTTAATAAAAACTTGGATGAATAAAAAGCCGCAGATTGTCCGTCCTTATTTGGCCGGGTTGCTGCTGGCCGCAATGCTCGTTCCCACCCTTCCCGCTACGGCTTACTTCTTAACCGTTGCTACCGATGAGGGCAGGGAAGCGGTTTTAAAACAATTAGGCGCTTCCTTTGATAACGACAGCTTCATTTTCCTAAACCGGGAATCCAGCGGCGACGGCTGGCATATGTGGGCGGAGCCGTTGTCGTCAGTCTACGGGAAAAACGCTGTTTACGTCTATAGCCCTGACAATTTGGTGAATTCGCGCGATTTAATCAGGAAGCGCTTCTCGGAAGGCAAGAAAAATTATGTTATCTTGCAGGAAAATACCTTTAATTTTGAACACGAGCTGGAGAAGTATTTTGACCTGGCTCAAGAAAAAGAAATTGATTTCAACAACCTCCAGCTGGCCCCAGGCGGCAGTCCCCGTAACCCCGACTTTCCCCCCTTGCTAAACCAGTCCTACAAAATAAAAATATATTCCCTAATCCCCAAATGAAATACCAAGCATTTACCCTGATTGAATCAATGATTGTGATTTTCATTATTGGGCTGCTCACAGTCATTGGAGCGATTGGGTTTGGAAAAGTTTCCCGCCAAAAAGCGCTTCAGCAAGCCGCCAGCAGAGTCAACAGTGAAACAAGCGCGGTCAGGGATTACTCGCTATTCGGAAAACAAATAAACGGAAAATTTCCTTGTGGCTACGGGATAGCGGTTAAAAAAGACAGTAGCAGCGTTAAGGAAGTCTACGCCTCCGGCAGTGAAGGCGTGGAAATTGACCGGGTAAGCGCCATGGAAGGTGATTATTCCTGCGACGAGCTGATCGACGAGAAACACGTGGACTTGTCCGAATCTCCCGACGCCGATCCCGCGAATCTTTCCTTGGGGAATATTTATTTGGCAGAAATCCTTCGAATCCAAGACAATTCGATTGTGGATAGCGAATCAGACTGTCTGGTCGTGCTTTTTTCCGCTCCCCGGGGCAAAGCTTATTATTGCATGGCAACTGGTGATAGTTGTCCTCCCGATAATTGCTTGCTGCGTGCTTTTACGGAAGGAGAAATTTATGACTCAAACTTTTTTTCGCTTACTTTAAAAATGCTTGAAAGCGGCAGCAATGACTTGACCTGTATCAGTTTATACCCCAGTGGAAAAACTCGCACCATTTCAGACGTGGACAACTGCAATCCCTAACGATTGACATTTTCTTTTTTGTCAGTTTTACTTAATTCACCAAAGTTATTATTAGCTTTCCAAGACTGCAAGCAGTGCGTCCAAGCCTTGCATAGAAAGAACTTAGGCATGATTTGCCGAGTATTTTTTATGTAAGGTCCTGCTTGAAGCGGGATTTTTTGTTACTAATTACCCATATGCTAACCAAGTCTCAAAAAGAGGAAATTATCGCCCGATTAAAAGACGCTATGAGCCGGAACAAAGTTCTGGTGATGGCCGACTACCGGGGACTGACCGTCCAGGATATGCGGTATCTCAAAAAGGAAGTCAGGGAAGCGGGCGGCCAGATGCAAGTGGCTAAAAAAACCCTGCTAAACATCGTTTTGCAAGACGCCGGGGTTGATTTCGACACCCGCAGTTTCACCGGACCGCTGGTCTTCGTGTTCGGGCCGGAAGAAACCGCCATTCCCAAGAAAATCTGGAATTATTCCAAGAAGAATGACAACTTGAAAATTGAAGGCGCCGTTTTGGAAAGCAAAGTATTGAGCGCGGAGGAAACGGTGGCTTTGGCGAAATTACCGTCTAAGGAAGAGTTGCTGGCCAAATTGGTGGGGGCCATCCAAGGGCCAGTAAGCGGATTGGTCAACGTGATGGCCGGACCGATGCGGTCGTTTGTTCAGGCTTTGAAAGCAATTTCCGACAATAAAGCTCCAGGAACTCGCTTCAAATAATATTATTAACTTAAATGATCATGACAGAAGAAGTAAAAAAAGAAGAAGTCAAGGCTGAAGAGCCTAAAGCCGAAGAAGTCAAAGAAGAAAAAAAAGAAGAGAAAAAAGAAGTACCGGCCAAATTCAAGAAGCTGGTCGAGGAAATTGGAAAGATGAGCGTGCTGGACTTGGCCGATTTGGTGAAAGTGCTGGAAGACAAGTTTGGAGTGAGCGCCGCTGCCCCCATGGCCATGGCTGCCGCCCCTGCTTCCGGAGCCGGAGAAGAAGGCGGAGCCGCCGAAAAGAGCGCGTATGACGTGGAGCTCACCTCCACCGGAGCCGCTAAGATCGCGGTAATCAAGCTGGTCCGGGAAATCACCGGCCAAGGTCTCAAGGAATCCAAAGACATCGTGGATGCCGCTCCGAAAGTAATCAAAGCGGGCGTTTCCAAAGCCGACGCGGACGAAATGAAGAAGAAATTGGAAGAAGTCGGCGCCACCGTCGAACTGAAGTAGTTCTTCGATATAACCAAATTTAAGAATTGACCCGGCCAATTGCCGGGTTTTTTCTTTTGTGTTAGCTTTTTTTAATTTAATTTTCTCGTTCGATGAAAAAGAATAATATAAGGAAAATTTCATCTGATTCATTGAATTATCCTGATAGATTAAAACAAATCAAATATCCTCCCAAAGAGCTGTATTACCGGGGCGGCCTGAACCTGTTAAAAGAAAAGTATGTTCTGGCGGTGGTAGGGACGCGGAAGATAACCGGCTACGGAAAGCAGGTACTGCGGTTCCTCATTCCGGAAATCGCAAGGAAAAACATTGTGATCGTGTCCGGACTGGCGCTGGGAGTTGATGGACTGGCGCATAAATTGACCCTTGAAAATGGCGGGAAAGCTGTGGCGGTGCTCGCGGGCGGGCTGGACGAAATTTATCCTCCCGAGCACGCGCTTTTCGCGGAAGAAATTATTAAGTCCGGCGGGTTATTGGTAAGCGAAAATTGCCCGGGAACCGAATACTTGAGGCAATATTTTCCCGCCAGAAACCGGATAATCAGCGGCTTGGCCGACGTGACGCTGATAATCGAGGCCAAAAGGAAATCGGGAGCCTTGATCACCGCTAAATTTGCCTTTTCGCAGGGGAGGAAAGTGCTGGCCGTACCGGGAGATATTTTTTCCGCGCAGAGCCAGGGAGTGAATAATTTATTCAACGAGAGATCCATCCCGGTACAAAACCCCGAAGATATATTGAATGTTTTATTCGGGCGCCGGCCGGCCGGCAATATGGGGAAGGGTAGGAGAAAAGCTTCTCAAAATGCTGCCAGTCCGCAAGCAATGGCAGGTTTGACCGTGGAAGAGAAGCAAATATTAAAACAGATACCTTACGATAAACCGGTGGTGATAAGCCAAATTATCCGCAACACTAAGCTGCCCGCGGCCAGAGTGGTTGCCATCGCCACCCAATTGGAAATCAACAGCTTGATAGAATCTGCCGACGGCGGATACCTAAGAACAAACTAAAATCCTTGACAAAACTCTAATAGTCATTAAAATTATATAATATACAAAGCTAAAGGAGGGAGTTTAGAATTCTGGGTTGCGAGAAAATACTTTCCAAACCGAAGTGGCTACTTAATCAATTGTCACAAGGAGGAATTCCATGTTGACAACAACGATTGGGGTTAGGCTCCCACTGCGTCTCCAACAAGGAGATGTCGGAAGAAGAACTCGGGCTCCATAAGCCCAAAACTCGTATCAACCAAAGAGAAAACAAAAAAAACCCAAAAACAAAACTAAGCTCGCCGATTTTCCGGTGGGCTTTTTCCTATTTTCCGGCGCGTTGGAGCAGTTTTTCCCAACGTAAGTCGGTGCGGCGCTGGATTTGGGAGATCACCTTGGGACCGTAGTCGTTGCTGAACAAATGTTTGAAGCGGCCTTGGAGTTTCAGAAATTCCTCCACCGGAGTGTATTTTTGGGGAACGTAATTGACGGTATATTGGCCGTGATCGTATTCATATAAAGCCCAAAAGCGCGATTCAACCGCGAGCCGGGCAATGTTTGGGTATTGGCCTTCGGGAAATTTCCAAACCGTGATGCAGGGAGAAAAGACCACCAGGACCGCCGGTCCTTCCTGCGAAAAGGCTTTCTGCGCCTTGCGGTAGAGGTCGGGCAGGTTGTGCACGCTGGCCTGGGCGGCATAATCAATTCCGTGGGAAATGGCAATGCGCAAGAAATTCTTGCGCGGCCGCTCCTTGCCGTAATCGATATGGCTGCTCGGCTCGGTAGTGGTGCTGGCTCCAAACGGGGTGGCCCCGGATTTTTGGCCGCCGGTGTTCATGTAGGCCTCATTGTCGTAACAAAGATAAACGAAGCGGTGTCCCCGCTCCAGGGCGCCCGAGAGGCTTTGAATGCCGATGTCATAAGACCCCCCGTCTCCGCCCACCGCCAAAAAATTGTACTCCCGGTCAAGTTGGCCGGTTTTACGCAAATACTTATAAGAGCTTTCGATTCCCGAAACGGTGGCCGAGGCGTTTTCAAAGGCGCTGTGGATGTATTGGGTTTTCCAGGAACTGGTGGGATAGATGGTGCTGACCACCTCCATACAACCCGTGGCATTGCTCACCACCAGAGGCCTTTCCGATGCGCTCATCACCGTCCGGATAATTGAAGGGAAAGCGCAACCGGCGCAGGCCCCGTGGCCCGGCGCGAATTGGTTTTTGGCTTGCTTGATGTTTTGCGCTAAAGTCGGCATAATTTAAGCGTTATAAACTTCTTCCTTGCCCGGGGTTTCGCCCCGCCAGCTCTTGATTTCTTCCTCATCGGAATCATCTTCGCAAAGAATTAAGGTGGGAGTGGCTAAAACTGAATATAGTTGGGCTTCCGCCAGCCCGTCGGCTTGTTCCACGTCATAAAATTCCACTCCGATTTTTCCCTCCTTGGCAATTTCACCCCCCAGCGCTTTGGCTTTGGGACAGTTGGGGCAGTCTTTCTTGGTAAACACTTTCAACTTGCTTGCAGGTTGTTCCAACTTTGGCATTTTTCAGGGTTAAAAATAAAAAATCCGCCGGTTTTTTAATCATAAGCCAACTCATTTTCCTTGGCAACCCGGATCTTGGATTAGTCCTGGCAATAATGGTCGCAATTGCCGTTATGGCATTCCTGATGGGACGAATCGCAATAGTAACAGATCCCGCCAACGCACGAATCGGCGCAGCTGGCCATGCAGGTATATACGTTTGTGCAAGGATCCAATATACCAAAACAGCACGACCCGACATTACCGGAATTGCAAAGGTGATCCCACGATGAGTAGTTCCCGCTATATCCGGGATTGCCTTGGCAAGTATAACTGTGCCCACTACAGCAGTCATTATGCCCGCTGTCGCAAACGTCAGTACAAACCTGTTCATATCCGCAACAGTGGTAATGGATGTTCTGGTTTTCTTTTCTGAATTCCAAGGTGGCCATTCCGCAAGTATTACCCGTGGATGAGGTCCATGTGCCGTCAATTTTCTGCTTGCACATTTTGATATCCTCCCCGTTTAACCCGCCAATTTGTTCCAGACTCCCACTCACCAAATAAAACTGCACCATGACACTTTTATTGCGGAGATCCACCGTGTTCCCCTCGGTGTCAAAAAATTTGAACCAATCGGACAAAATAACCTTCCCAGACATTTGGCTGTTCCCTCCCCAAAGATCCATATCCAACAGCGGCGAGCAATTGCTCGCTCCGCACTGGGAGCTGTCGCAATCAATCCCCACTTGCAAATCCCGGACCGTGCAAGAATCTCCTCCGCAGTTAAGCGCCACGCGGTAGCGGGTGTTGTCGACGCACCAAGCAGAGTCCGGATCTTCCCCGCAATCACCTCTTTGAAAATCGGAAGCATTGAGAATAATCTGGTAGAGATGCCCATCGTCGGCTTCTCCGTCGACAGCACAGGCATTGCTGACATCACAATTGGCACCACAATTGTTCCTGGAATCCCAAAGTTCAACCTGGTCGTAATACTTGCTGGGGACGTTGGCAAAGACGGTCCTCTTCAATGTCCCATCGTTTCCATTAGAGGCGTTCTGGCTGGTAATCACCAGGCTCCTGTTTTGAGCGGGTAACTTAAGCTTCTCGTAGGCGGCACCCAGACTGTCCGTCCCGTCGGAACTGCTATTTTCATAAACCTTAATTGAAAAAGGAGGATTTTCTTTTTCGGTAAACGTTTTTTCCTTATTGGCATAAAGGCCGAATTCCACCCCTTCCTCCGCCTTATACAAATTGTCGACTGATTGCTTTTGAAGGCTTTGCAGCTCTCCGGATCTCCTTAAGCTTTCAACCACTACCGCCGTCACCAGCATAATAATCCCGGTAACCAGCACCGCGAGTAATATTATCGCGTCTCCTTTTTGTGATTTGGCAATATTACGTATTTTTGATGGCATATTTTTGGACTAAAACTCAAAAGTTCGCGACATGGCGGATGTTTCGACCGGGATCAAAATTTCTTGGTCTTTGAGGATCACCCGGTAAACAATTGAGAACGTGATAAAATAATTAAGCGAACCATCGGGGGTTTCAATCAAACGCACTCGGTATACCGGCCTGCTTTTCAAAGGGGTGTTATTCAAGGTGGAAGTTACCGTATTGTCATCACGGGTAAGCTCCCTTCTTATGTAATAACCGTCTCCGCCCTGGCCGTAAGTATATTTTGAATCCAAGCTGCCCTCGCCTCCCAGCTCGCTTTTTTTCTCCGCCACGTTGAATTGTAAAACATAGGAAAAAATATCGCCCGGGTTTTCCTTGTCGGGCTTGTATTCATCGAATAGCTCGCTGTATTCCGAGTCCTGGGCGAAAGTGTCCATGATAAAACGGGTTTCTTCCTCCACCTCCAGCATTTTTTTGAGTAAGGTTTCCCCCTCGATTACCTGCCGCATAGAACTCAAAAGCCCCCCCATGACGAGGCCCATCACCCCGATGACGACAACGACCTCAATCAAAGTGAAAGATTTGGATTTACGGGACATACCAATTATAAATTTTCTTAGAAATTTCCACGTCTTTGCCGGCATCCCAGCTGACATTTGATGTTAACAACAGACACTCGTCGTGGGTGGGATCGTCATCGCATCCCTCGATTCGTATTTTCCGGGTAAAAGGAGGGCTGCTAAACAAACCATCGGATTCAGCATGCAAAAAAGTTTTTAAGTCGGAGTAGCGATTGCCGGAATAGCCGGTGTAACTCACCGGGTTAAGCGGGGCGGAGCAATCGTTTATGCCATTTTCGAGGAAAGCGCTTAAATCGGTGTCCCGGATGTCCGGGCAATAGTCGACGCCTGTTACGCTATACATATGTTCCTTCAGCACTTCCCAGCCATCATCGACTCTCCAGGCGAAAGCGATTTCAATTCCTTCCCGCGCCAGACTGGTCGCGATAATTAGATTGCGCATGTCGCCTTCTCTCCGGACGGTGTTACCCAGCAATTTAATTTGCGTCGCCAAAGCAATTGAAAGAATCATGATCCCAATCAGCACCCCGACGATGGTTACCCCCTTTTGCTGCTTCATTTTCGCTTTAGTTTATAGGTTGAACTGGACTTTCTCTGTGATTTTTACCTTGGCTTCGCCGCAGTTTAATGTCTTCCCATCGGAAATGTTAATCACCGACTTAATTTTCCCGGTCCCGGCATTATCAAACCTGATTTTCGCGGTGCTGCCATCCTGGCTGACCACCGAACCGCCGGTAACCTCCCACTGCAGACTGCCGCCCGCGACACACTTTTTTTCAACCTTGGCTTCAACTTGGTCCCCGGAATCAATATTTGCGTTAGCGGTGAAATCATCTCCCGATCCGGCTTTTCGTACTTTCAACTGGCAGCTGCCCTCTTTGGCCACGGTGGTGCTGGTTTGGGTGACACAAGAAATTTGAGCGCCTTTTTTGTCAACAATCGAAAGGGAAGGCAGATAGGTCCCGCTTGCCTGGTAGGGGCAAGTGAAGCTGGGCTGGGTGGTTTC
>Ga0172371_10013363_pt1 | contig 10702 bp, 7 predicted proteins | sample Lak12m_FD_114543 | JGI IMG/M metagenome (GOLD analysis project Ga0172371, IMG submission 114543) | Freshwater microbial communities from Kabuno Bay, South-Kivu, Congo - kab_022012_12m | ecosystem: Environmental > Aquatic > Freshwater > Lake | place: Democratic Republic of the Congo: South-Kivu... | reverse complement strand
TATGATTTGAAAAGATTTCTGATAATGTACAACAAACATATATAGCAAAACCAAATATATTGGAAACAGAAAAGGATTATAGAATAATCCCTTGAGAATCTACAAGAGAATTTTTTGAAAGATATATTCAAAATTGAACTGAGAATTTAATAGAAATAAAAAAAGATAAACGAAATCTAACAAAAGAAGAAAAACAAATAGCTGATGTTTATGATTTTTTTAAGGAACAAATATGAAAACATATAAAATGATTAAATGAAGAAAAAATTAAAATAGAACTAAATAATTTAATAAATAAAATAATGAATTTAAGAGCAATTTGGATAAGGATAGAAACGGAAATAGATGCTTATACTATATTTGAAACGGTAAATGCTAGATGAGTTGATTTATCAGTAAGTGATCTTGTAAAAAATCTTATATTTAAGCATTATGACAAAACATTATGAAAATTAGATGAAGCTAAAAGATTACGAAACGAAATTGAATTAAATATAAATGAATCATGAGTAGATATTTCAAAATTTCTAAGACATTATCGACTTTCAAAATACAGATACATATCTGAAAAAGATTTATTTAAAGAGATTAAAAAAACCGTTAAAAATTATGAATCTTTTTTAAATGAAATCCAAGAACAATCATATTATTATAAAATAATATTAAATCCAAAAAATTTTGATGAAAGCGATTTAGATCTAGCTGTCTTAGAATGAAAAGAAAGTGATCCATTTCATATATTTCAAGCAATAAAAGGAATAAGCGTATTGAAAATAAGACAATTTGCACCTATATTTTTATCGGTTTTTAGAAATTATGAGAAATTAATAAAATCAGCAAGTCCAAGAACATTTATAGAAAATATAGAAAAGTTTTGATATTCATTTTTTTGAATATGTAATCTTCCAGCTAGAGCAATAGAAAAAGAAGGAAGTAATGTCGCTATAAATATCGAAGAAACTTGCAATTGAAATTTTTCATCAAAAGAATTAAGTCAAAACATTCAATGAATTTATAATAAATATAAAGAATTATTAAGAAAACTTTATCCAAATTTTGATGAATTTAAGCATAGTTTTTGAGAATTAACATATAAGAAAGCTCCTTTAGTTAAATATACTCTAATGAAAATATCCAATGCATTAGAAAAAGAAAATGCATTTGATGATTTATTTGATTATGATAAAATAAACATAGAACATGTCCTACCAAAAGAACCAAAACAACGATGACTTGAAAAAAAAGAAATATCTCCCTATGTAGACAAGATATGAAATTTAACATTATTATGAAAAAAAATGAATAGTTGAGTATGAAATAGCAATTTAGAAACAAAAACAGAGTGAAACAAAGGATTTAAGGATTCTCCAATAACAATGACAAAAATATTAGTAGAACAATTCAGACAAAGTTGATATAAACGATGAGAATATGAAATTAATCAAAGACAAGATGAAATATGCAGACAAATATATGACATTCAAAAAGTAATTTAAACTTTTAAAAATCTCATAGCAATGCACACGTTTTTATCACTGCAAAGATTACATAGATAGCAAGTTCGAAAAATCACGCGTCGATTGATTTTTCTAGAGCTTTTGCTGACTTTTGGGGCAATGCCAAAAGTTAGCCTGCGGAGCAAATAAATAGTAGGTCTAAGCGAAGCGTTATAAATATTTAAGATTCCGGCCGCAAAATAATCTCGCCGGAATGACGGAAAGTTCAACGAAGAACCTTTATAAATCCTCCTGTACCGCAGGACTGCAGTACCACCCCTCCTTTTTCAAAGGAGGACATAGTAGATTCCGGCTGCAAAACTTAACGCCGGAATGACAGAGGGGAAAGAGATTTCTCCACTCCGGTCGAAATGACATAGGAAACGTTTATAAATCCTCAGTCCTTCGGACAGCTCCTTTTCCAAAGGAGCACATAGCAAAAACAGCATTTAACCCTTAATACATACCCAATGCCAACAGCAAAAAAAACAACAAAAAAACCTATTAAAAAAGAAATCGTAAAAGAAACAATCCAAGAAACTTGTTGCAAAGAAGAGATGAAAAAAAATCTTTTCAAACATCACAAAAAATCTTCTTGCTGATGATTTTACTTTTTCTGATTTGTCTGAGCTGCAATCTACTTCATCTGAAAAGCAACATGATTTCGAATGGGTGTAGTAGCATTTCTAAAAGCTATAGTTCGACCAGCATTTTTGGTACATGGATTATTAAAATTTTTATGATTATAGAAATAGATGAAACAACTTATTTTTATTCATGGTTGAATGAGGTTCCCAAACAATGAAGCTTTATGTAAAGAATTAGAAAATCGAGAATACAGACCATTTGAAGAGAAAAAGAGACGATGAGATCGATTAAGTGAAACGCTGAAACCAGAATATCAATTTTTCAAACCAGAAATGCCAAATAAATTTAATGCAAGTTATATGGTATGGAAACTTTGGTTTGAAAAAGTTTTGGCTTATTTAAATAATGAAGATTTAATATTAATATGAAATTCTCTCGGATGACAATTTTTGCTGAAATATATTTGAGAAGATTGATTTCCCAAAAAAATTAAACAATTACATCTCATATCTACAGTAGTAGACGCCAGTGATAGACCACTAGAAAAACAATATCAGTGAGATTTTGAATTTGATCTAAATATAATTCCTAATCTAGAAAAATATTGTGATAAAATCTATATTTATCACTCTACTGATGATGATGTAGTACCTTATGCTCATGCACAAAAAATAAAATCATACTTAGAAAGTGCTAAACTAATAACATTAAACGATAGATGACATTTTTATAAAGAAGAAACCTTTCCAGAACTTTTAGAGAACATTTTAAACTCATAGCAATGCATACGACTTTAATTACAGCTGGAAAGATTACTCAAATATGTAGGACAAAGAAAAATCAAAATGGCGGATGATTTTTCTTGAGTTTTTGCCTACTTTTGAGTCAAGTCAAAAGTAGGTCATAGCGAAGCAAATAAATATTTAAGATTCCGGCTGCAATGAATAACGCCGGAATGACATATAAAAGAAGATTGCTTCGTTCCTCGCAATGACAAAGTACTATGAAAACGTAATATTTCCCTTCATAGTAAATCCTGTATCTTCATCTTCTTTTATAATTTCTCTTTTTTCTGAAACTGATTTCATTGGTCTAGATGTACTATCTCAATCTTTCATAGTCAGAGAAACTTTTTCTCTTTCCAAATCTATCTCCAATACTTTTACCTTTACCCTTTGTCCTACTTTGACCACATCAGTCGGATTAGTAACAAAATAATTTGCTAATTGAGATTTGTGAACTAGTCAATCACTATGTAAACCTATATCTACAAAGGCACCAAAATCAGTTACATTTCTAATTATTCATTCCAATTGCATTCAGATAGTTAAATTTTTTATATCTACGATATCACTAGCAAAACACGGAGCTTCTAACTCATCTCTAGGATCAAGTCATGGCCTTTGAAGTTCTTTAAGCGCGTCCTTCATAGTTTCGACTCATATTCAATACTTTTCAGAAAATATATTTGCTTTAGATTCCATATTACTATCAAGAAGCATGGGAAGTTTGATATCTTTTTTCTTAACACCAAATTCATTTTCTATCATACTATAAACTTGTTTGTGGATTTCTGGATGTATTCACGTTTCATCTAAAATTTCTTTTCATCATTTTATCCTCATAAATCATATTGCTTGCTCATAGGCTTTAGGACCAAGTCATTTAACTTTCTTAATCTGCGCTTTGCTTGTAAATTTTCAGTTAGCGTCCCTATATTCTACAACATTTTTTGCTACAGTTTCACTTAGTCATGCAATATATTGAAGTAATGTATAGCTCGCAGTATTTACATCTACACCCACACTATTTACCACATCTTCAACTTTTTCATCTAATTTTTCTTTGAGATATTTCTGATCTACATCGTGTTGATATTGTCATACTCATATTGCCTTAGGATCTATTTTAGTAAGCTCTGCTAATGGATCTTGAACTCTATGTGCGATACTGATCGCTCATCTAATCGTCACATCCAAATCTGGATATTCATCTTGTGCAAGTTTGGAAGCCGAATATACAGATGCGCCAGATTCAGAAGTTATCATATATTTCACTCCTAATTTGTATTTTTTAATAAATTCATTCACTATTTTTTCTGATTCTCTAGATGCAGTGCCATTTCATATAACAATCAAATCTATTTTATATTGATCAACTAAATTTTTCAAAGTTTCTCGTGCTTCCTGGATTTTATTTTGAGGTTCAGTAGGATATATAACTGTTTTTGTTAAAAATTTTCAAGTCTGATCTACAACTGCTAATTTACATCATGTTCTAAATGCAGGATCAAAACCAATAACATTCATTCATTTTATAGGTGGGGTCAAAAGTAAGTTTTTTAAATTATCTCCAAATACTTTGATAGCGGCCTCATCTGCCCATCTTTTTTTATCAGATCTAAGTTCTCTTTCTAGTGATGGCATAAGTAATCTTTTCAATCAGTCTTGTAATGCTTCTTCAAGATAAACTATACTAGTTCCATATTCTTTAGGAACAAAAAATCTCTTTGTATCTTCCCGTATTTTATCTTCAGAAAATTGTAAATTTATATTTAATTGTTTTTCTTTCTCTGCTCTAGACACAGCCAAATAAGCATAAGATGGTATTTCTCATAGTTTCTTTGAATAATTTGCATATACTTTATAAACTCAATTTTCTTCAAAAGTTTTTGTTGCTTTTGTTTCCAATACAGCAAAATTTTCTTCTCTAGTTTTGATTTCTTCTCTCAAATCTGCATGATCAGATACATCTTCTGCGACTATATCTTTTGCTCATCATATCGCTTCAGTAATATCTTTCACACTGGTTTTTGGATCTCATGTATCTCTTACAAACTTTTGAGCCTCAAGCTCAAATTCTTCTTTACTAAGCTTAAGCTTACGCAGAATATCAGCCAAAGGCTCTAATCATTTTGCTTTTGCTATAGTAGCTTTTGTATTCTTCTTTTCTTTGAATGGCCTATAAAGATCCTCTACCCTAGCTAATGTTTCAGCTTCCATAATTTGTTTTCTAAGTTCATCAGTCATCAATCATTTTTCTTCTATTAGACGTATCACATCAGCTTTTCTAGCTTCTAGGTTTCTAGTATACGTATACAAATCATTAAAATCTCTCAACTGTTCATCAGTCGCTCACTCAGTAAGTTCTTTACGATATCTAGCAATAAAAGGCACCGTATTTCATTCATCTAGTAATTGGACAATGGTACGAACAATATTTGGTGATATACCCACTTTTTTACTAATTATTTCTATCAAATTTCCCATTTTTTATTTCAAAAAAAATCTAAAGCCAAACGATTTTAAAAAACAGAAAACAAATAGCAATGAAAACAATATTAATAAAAAAACCCTGAACATAAATAACATCCAGGGCATTAAAAGATTAAAGACACCAACTATGCTAATCAATAACGATTAAACATATCTGGATAACGCATCCTCATGTTTTCCATCTGAGCTCTATAAGCAATCTTCATCTGTGAAAATTTAATTATAAAATCCACAACATCTCCAACCACAGCAACAACCCAAAAAACAATAATCACAGTTGGATTGCTACCATAATATACAGAAGAAAACATAGTCGCCATAGTTATCCTAGGTATAAAAGTCCATTCAAGAATAGCACCAATTGACAATGGGACAATCATACCGAAATAAACCATAGATAGGCGAGGGATGAAGATCAAAGCTAAAAAAAACAAAATGGAATGATCATTCCAAAAATTTACGTCCATGTAGTGCTCCTTTCTTATTAGATTAATAATATTTTTTTGTTTACAAGGGGTAACATAACCTTACAAAATTTATTTTCAATAGAAAAAACTCATTAGATTTTTATAAAGATTGATTAACTTTTATTAATTTTTCCTTAAGTTTATCGATTCCTCTACCATCATAAACCGAAATCCAAATACAATCCTGATCTTGAAATTTTAGTTTTAACTCAGATAATTTTTCAGTATTTATCAAATCTATTTTATTAAAAACCATAAGTCTTTTTTGTTTGGCTCATATTTCATCTAAAATATGATTAACAACAGCTATTCTATCGTCCACATAAATATCTGAAGCATCTATGATATGCAACAATAAATCTGCTTCTATACTATCCTCCAATGTAGATGCAAAAGCCTGAATTAATTTGGGTGGTAAATCACGGATAAATCCTATTGTATCATTCAAAAGGAATTCTTTTCAAGTTCCCATCACAGTATCAGTCATAAGATATAATTTTCATACATTTGTCCCAAGTGTCGCAAATAATTTATTTTCAGCTATTACTCATTTATTTGTTAGATAATTCAAAAGTGAAGATTTTCATACATTTGTATATCCTACAATTCCAATAGTTGGTATTCATCTTTTTCTTCTAGTATCTCTATGTAATCTTCTCATATTTTCATATTCTTTTAGTTTTTCAACAATTTTAAATTGTTTGTCTTTCAAGTGCCTTCTCATGATTTCAGTATTGGTTTCTCCCAGTCATCTCATAGCTCATTCTCATCATCATCACTGACGAGAAAGTTCCATTCACATTCCATATATTCTAGGTCACATATGTCTAATAGCAGCTAGTTCTATCTGCATTTTAGCTTCCATACCATTTGCATGTTTATCAAATATTTTCAATATCAAATCTACTCTATCCCAAGCTTTGGCTCATATAGGACGAAGTTTTTCATTTAATTGATAAACCTGAGATGGTTTGAGAACATTCCCCACTATCAAAAGCTGAGCTCAGACTTCTTTCATCTCTGTAATAATTTCTTCAAGTTTCCCACTACCGATATATGTTCTTTTATCTGGCATATCTCTTTTCTGATACCTCTTAATTACAACCATACCACCGAAAGTATTCACTAGATTTTCAAGCTCTAGCATCCTATCTTCTAAAATATTTATATCAGTGCTTCTATCTACTATATCAACCAAAAAAACTTTCAAATCAGTCTTTTCGGTCAATAATGGATTCATTGGATCTATTGTCGTCATTCTAAACAATTAATTATAAATTATAAACTATATAGTATAAATCCTGATTTTTTATTCAAAGGATATTTTTTTCGTTTGGGACATATAACTATCTAATATTTATCATTTTAATTGAAATTTCTCCCATGCAGTCAACTGTTTACTAATAGATTCTACCATTTGGCTGACTTCGACAAATTTCTTGAGATCAAGTAATTTTAAATCTTTGGACAAACGAAATAATAGTCTCACTACTTCGATACATTCTCTCGCTTTTTGGAGATGAGGAGATTTTTTCTGATTGCAATTTGCCTTAAAAATAGCAGAGATTAGGTCAATCAATTCTTCCTGGATTTTACTTCACAAAGTATATTTGTAGCTTTTGGAAAATGTTGGAATAATTTCTACTACCTGTGTCAAAAGATCATATGATTGCTTATAGACAGGTAAATTATCGTAAGTTACCATCGTAATATCATTGCGGATAAAGTTTTTTCACCTCTACGGATTTTAGTTTTCTAACCACTAGTTCTACTTTTTTGTAGTCTGAACTAGGAGTAAATATACTCCATATATAATTATTGCATTTCTTCCACATCTTTTGGACAATGCGATAGCTTTTGTGATGAGAACAAATTCAGAAATAGGAATTAATCGTAGAAAAAATCTTTTCTTTATCCCTCTTTTGATTAAGTTCCTGAATTTTATGGTAAAATTTTCCTATAGTTCTCCTACGGACATAGCTACGATAGGGCTTAATATAAGCACCGAGAAATAGGACTCACTTTTTTATTTCCTGGAGATAAATTTTCTTGGGATGAAGAGTGAGATGTAAACATTCACTCAGAAAAGTTCTAATAAGAGGAATGGTTTCCAGTAATTTTTCTTTGTCCTGATGAATAATCACAAAATCATCTACATATCTCCCATAATAAGAAAATCAAAGTTGATACTTGATATATTTATCCAAGTCATCTAAATATACATTAGCAAATAATTGGCTTGTGAGATTTCCAATAGCTAATCATCTATTGTTTCAGGATGAAAATAGGCTTTTATCAGGAGGTAATCCAACTCGATTATCTTTTGATCATTTGATGATACAATGGTGCGTAGGATCGTGAAGAATAGTCTGTCTAATAAGTTGGAGTAGAAAATCATAGTCGATAGCAAGGTTCCCTTTCTTTGTTTGTAAAAATTTTTCTATTTGCATGATGAGAATTTGCTTGTCTATACTCATAAAAAATCCTTTGATATCCATTTTGAGGACATAGGTTTCCTGAGTAAAGTCCTTTGAACAAGTTCTGAAAAAACGTTTCACTCTCTGAACACCAAAATGAGTTCCTTTGCCTATTCTGCAACTATAGCTGTCATAGATAAAATGCGTATCAAAGAGCGAATAGAGATAATTATAGATCAGATGATGGATGGTTCTATCTCTAAAGTCAGCTGCAAAGACTTCCCTCTGCACGGGATCACGGATAATAAAGCAGATACTTGGACTGATAGTATATGTTCCGCTTACGAGTTCCTGATACAGAGCAAACAGTTTGGATTCATAATTTATCTCAAAACTAAGTGCAGTTACCTTGTCCCTTTTATGCTGGCGAGCATCGTAATACGCTTGGAAGAGGTCGAGAAGGAGTTGGCTTTTGTCTAGCATAGATTTTGTTTTTATGTAAAAGCTGACCTATAAAGATCAGCTTAGAATTCCAGTTCTTTAGGAGACGCAAAGAAAACCCAAACTCATGATTATTGTTGTTATGATTCATATTATCTTCATTGAGTTTTACATTGTTACCATCTGCCAACCAACAATCCGTTCATTTACTAATATTATTGAATTTCTTGTTGTTTGGATTCCAATACCCAGGAAACATAAACATAGCCACTGGATTCGTCAACTTCTCGTAACCGAGCTAGCGATCTTTTACTACTCTTCACAACACAGTAAAGAGTGGGCTATTGAACTAGACATGCACACTCCCTCTATCCGTAAACAGAGAGACTCTGGCAGATTTCTCTATATAAAAAGGGAGAGAAAATGCAAGGCATTTTCTCTCCGCAAATATTTTTTGAACTTTGAAACAATCAAATAGTCAAAGGGACAAAGTGTCGAATTTTCGTCTAGTTCTTTAGGAGACGCAAAGAAAACCCAAACTCATGATTATTGCTGCCACGACTCATACTACCTCCACCGAGTGTCACATTGCTCCCATCTGCCAACCAACAATCCGCTCATTTACTAATACTATGGAATGTCTTGTTGTTTGGATTCCAATACCCAGGAAACAGATTTTTACCATTTTTTTGAAAATTATTTTTCAAGAAATTGGCTTTTCCTTCTTTTGTCTTTCATCTCATAGCAACCATATTGTCCCATGTAGGCAATCTATTTTCCAATCACAAACTAAGTACTGCTTTCCAATTAAATAATTGCTCTCCTACCAAATGTTTTGGCATTTCTCCATCATCTTGATATTCTCGTACAAAAGCACCTGGTGCAAGTTCTTTCTTGAGTACTTTAATCTTTTTTTCTGATCCATTGATATACGCTGGTCTTTCTTCCTCTTTCCATCACTCTGCAAGTTTTTCTTCTTTTGATTTTCCTTGATCTATTTTGTGATTTTCTGATTCTAATTGTGGGTTTTTCATGGTTTCTTTGGATTCTTTTTTTTCTAATTTTCACATAAATAAATCTCTCAATGCTTGCTCATCTATTTCAGGATTTCATTTTCTAAATTCCTCTAATCATCTTTGGAAAGTAGCTTCATCAAGTTTCTTTTGTTGGTAAAGTTCTTGGTATTTAGCTATCAAATCAGTGTTTAATAATTTTCGTCATTCATTGAGTCTTTGACTTTGCGATTTATAAAGCTCTCTAGCTGTTTTCTTTTCTTGGTCAGTAGCTCATTGCAAATTTAGTTTGAGAACTTCTCTTTTTTTATTCTTTTCATCAAAAAGTGGCTGAAGTTTGGATCTTCACTCCTCTCTCGTTTGATTGTATTGATCAAGTGTTTGTTTTACTTTGTTCATAATAGATTTTTTAATTGATAAAGTTATTACAATTATAACTTGTTTTAGAAAAAATTTCAATTTTTTCTAAGTTTATGGCGAATAAAAGCATTGACATAATAGTTATTTATTGTTTAATTTCAGGTAGATAATCTTGAAACTTGTTTTTTTTCTCTTATATCATAATTTAAATTTCACACCTGTCCCGCAAGGGCGGGATTTATAATCTCACATTTCAAATAATGAATTATATTCTAGCAATAGTTTTAAGCATAATAATATTGACAGCATGATTAGTCATTTTCAAGAAACTCAAAGTCTTAGATAAACCATGAAACGATCTCAAAAACACTAGAAAACCAGTTCCTACGATGTTAGGAATATTTACTTATATAGGATTCTTTGCTATTATACTAATCTTATTCCCAAATTATTTTTCAAATAATTTATTATTATGATTATTTGCTTGAAGTCTACCTATAATCGTATTGGAGACGCTTGAAGAACTCAGTTATATATGAAAAATCAAGTTTAAAATACATCCTATAATCAGACTTTTGATACATGTATTATGATGAATATTGGCAGTTTATATCTGATGAATATGAATAAATCAGGAACTGCTTA
>Ga0172371_10013359_pt1 | contig 10703 bp, 4 predicted proteins | sample Lak12m_FD_114543 | JGI IMG/M metagenome (GOLD analysis project Ga0172371, IMG submission 114543) | Freshwater microbial communities from Kabuno Bay, South-Kivu, Congo - kab_022012_12m | ecosystem: Environmental > Aquatic > Freshwater > Lake | place: Democratic Republic of the Congo: South-Kivu... | reverse complement strand
GCCATGCCCAACCGGTACGCCTCGGTTGAAGAAACACGAACCCGGCACAGTGCTGGGTTCTGCTTGTCAGTTGGAGCAGTAGATTGAAATGGAGGTGTGAATGTCAAAGAGTGGAAGTTCGGATGTGCGTGGGGCGGCCGTGCGATTGCAGGCCCCCGCTGGTCAGGAAGACTGTGTCGTCCCCGAACTGCTGACCACGGCCCAAGCGGCCAAGTTGGCAGGGGTGGGTGAGCGGACGTGGTGGAGGTGGACCCGAAGCGGGCTGGCCCCGAGGCCGGTGAAGATCGGCAGGGGGACACGCGCCGCCGTTCGCTATCGGCGGACCGACGTTCTGGCCTGGATCGAAGGCGGCTGTAAGCCTCTCGGCGGTTGCGCTGCGTAGGGAGGCGGGATGTCGCACGCTGGCGGGGCCGCGGCCGAAGTTGACCACGGCCCCGCCAGCTACGCCGGTCGAAGGCGGGTAGGCCGTACACATGCCCCGCCGTCACGCCGTGCATTACAGCGGTGCGGCGCGGCGGCCTGCCCCGAGACCGGGCAAATGTCGTCGTTTTTTACGAAAGTTCTCGGATTTCGCGTTCCGTTCGGGCGCGAGAGCGCGTATGGAATATGGGGCACCGGGGTCGGTGGCCCAGCAATTTGCAGCACAAGGAAACAGAAATGGCAACGGTTTATCGACGCAAACGCAGCTATCCGATCCCGGCTGGCGCTGAACTTGTAACGGTGCGGAACCGACGATACGCAAGGTGGACGGATGAAAAAACGGGCAAGATGAAGCGGGCTACGTTGAATGCGGCGGAGGACAAGATCGTTGTCGAGTCGGAGTTCTACACGGTCCAGTATTTCGACCACAACGGCAAGCGGAGAAAGAAGTATACCCGGTACGCGGACAAGGACGCTGCGCAGCAGTACGCCAACAAGTTGGAGAAGGACGCGGAGGACAGGCGGCGGGGGCTCATTGACGACAAGGCAGAGCAATACGCGGCCCATGCTCGACGCATCCTCGCAGAACACCTGGAAGATTTCGAGCAGTACCTCCGCGACAAGCAGAACTCGGACAAGCACGTCGAGTTACTTTGCTCGCGACTAGCCAAGTTGATTGGCGACTGCGAGGCGGAATACGTCGCAAACCTGACCGAGGCTGCGGTGATGGAGGCGATTGGGGCCATGCGGGCGGGCGGGGCAAGCCTCCAAACCTGCAACCACTACCTCAGAGGCATCAAGCAGTTCTCCCGGTGGCTGCAACGACAGAAGCGGACCCCCGATGATCCTCTGGCGGCTCTGGCTGGGTTCAACGCGGCTACCGACCGCCGATATGTCAGGCGGGAGATGACCCCGGAGGAACTGACGTGCCTTTTGCGGACGGTCGAGAGCTACACCACGGCCATGCACAACATGCCCGGCCCCGACCGGGCGATGGCCTACCGTGTGGCGTTGGGCACCGGATTCCGGGCCAAGGAACTGCGAAGCCTGACTCCGGCGTCGTTCGACCTCGACAGCGACCCGCCCACGGTGACCGTAGCGGCGGCCTACTCCAAGCGGCGACGTCAAGACGTGCAACCCATCCGCTCCGACCTGGCCGAACTGCTGCGCCCCTGGCTGGCCGCCTACGGGCGGGACGAGCATCCTTTCGCGAAGATGCCTGAGCGGACCGCCCGGATGCTGCGGGATGACTTGGACGAAGCCCGGCGGCGGTGGCTGGAAGAGTCCAAAACCGAGGCCGAACGGGCGGAACGGGAACGGTCGGACTTCCTCAAGCACATCGACGCCGACGGGCGGGTCCTGGACTTCCACGGTACGCGGCACACCTACATCAGCGCGATCGTCGCTGGTGGAGCGTCGGTCAAGACGGCCCAGGAGTTGGCTCGGCATAGCACCCCCACGTTGACCATTGGCCGGTATTCCCATACCCGATCCCATGACTTGGCTGCGGCGCTGGGTGCCCTGCCCAGTACGGCCCCGGCTCAGTCGCCCCAGACTGCGTCCGAATCGGCAGCGTCGCCAATGGCCCATGCCAGCGACGGCTGCGACTCGGGAGGGCACTCCGTGGGGCAGTACAGCGGCGAAGTGGGACAGCAAACGGTGGATCGCGGCGAATCCCAAGTCGGAAACGAGACATTCGACAGCGATGCGAACCGGACGAGTGATGCCGATGCTAACTCGTTATCAACAAACGACTTGGCGACAAGTGACCCGCAAGCGGCGGAACCTGACAAGAGCGGATGGGAGAGGATTCGAACCCCCGGTGGACTTTCGCCCACTGCGGTTTTCAAGACCGCCGCCTTAGACCACTCGGCCACCCATCCGGGAACGTGTTTTGCCGTGTTTTTCTTGATGTTCGCCCTTGGGCTCTGCTGGGGTTGGGCCCGTTTTAACACCTGTGGAACTATTGTTCTCGGACGACGGACCTCTCACTGGGCGAACCACCGTGACATCCGCCGGAAAACCGCTGAGCCGCCGGATGTGAGCAACAGACCCAAGTCTAGCAAAAAGCTCGACCTGAGAAAGCCCCATCCTGATTTTCCTACGGGAATGCACCTACTGGACCAGCGGAGCCTGATGAGCGAGAATCCAGCGGATCAGGCGGTCATGCCTCGTCGGCATGACCGGGTTCTCACGCGGACCGGCAAACCACCGTTTTCGGAGTCCTGAAACCATGTCCAAACGTGCAACCATTCTTGCTGGCTTGGCCTGCTTGCTCACCACCCCTGCCTGGGCAGACAATCGCCCGAACATCCTGCTGATTCTCGTCGACGACATGGGCTTCTCCGACATCGGCTGCTATGGCGGCGAGATCCCCACGCCGAACATCGATGCCTTGGCGGCCGGCGGCGTGCGATTCACCCAGTTCTACAACACGGCCCGCTGCAGCACGACGCGCGCGTCCTTGCTGACCGGCCTGTATCCGCATCAAGCCGGGATGGGCTACCTGGACGGGCTTCGCAAACCGGAATCCAAGGGGACGCACGGACGCTTGCACGAACGGTGCGTCACGCTGGCCGAGGTGCTGGGCGATGCCGGTTATCACACGTCGATTGTCGGCAAGTGGCATTTGGGCCAGCAGAATGGCACGCCCCCGTGGGAACGTGGCTTCCAGCGCACGGCCAGCACGCAGTACGGCGAATTGTACTTCCCGGTGGAACGTGGCAAGGAGGCCAGCAAGTACGTCTACCTGGACGGCCGCAAGGTGCCTGCCGACTCGCCGGAGGTCGGTGCGGGAGCTTGGTATTCCACGTTCCTGTTCACCGATTGGGCCCTGAAGTTCGTCGACGACGCCAAGTCGCAGAACAAGCCGTTCTTCTTGTACTTTGCCCACGGCGCGCCGCACTTTCCGCTCAAGGCCCCGCCGGAGGTGATCGCCAAGTATCGCGGCCGGTACAAGGCCGGCTGGGACCGCTTGCGGGAAACGCGTCACCAGCGGCAGATCGAGTTGGGGATCGTCGATCCCAAGTGGCCGCTGAGCCCGCGGCCCGAGGCCGTGCCGGCGTGGGACAGCCTGAGCGCCGAGGATCAGGACCGATTCGACCAGATCATGGCGGTCTATGCCGCCATGCTCGACTGCATCGACCAGAGTGTAGGACGCATGGTGCAGGGACTCCAGCAGCGCGGCATGCTGGACAATACGCTGATCCTGTTCCTGAGCGACAACGGCGGCAATGCGGAGAGCGGCCCGCGGGGGATCACGGAGGGCGAGCCGCTGGGCGGTCCCGACTCGAACGTGTTCCTGGGCATGTGCTGGGCCACGCTGAGCAATACGCCCTTCCGCCGCTACAAGCACTTTACGCACGAAGGCGGGATCAGCACGCCGCTGATCGCGCATTGGCCCGCGGGCATCCCGGCGGGGCGAAACGGATGCCTCGAAGGGCAACCGGGGCACCTGATCGACATCATGGCCACCGCCGTCGACTTGACCGGGGCCGCCTATCCGGCCCAACGCGGCGGCCAGGCGATTCTGCCGATGGAAGGCACCAGTCTGGCTCCGGCCCTGAAAGGTCAGCCGCTGCAGCGCGGCAAGCCGATCTTCTGGGAGCACGAAGGCAACCGCGGCGTGCGAAGCGGGCCGTGGAAACTGGTCATGAAGTTCCTGGGCCCGTGGGAACTGTATAACATAGACACCGACCGCACCGAGCAGCAGGAACTGGCGGCCGAGCATCCGGACAAAGTGCGGGAACTGGCGGACCAGTGGGAAGCCTGGGCTGCCGCCAGCTTTGTCGATCCCTGGGAAGGCTTGCCGCGGACCGACTGGGGCCACGAGATCGAGCCCGTGGCCGATCCGCCTCAGGTGCAAGGCCGCGGCTTCACGGTCCACGCCACGGTCGAGAGCGCCAAACCGCAAGGCGTCGTGCTGGCACATGGCGGGACGGCATTCGGCTATTCGCTGTACTTTGCCGATGGCAAGCCGGCGTTCGCGTACCGCAACCAGCAGGCGCTGACCACGCTGACCGGCGAGAGTCCCGTGTCCGGCCGAGTGACCCTCCAGGCGACAGTGGACGAGAAGACGATCTCGCTGGCCATGAACGGTCAAGTGGTCGCCTCGCAAGCGTCGCCGGGCCTGCTGCAGCAGCAGCCGGCGATCGGCCTGTACATCGGCGTGGACGGCGTGCATCCGGTGGGCGACTATCCCGTGCCCAACGCATTTCAGGGCCAAGTCCTGGACCACAAGGTCGCCGTGCTCCGGCCCAAGGTCACGATGCGGACGACTTGGGGCGAACGCGTGACCGCGGAGAACGTCTGGCAGGAGTATCCGCGGCCGGGGCTGCGGCGGGGCAACTGGATGAACCTGAACGGCGACTGGGACTACGCCGTGACCGCCCAGAACGCCGACGAAGTGCCCCGCGATTGGCAGGGCAAGATCCTCGTGCCTTTTGCCATCGAAGCACCGCTGTCGGGAGTCGAAAAACGTCTCACGCCGGAGGATGCGCTGTGGTATCGCCGCACGCTGACCGTCCAGAAACAAGACGGGAAGCGGTACCTGCTGAACTTCGAAGCCGTCGACTATCAAGCCACCGTGTGGATCAACGGCGTCGCGGTGGGACGCCACACGGGCGGCAACCTGCCGTTCTCGTTCGACATCACCGACGCCTTGGCGTCCGGCGAGAACACGCTGGTCGTCCGCGTGACCGACGCCACCGATACCCCGGGCTCGTACCAGTTGCATGGCAAGCAGGTACGGGAGCCGCAAGGCATCTGGTACACGCCGGTTACGGGCATCTGGCAGACCGTGTGGCTGGAAGAGGTGCCCGCCCTGCATCTGACCGGCTTGAAAATCGTGACCAGGATGGACGGATCGGTGTCCGTGCAATACGAAGCCAGTCGGCCCCTGAAGGGCATCCCCGCGAAACTGACGCTGTCGCTGAACGGGCGCGAGAGGGCGGCCGTAGCGGGGCCAGAGGCGGGAGCCGCCGGCGTTCCTTCCGGGCAGGTTGCGTTCGCCGTCCCCGACCGCGAACTGTGGAGCCCGGATTCGCCGACGTTGTACGACCTGGAAATCACGGTCGGCGACGACGTGGTGAATTCCTATCTGGGGTTCCGGGAGACGGGGATCCAGCGGGATGGCCAAGGCCATCTGCGCTTCACGCTGAACGGCCAGCCGCTCTTTCATTGGGGCACCTTGGACCAGGGCTGGTGGCCCGACGGCCTGCTGACGCCGCCCTCGGACGAAGCGATGCGGTCGGACATCGAGTTCCTGAAAGCGGCCGGCTTCAACACGATTCGCAAGCACATCAAGGTCGAGCCGCGGCGCTACTACTACCATTGCGACCGGCTGGGGATGATGATGTGGCAGGATCAGGTCAGTTCCGGCGTCGGGAGCCGGCGGGGCGGCGAGGAGTCCAGCGCCGTCTGGACGCGGCTGAAGCCCGACCCGGTGGACGCGGTCTGGCCGGACGCTGCGCACCAACAGTTCATGGCCGAATGGAAGACCACGATCGACACGCTGCACAACCATCCGTGCATCGTCCAATGGGTGCCGTTCAACGAGGCGTGGGGCCAGCATCGCTCGCTGGACGTCGGCCGCTGGACGATGGCCTATGACTCGACCCGGCAGGTCAACATCGCCAGCGGGGGCAACTGGTTCCCTGTCGGCCAGGTCGTCGATCATCACCAGTATCCGCATCCCGCGTTTCCCTTCGAGTTGGGCGTGGGCGGACGCTTTGACGGCTACGTCAAAGTGGTCGGCGAGTTCGGCGGCCACGGCTATCCGGTCGCAGGCCATCTGTGGGACCCCGGCGTGCGGAACTGGGGCTACGGCGGCCTGCCGAAAGACAGGGACGAGTGGCTCGAACGCTATCGCGAATCGATCCGGCGGCTGGCCGAATTGAAACAGCAGGGCATCGCCGCCGGCATCTACACCCAGACCACCGACGTCGAAGGGGAGATCAACGGCTTGGTCACTTACGACCGCAAAGTCGTCAAGCTGCCGGCCGAGGAATTGGCCAAGCTGCACCGGATGCTCCTGCTCGGCACGACGCCTTGAGTCGTGCCGGCTCGCCCGCGACGCCGCGGCGATCGGCACGGCTCGACGGTCCCCGCGGCCAATCGCCATGGCCGCCAGCCCGTCGGCGAGCGGACGCAATCATCGGTTTCGTGCACGAAAGGAACATGCATGTGGCACACGAGGCGTTCACGTAGGTGGATCCTCCTAGGGTTCTTGCTCGCGACGCTCGGCACCCTGCGCGCGGCCTGGGCCGCGGCCGGAGGCGAGTTTGAACTGCGGGTGATCGACGAGGAGTCGCAGCAGCCGCTGGCCGTGCGGGTGCACCTGAAAGACGCCCGGGGCAAGCCGGTCAAACCGCCCAAGTTGCTGTACTGGCACGACCACTTCATTCTCCCGGGCAAGGCGGTGCTCGAACTCCGCCCCGGCCAGTACACGTTCGAGATGGAGCGTGGGCCCGAATACCGGACTCGCACCGGCAACTTTGAGATCCGCCGCGGCGATGCCGACAACCGCGAACTGGTGATGCAGCGTTTTGTGGACATGAAAAAAGAAGGCTGGTGGTCGGGCGATTTGCACATCCACCGCCCGCTGGCCGACATCGAGTTGCTGATGTCGGCCGAGGACCTGCATGTGGCCCCGGTGATCACCTGGTGGAATGCCAGCAACGCGTGGGCCACGGCGCCGATCCCGGCGACGCTGGTGACCTGTTTCGCCCAGAACCGCTACTACCATGTGATGGCCGGCGAGGACGAGCGGACCGGCGGGGCCCTGTTGTTCTTCAACCTCGAACGGCCGCTGCCGATCGCCGAGGCGGAGAAGGAGTCGCCCAGTTCGTGCGAGTTCCTGAAGCTGGCCGCCGAGAACCCTCACGCTCACATCGACGTCGAAAAGCCGTTCTGGTGGGACATGCCGGCTTGGATCGCCAGCGGCCAAGTCGACTCGATCGGCTTGTGCAACAATCACCAGCAGCGGGACCAGATGCTGGACAACGAGGCCTGGGGCAAGCCTCGGGACCGGCTGGCGTTTCCGCCGCCCTATGGCAACGGCCTGTGGTCGCAGGCCATCTACTACCAGTTGCTGGACTGCGGCCTGCGGATTCCGCCATCGGCCGGCAGCGCCTCGGGCGTGCTGCCCAACCCGGTGGGCTACAACCGGGTCTACGTCTACTGCGGCTCGGAATTGAACTATGACACCTGGTGGCAGAACCTGCGGGCGGGGCAAGTGGTCGTGACCAACGGTCCGCTGATCCGCGAGCCGCGGATGAACGACCAGTTGCCGGGGCACGTGTTTCAGGCTGATGCGGGCCAGGCGTTACAGCTTCAGGCCACGCTGAACCTGTCGATTCGGGAGCCGGTCGAGTATCTGGAGGTGGTCAAGGACGGCTCGGTCGTCCACCAGGTCCGCCTGCAGGATTGGGCGAAAGCCGGCGGACGGCTGCCGCTGGTGGAATTCGACCACAGCGGCTGGATCTTGATTCGCGCCGTAACCAACAACCCCAAGACCTACCGGTTCGCCTCGACCGGTCCGTGGTATGTCGAGATCGGCGGCCAGCGGCGGACCAGCCGCAAGGCGGCCCAGTTCTTCTTCGACTGGGTGTACGAGCGGGCGCGCCACATCGAGCTGCCGGACGGCGAAAAACGGACTGCCGTACTCAACTATCACCGGACCGCTCGCGACTATTGGCAGAACCTGCTGAATCAGGCCAACGCCGATTGAAAGAAATCGGCCTTCCCGCCGTTCCAGCCGCTTGACGTCCTGCGGGATTCTGGACATATTGGTCTCGCATGTCTTCACCCCATTCAACTTGAGAGGATCCCTCATGAAGGTCAAGCTGTCCAGTGGTCAGAGTATTCCCATCGAAATGCACAAGGCGCGGATTGTCCAGAAGACGACCTTGCCCTCCGTTCGTCAGCGGCTGAAGGCGATCGAGGAGGGCGGCTACAACACGTTTTTGCTGCGGACCCGCGACTTGTTCATCGACATGCTGACCGACAGCGGCACCAACGCGATGAGCGACAACCAGCTGGCCTCGATGATGGTCTCGGACGACGCTTACGCCGGGGGGGAGAGCTACTACAAGCTGGTCGAGGCGGTCAAGGACGTGCTCGGCTTTGAATACTGTGTGCCCGTGCATCAGGGCCGGGCGGCCGAGCACCTGCTGGGCAAGATCATGGTCAAGAAGGACGGCGTGGTGCCGATGAACTACCATTTCACCACGACCAAAGCCCACTTCGAGCTGGCCTCCGGCAAGGTCCTGGAGATCTACGGCGACGACGCCTTGGAGACCTCGAGCACCAACCCCTTCAAAGGCAACCTGGACCTCAAGAAGTTCCAGAAGGTGATCGACGAATACGGCGCCGACCGCGTCTCGTTTGTCCGCATGGAGGCCACCACCAATCTGATCGGCGGCCAGCCGTTCTCGATGGGCAACCTGCGCGGCGTCCAGCAGCTGGCCGCAAAGTACGACATCCCGGTGGTGATCGACTGCAGCTTGATCTCCGAGAACGCCTACTTCATCCAGCAGCGGGAAGAGGGCTACGCCAACACGTCGATCGCCGAGATCGTCCGCGAGATGATGAGCTACGCCGATTTGATCTACTTGTCGGGCCGCAAGAGCACGTGCGTCCGCGGCGGGTTGATGGCCACGAAGCACGAAAAGTACTTCGAACAGCTGAAGGCCTGGCTGCCGGTTTACGAAGGCTTCATCACCTACGGCGGCATGTCGTCGAAAGAGATCGAGGCCATGACCGTGGGCTTGCGCGAGATGGTCGACCCGGACATCGCCAGCAGCTCGGCGGACCTGATCGAGTACTTTGTCAACGAGATGGTCAAACGGGGACTGCCGGCCGTCACGCCTCCGGGCGGACTGGCGGGCCACATCGACGCGATGAAGTTCCTGCCGCACATTCCGCAGTCGCAGTACCCGGCCGGCGCGTTGGCCGCGGCCCTGTACCTGATCTCCGGCGTCCGCAGCATGGAGCGCGGCACGATCTCGATGGATCGGGACGCCGACGGCAACGACGTCTTTTCCGACGTCGAGCTGTGCCGGATGGCGGTTCCCCGCCGGGTCTACACGATGGCCCACATCCAGTACGTGGTCGATCGCTTGGACTGGCTGTACCGCCATCGCCAGCTGGTCGGCGGCTTGAAGTTCTACAGCGAGCCGCCGGTGCTGCGGTTCTTTACGGGCAAGTTGAACCCGATCGACGACTGGGGCCGCCGCCTGGCTGACGCCTTTGCGGCCGAGTTCGGCGAGAACAGCTGAGCGGCCGGATGCCGCGGCTCGTGGCTGGATTCCCCCCAAGCAAATGTGCAGCTTGCGGGGGAATCCCCTGACTGGGGTCGTTGGAGTTCACGCTGCAGCGCGCGACGAGCCCGGGTTATTGCCGAGTTTGAGACATGACGTCGTAAGTCGCTTGTGATTCAGCGGTATGGTACTCAGCCCAAGAAGTACTGCGATGTAGGACGGATTGGCAAGCCGTCCCGAATTCACGGACGGATGGACAATCCCTCCTAACTGGTGAATGATCCGGACTAGCGCAAAATCGTTTCGGCGGGCTGGCTCGTGGCATCCGCAGTGGCCGGCTGGGCCAGCTGCTGTTCGACGAATTCCTTCTTCTGCAGCATGTCTTCGGGTTCTTCAAAGTTGAACAGCAGCGGCAGTTCGCCTTCGACGACCGGAGTCGCCATCCCGGAGATTTTCCAGCCGTCGCTCTGCTTCCGCAGGACCCAAATCACCTCGGTGGCGACCAGTTGCCCGTTGGTGTCCGGTTCCATCCACATCGTCCGGACATGGGCGCCTTCCATCTGGTCGCCGACGTACTCCGATTCGCGGATCTCGTAAGACAGCGACTCGGAGGCTTGCGACTGGATGCCCAGTCCGCTCTTGGATGTCTCCTCCCGTGCCTTGTCGGTCAGCAGGCTGGCGATCGTGACGTCGCTGCCCTTGCGCAGGGCTTCGTAGAACTGGGCCACGACGGCCGGGGGGGCGGTTGGATCGGCTGCCGGCGTTTCCGCCGTGGCAGCGCCCGCGGCTGTCGCGGCGGGCGGGCTGGCCGCCGCGCCGGAGGAACCGGAAGCGGCCTGGGCCGTCGAGACCGGGGTGGCGCCGTCCGAAGCCCCTTGCGGAGCCCCACCACAGCCGGCAAGGCAACAGGCGAGAAGGGACACAGCCGGTATCCGAAGAGCGAATTTCATGGCGAACTCCATCGCGGGGAATGACTGGATCAGCGTCCGCGCCGGCCCGGGCCGGCAATCTGCCCGCTCATGG
>Ga0172371_10013355_pt1 | contig 10706 bp, 7 predicted proteins | sample Lak12m_FD_114543 | JGI IMG/M metagenome (GOLD analysis project Ga0172371, IMG submission 114543) | Freshwater microbial communities from Kabuno Bay, South-Kivu, Congo - kab_022012_12m | ecosystem: Environmental > Aquatic > Freshwater > Lake | place: Democratic Republic of the Congo: South-Kivu... | reverse complement strand
GGTGCCGGACTCCGGGGCAAGTGTAAAACCTGTTTTACGGACTCGCTTTATCTCGGCCATGATCTCAGGGGTCAGGGTTCCCACGCGCAGGGAGGGCAGAGATATAGCCACCTGTTCACCGGAATAGCGATTCATAAGGGCCTTTATAAGCGCCTCCAGATTTACATAGTCTCCCGTGCTGAGCGAGAGAAGGGAAAGCTCTTCATGGCCGGTGGCGGCCAGGGTCTCTTCGGCGATCCGGAGAATAGCCCTGGGGTGCCTTTCGCGGACCGGGCGGTAGGTAATGCCCGCCTGGCAGAACCGGCAGCCGCGCACACAGCCGCGTGATATTTCCAGGCTGATACGGTCATGAACCGGCTTTGCATGCGGGATCACGGGTCTCACGGGATATGGGGCCTGATCGAGATCGCTCACTACCCGCCGTGAGACCTCTGTATAGCCAGCCCTGAGGGGAACGATAGCACGAATATTTCCTTCCGGGCCATAGGACATCTTGAAGTAAGACGGTATATAGACGCCTTCAATCCGGGCCAATAATTCTAAAAGCTTATCTTTGCCATCTGCGCTTTCTTTCCAGCAGGAATAAGTATTGGCTATTTCAACTATGGCCTCCTCACCGTCACCGATCAGGATGGCATCAAAGAAATCAGCCACAGGTTCCGGATTTGCCGCGCATGACCCGCCGGCGATGACCAGTGGGTAATTTTTATCTCTCTCCCGGGCATGGAAGGGGATGCCGGCTGTGTCTAACACGGTAAGCACATTCGTATAACAAAGCTCATAGGGCAGTGTAAACCCTAAGATGTCGAATTCCCGGAGGGGCTTTTGTGATTCAAGAGAAAGTAACGGATAATCCTCGCGGCGGAGCAATTCCTCCAGATCAAGGTCCGGGACAAAGGCCCGTTCGGCCAGGAAGTCCGCATGGCTGTTTACTATGTGATAGAGAATAGACAATCCCAGGTGGGACATGCCTATTTCATACAAATCCGGGAAGATAAGGGCCAGGCGCACCCTGGCCTTCTGCCAGTCTTTGCGGACGGCGTTTATTTCAGTGCCCAGGTAACGGACGGGTTTTCTCACCTGTGTAAGAAAGGGGTAGGACAACTCTGGATTCCCTTCGCTGATAGCTGACGGCTTTTAAATTTTTTTACTACTCAGCCGCCGATCTACGCTGATCATCACTGATATTTTTTCTTTTATTATCATAATGAGGCCCTTGCAAAAGTCTCATGACTGGCATTCTCGTCATTCCGGCCCCGTGTGTCATTCCGGCGAAAGCCGGAATCCAGTATTTTCAATTAGTTAAATACGTTCTGGACCCCGGTTTTCACCGGGGTGACGACTTTTTACGAGGTCATCAAGAATAATATCTGTGATTTCTTTGTATTTAAACCTATCTGCGTTCATCTGTGTGAATCTGTGGCTGAATAGTTATAAATTTTTTATTTAGCTCTGCGCCCTTTGCGGTGAATATTGTGATAAGGTATCAGAAAATGGCCGGTTTCGCAACAAAATGCACTGAGGGCTGGTGGTGGGGTTGCTGAAAGCTGATAGCTGACCGCTGATTGCTTAGTTTTTTTGAGGTATGGCAGACGTTGCAGCCGCGCAAGGCTGTGGAAAGAGCGCGTAGGGTGGGCATTGCCCGCCAAAGGAAATGCCAAATTATCGCTGGACTTAAGGCTTTAGCCTTTTATAAAACCCTGAAGGGTTAACTCCAGCGGTGGTTACGTATTAATGATGGTGGGCAAAGCCCACCCTACTGTCCTAAAAATTTTTCCCGTGGTAATGGCACCCGGAACAAACCTTTGAACCATCGTCTCCGGAACAGTGCGGCGCCGCCAGTTTACTGCTGTGGCATTTGTTGCACAGGCTGTCCCAGGCATTCCTCGTATTTTTGGTCAGCGCCACACCGCTCGCGCCGTTTATCTCCGGCCTGATCAGGTAAAGGTTTGGAGAGCCGTGCGGCTCGTGGCAGTCGGTGCAGGAGAGCACGTAATTTCTGGCCTCTGTGTAAGGGGGATTCTTCTTGCCGCCTCCATCAGCCTTGCCGTGGAGGGCAAGATTCCAATCAATCCGGCCCAGCCTGGAGCCGCTCCCGATATCGTCCATCATGATATTTTGATTGCTGGTGGTTATATCGTCTGATCTGGTGTGGCACTCCGTACAAAAAGCAACAAAATCGGTCAGATTGGAGCCGTCCGTGGTGATAGAGCCGTCCGGCTCATATTCATTCTGCCCGATCCTGTTATAACGATACGGGGCCTGATAGGTGTGGTTATTCATCCTCTCATTGGGCGCTGTATTGTCTCCGTACAGTATATCTACAGCCACCTTGCTTCCCCGCTTGCCCGGCAGGGTAAGCGGCCACCCCCTCTGCGAGGCCCTTTTTGCATTGCCTGGCATGTTAAAGGGATCACCCTGGGCCGCATGCGGATTGTGGCAGGCGCAGCAGGGATTGGACGATTCCCGGTATCGGTCTCTCCATTTATCCGCAATGAACCGGATTATATCCCCAAGGTTATGAGATGAACCCGGCGGGACAGAGATATCTGTAAATGAAAAGGCCTTCTGAATGCTGTCCAGGGAGTCGGCCGTCCAGCCGCCGGCCCGGAAGCTGTAGCTGCGGTTCCTGACCCCCCCCTGTTGACGTGAGTTTGTATCCGTATGGCAGTCAAGGCAGATATTACCGGTTTGACCGGAGTCTTCAAACGCTGCCGCGCTGTGGCAGTGCATACAGTTGGTTACAGCATATTCGCCCATACTGGCCCGCTTAGCGCCGTATGTCCTATTGCCGTGGGCTGAATCGGCATAAACACCGGCATAGGCAACAGCGCTTCCGAAAATTGTATAGATTAACAAGCATACTAATAAAGATCTCAAAGATTTCATTTCCTCACCTGATGATAAAAAGACATCGTTTTCCCTTATCCGAATACCTCAAGGTATAGGGTCTGCCGAGTGACATCCTTTGCAACTTGTATTTGGGAGAGCATCCCAGGCGGCACTATTATCCCACCGCAGCATCTTATTATAGGGGCTGGCGTGGGCCCGGTGGCAGGTGAGACACATAAGCGTGTCATTGCTGTTATGCGTAACAGTCGCCGAAGGAGAAGTGTATGACGTGATGATCTTCCGGGCTATGGGAAGCAGGGGGCTATAGGGGCTGGGAGGGACACCCACGCCACCCGGATTGTAACCGGTCCAAGTAGAACCAAGAATGGGAAGAACCTTGGTTGCCTGGTGATATGTGTCGGGAACAACAGGATAAGGAGGAAAAGGAAGAGTTGTCCAATGAACCGGAAAATTCTGACACGTACCAGGCCATGTGAGGTAATGGCATCCACAGTGCCTGCTTATAGAGTGATAGCCTGTTGTATCGGCTTCACCGCTGTATTCGTTGTGATCCGAACTAGCACTAGTTTTCTGCCAGTCAGGATCTTCATACCCCCTCACGCCCCATTGGTGGTCATCACTGCCTCCCTGAGATGTACGTATGGGCCCAAGAAAACGGTAATAGCCATCATTTGCGTCCGCCCAGCCGCCGGAAGAATCACCTTTATGATGGGCCGGGAGATGACAACTGTCACAGCCTTTGTCAGACAATTGTGTATGACAGTTGGTCCCACAACTGCCACGCTGGTAATTAGGAAGAGTTGTGTCATCACCATACGGGATACCGGCCAGACTATGCCCCCGGCTCTGACCGCTGGCAGATGCCTCGGTTGTCCAGTAAAAATTACCGGCGGCCAGACCTATCTTCTTGCCATCGGGTTGAGAATCCCCGTAGTTTGGCTGGCTGGTGTTATAAACAATCGGAGCGCCCCCAACGCCGGTCGAACCGGAGCCGGTGGTAGCATGGCACCCAAGGCAACCATTTGCTCGAAGCAAGCTTTCCTTGGCGCCAGAAGTTGGGGCGTAACCTATTTGCACGCCTATGGCCGTCCCGCCCTGGCTGTTATGCATGGTATGGCAGTTAGAACATTCACCGGTAACCCGGGCGTGGCAAAGGCCGGACAACGCTATCGTCAAGATAATAAATGCTGAGGTTAAAATTATTTTTTTCATCTGTAAATACCATCTTGACAGGCGAGACGCCTGTCCTACTGATTACAAAATCACCATTCGTGGTAGGACAGCCGTCCCGGCTGTCCCGCTTGCAATTTTCATCATCCTTATTACATTTCTTCCAGAGTCCTTGCTTGCAAGCTTATAATTTTATGAACGTTCCCCATTCCGTCGTTTTTCATTGTCCTTTGTGTCGCCGTACGGCATGTGTGTTTCATATTATCTAGCTTCTATATGAATAGTCTCAAAATGTAGTCCTGGTAGTAGGATCATAGTTGGGCGTTTTATCATTGGGGTTACCTGGATCGTTAACCCAAGACCCATGAAAGTGACAGTTTGAGCACTCTATCGGCGGCTTGGGACTGCCAGCCCCATGACAATTACTACAACTAGACGCATTATAAGGTCTATCGGTAGCATCGTGATGTATGTATTCATTATTATCATTATGGCACCTTGCGCACAGATATTTCCAGTCCGTTGTTGAAAAAGTGGAAATAGTCCCACCCAGGGTTCCACCGTTTACCTCTTTTCTTATCAAGAAGGCATTGGGCGACCCGTGCGGTTCGTGACAGTCGGTACAGGCCAGGACGTAACCCAAAGAACCGCTGCCAGAGGTGTAAGGGGCGTCAACAGTAATATAATCGGTTGCATTTCCCTTGCCGTGTTTCTCTATATCCCAGTCGATGGTCTTCAAGTTTCGTCCCAGATTGGTACTATATATCGTATTTGTCGCATTGTGGCAATCGATACAAAAGGTGTTAAAATCCGTCAGGTTGGAGCCATTGGTAGTAGAAGAGCCGTCCGGCTCGTAGGTTGTAGTGGAACCAAAGCGATAAGGGGCCTGGTAGGAGGCGGTGTAATTGCTCATCTTTTCACCCGCCCCGTCTCCCCACAATCCCCAGGTAGAAAGGGTGGCATGCTGGCTTGGCCGGGAGACCGGGTACCCACGGGTCAGAGAGCTTTTAGGGCTACTGCCATAGGAAACGGAATTTGCCGGGTCTCCCTGGACGGCATGGGGGTTATGACACGCGCAGCACGGATTTGAGTCAGCAGTATAGCCCCATTTACCGGTGATGAAGGTCTTTATGTCTCCCAGGTTATGCGATGAGATACTGGGGGGATTAGAGAAGGCTTCCAGAATATCATTCAAAGTATCAGCGGTCCAGCCGCCGGCACGAAAACTGTAGCTGCGGTTCATTATGGCAGTTGCCGCCACGCCGGTAGTATTGTCGTGGCATTTAAAACAGAAGTTATCGGTCTGGCTTACGTGATTAGTGTAAAACAGGGTAAATTTTGAGGGTGAACCGCCGGCAGGACTGGGTTCACTCCCTTCAATACTGGCATGCATCTCATGGCAGTGGGCACAGTTACCCTTGGTGTACCCGGACGTGCTGCTTCGGTTTACACCGTAAGAGGTATTTCCATGGGCTGAATCAAGATAGGGACCGGCATATACCGGATTTGTGGTCAAAAAGATACATATTGCAAGTGTGATTAAGGTATCTTTCATCTGATTAGATAAAGCCCCTCAGCGTTTGAACCTTACCATTTATTTTATCGGCAGATTGTAACCATAACATTAGTTTTTTTGTTTCTTTCTCAGTAACTACTCAGCCGCCGATCTACGCTGATCATCACTGATATTTTTTCTTTTATTGTCATATACAAATCTTTTGAACTCCGGTTTTCTGCCAAAATTCAATAATAAGCCAACCTCAATATTTGTTGCCTTCAGGTAATTGATTAATTGAGCTTCATGTGCAGGGTCAAGGGCACGAACTGCTTTTAGTTCAACGATTACTTTTTCGTTTACAATCAAATCCGCTTTAAAATCTCCTATTACTTTACCTCGAAAGGATACAGATATATCTTTCTGCCTTTCTACACATAGTCCATATCCTGTTAGGACAATATATAGGGCATTTTCATAGACAGATTCCAGAAATCCATCACCAAGCTCATTATAAACTTCATAAAAACCTCTAAGAATAATATCTGTGATTTCTTTGTATTTAAACCTATCTGCGTTCATCTGTGTGAATCTGTGGCTGAATAGTTACGTTTTTTCTTATTTAGGCTCTGTTTCACTTATCGGCACCGGCGGTATGGATGGTACGCCCTTACGGCCTGCGACCGGCTCCGGCGCCTTAATCTGTTCTCCGGAAGCCTCCACCCCTTCCGGCCCTACCGGCTCTATTTCCTTCCCCTCTTCCGCTTTTTTTCGCCCAGGCGAATCTGCCTCAGGCACGACCTCAGGCACGACCGGTAAAACCTGCGCTATAGCCTGTAACACCTGCACGCGGTTATTGAACAGATCGGCTATAAAAATCCGTCCGGTCTCGTCCACGGTAATATCTTTGGGATATTGCAGCCATCCCTCTCCCCATCCCAATCCCCCAAATTCAAATATAAATTTACCTTTGCGGTCATAAGCGGTCACCGCATGGCGCATATAATCGACGATAAAAAAAATCCCGGTCCGTTTGTCCAGCCCGACGCCCTGCGGCCGGCTCATTTTGCCTGTGCTGCCGCCCTTCTGGCCGAATTTAAAGAGAAAATTACGATCAACATCATAGGCATAAAGATGGCTGGTCTCTTCACTTAACAGATACAAACGGTCGTCCGGGCCGATCAGGATATCATTTACCGCCACCCTTTTCTTCTGGCCTTCTCCTTCTTCCTCTTGAAAAAAAGTCCCCTGAAAATTACCGAACCTATCCAGGATGACGACTGCCGGACTGTATGTGCCAATAACAAATATTTCCCCGCGGCTATTCTCAGCCAGTCGATACGGGATAAATTCCTCGGCCCCTATAAACCCGCTAAAATATATATCCCGCATCCATTTAAGGCACGGGTCAAAGAGCGAGATACGGCCACGCCGGTTATTCGGCCCCGCCCCCTGCGCTACCCATAGATAGCCACGGGCGTCTATCATCACCCCTTGCGGGCTCTCGATGCCGTAGTTCTTATCTAATGTAAATAAGGGGAAAAAACTGGCATTGTAGATCAAAATGCGGCCCCGGCCTTCAATAATATAAACCTCGTGCTTAACAGGGTCCACATAGACATAAGAGGGATAGGAAATAAATTTTCCCTCTTCGTCCTGTGTAATCTGGCCCACATAAGCTATCTTGTCCTTTGGAAAAGGTCCGGTCTGGGCATGGCTGGTGGGGGGAAAGGGAAGAAAAAGGAAAATTAGCCACAAAGACATAAAGGCACAGAGGGGGAAAGCTTTTTTCTTTTTTCTGGAAATGACCATTTTGTCTATGCCTTTGTGCCCTTGCGCGCAAAACGCAGGCTTAAGCCGTGTAGGGTGGGCTCAGCCCACCAAAACTAAGCTCCGCCGCCAATGATGGTGGGCAAAGCCCACCCTACGGCTGACTGCGACTACAAAGTTGATATCTGAATACTTTTTTTTTAATGCCGTGTCAAGCTCTATGCCAGCCGTGATTTATTTCGCCGCCTAATAACCCGCTGCTTTGCCGCAGTCCGCCAGCGGCGGACTCCTACGGAGAGAGCGATCCCCTACCCGTAGGAGCGGCTTCCGTCCTCGGCCGACCTGGAGGCCAGCCGCGAATTCGCACCTGGAAAGGTACTCCTACGGGTCTCTGGACTTTGCTCCTAACTCCTGACTACTGACTACTGACCACTGACTATTGACTAATATTCACCTCCTGGGCGGGCGGCCCTCAAAGCCACAAATACCACACCTATGGCCAGCGCTATAAGGCAAAGATCGGCAAGGGCCAGCACATAGTTTCCTGTGGCCAGGTAACCATCCTTCTTAAGTAAAAGATAAAAAAGCGAAAAGATGGTAGTAGTCATCATGAATGAGGCCGGGAGCAGGGTGATAAGGCTGGCCTTTTTACCCCGGCGTACAAACCAGATACTGACCGCTATAAGCGTCAGCCCGGCCAGGAGCTGGTTGGCCGTACCAAAAACCGGCCAGAGGATAAAAAACGCCTGCTTATAGGCCAGGGCATACATTATGACCACGGACAGCCCGGCGTTAAAGAGATACGACCTTAAAAGCCGGGGGACTCGCTTAAATATAACCCCCCATAATTCCTCGAAAAGATAGCGATTCAACCGCACCGCCGTATCCAGGGTAGTGGCCAGGAAACCTTCTACCAGGAGGATACCGAAGATAGTCCCCAGATAAACAGGCATGTTCAGAGAACCATGCATGATCCGGCCGGTAGCCAGGGCAAAGGCCAGCACGGGGTTGCTGCGCGCACCGGGGTCATCCGGAAAGACGATGCGTAAATAATCACTATGGGACAGGCTGCTGGCTACCACTACCAGGACAATGACCGCCAAGAGCCCCTCCAGCAGCATAGCGCCATAGCCTATCTTTTTAGCATCACTCTCGGAAGCGCACTGTTTGGCCGTAGTGCCGCCGCACACCAGGGAATGAAACCCGGATATGGCCCCGCAGGCTACGGTAATAAAAAGAACCGGCCACATCAAACCAAGTTTTGTTGTGCCCATTTCCACGTTTATTAACGGCGCACCGACGGCCAGGCCTGAAAACCCTCCTATAGCGATAGCCACGGTGAGAAGCACGATCCCGGCATAAAGGATAAAAGAGTTTATATAGTCCCGTGGCTGAAGGACAATCCAGACCGGAATTCCCGCGGCCACCAAGGCATAAAAAGAGAGGATAAGCATCCAGTGGTCAGGCGAAAGGCTCAAAGGATATTTAAAGCCTGTCACCACGGAGAAAAGGCATACGGAAAAGGCCAGTAGAGCCGCCAGGCTTGTTTTAATCTTCTTCTTATAAAGCAGATACCCGATGACAGGGGCCATGAAGGTAATAAATATAACTGATGTAGAAGCAATCCCTCCAATAACTGCCCGTATCGCCCCGGTTTTAACATCCGCTACCGTGCGCAGAATAGTCTGGTCTTTACCCAACCCGATAACATCAAGGTCAACCACCGAGGTCAAGGCCGTGGCCGTGAGCCTGAGAAAGGCGCCGGTCACCAGGAAGACCATAGTAAGGGTAAAAAGAATAAACAGCACAAAACCGGCCTTACCCATGGATATACGGGCCACTTCCGCCATAGAGCGCCCCTTTTCACGCATACTGGCAAAGAGGGCCGTATAATCATGGACAGCGCCAAAGAAAACGCTACCGGCCACGATCCACACCCAGGCCGGGGCAAAACCATAGACTAAGGCTACTACCGGGCCGATAATAGGTCCGGCCCCGGCTATGGAGGCGAAATGATGAGAGAATACAACGGAAAGTTTTGTAGGCACATAGTCTATGCCATTATAATAGGTAACTGCCGGCGGCTCATTTTCATCGCTCGCACCAAACATGCGTTCGATGCGGCCGGCATAGAATCTGTAAGCCAGAAAAAAAGCGACAAGACTGACTAGAAGATAAAATAAGACGTTCACCCGGACTTTGCCTCCCTTTTTAGCTATCGGCTTTCGAGTTGCGGGTTCCGTGTTACGGGTTTCGGGTTAAAAAACTCGCAACTCGTAACTCGCAACCCTCCTCCCGACTCATCACTCGTTACCCATCACTGATTACTCATGAAGATAGCCCTAACTTCCCTTTTTGCCAATATAAAATTGATTTCCTCCTTTCACCGCAGAGACGCAAAGGGCGCAAAGATAAGGATATAATTAAAAATATGGTATCAGTTTAGCTGTTTGAAAGAGTATTATTAAATCCCTCCCAACCTCCCTTTTTCAAAGGGAGGAGAAACACTTCCCTCTTTGGAAAAGGGGATTGAGGGGGATTTTGGCCCTTATAGCTATGTAGGGTGGGCTCCGCCCACCAGAACTATACGCTACGCCCCAATAACGGTGGGCAAAGCCCACCCTACGTCTACTGATCGCTGAGAGCTAACAAACATTTCAGTCCACCGGCATCCTTACCGATAATAAACGATATGTATGCCCCAGGAGTTGGCCACAGGAACATGCTAAGGTTATTGTTACATATAGGTATGATTCTTCTCCTGTCACTGGCCGGTTTTAATTGCAGCCCTTCAGACGATAGGGCCGGGCCAATTGCAGGCCCCGAATCCCCCCATACCCCCCTTTCCCAAAGGGGGGATTTTAAAAAAGAGGGCGCACATCATATTCCCCCTTTGGAAAAGGGGGATATAGGGGGATTTTCAAGCGAAATATCCAAACGTGACGGAAAACAGTCTAAGGCTAACAGCAAACTCCGCATACGTCTGAAGCGCGATGCAAAGGCAAAGTATTCCTGGGAGATAACCGGTGATGATGTAAGGCAAATAATAGATGCGGACCGGCGATTGAGGAAAAAAATCGGGACCGGCGTGGGTGAGGATTAACCACAGAGCACACAGAGAACACAGAGAAAATAAGGATATCAATAAATTAAGAGTTTCTTGCAAAAGCCTCCATTCTGTCATTTTCGCCCCGGCGAATCTGCCTATGGCACGACCCGCAGCGATTCTGAGCGGTAATCTGGTTCTAACTGCTTTAAAAACCATAGCCCCGATAGAGGCATTCGGGGATGACAAGCAGTTTTGCAAGCGCCTCTCTTGTGTCATTTTAGTTGGTTGAGAGAGTATTCTTAAATCCCTCCCAACCTCCCTTTTCAAAGGGAGGAGAGACACTTCCCCCTTTGGAAAAGGGGGATTGAG
>Ga0172371_10013354_pt1 | contig 10707 bp, 7 predicted proteins | sample Lak12m_FD_114543 | JGI IMG/M metagenome (GOLD analysis project Ga0172371, IMG submission 114543) | Freshwater microbial communities from Kabuno Bay, South-Kivu, Congo - kab_022012_12m | ecosystem: Environmental > Aquatic > Freshwater > Lake | place: Democratic Republic of the Congo: South-Kivu... | reverse complement strand
CCTGGCACGCCTGGCCAGCAAGGCGCTGGCCTATACGCTCAGCTTCTTCTTGGCCCAACGTGCGGCGGTGCAACCCGTGAAGGCTCTAGCCGCCTGATCGTCGGCCGTCTGCGTGGCTGGCTGAGGCCTCTCGGCGCTATCCTGCCGAAAAGGCCTGTTTGAAGCTGCCTGCCATCAGCCCGGAATCACCGTGTCGCTGGCAAGCCAGAAAAACCCACAGATAGGGTATGTTATGAAACGGCCCCCAGGAACCGCGGCGCCGCGCTGCTTGATCACTGCCACGCCATGGCTCATGCCCGGAGCGAGTCGCTCAATCTGATCTTGCAAACTGCCTCGAAATGAGATAGGATTAGTCTAACTGAGATTAGACTAACTACAATTAGATTAACGAGGCGTCCCATGTTCGTCGATCGCGAGTCCGAATTGGCCTCCCTGGAGGCTGCCTGGCGTTCCGAGCGCGCCGAGTTCATCGTCGTCTACGGCCGACGCCGCGTTGGCAAGACGGCGTTGCTGCGCGTCTTTTGCGACAACCGCCCCAGCGCTTTCTGGGTCGCCAGCCTCAGCTCAGAGGCGCTCTTGCGGCGCAGCTTTACCGACGCCGTCTGGCAGGCCGACCATCCGAGAGGCGGATCGGCAGGCTACAGCTATGAGAACTGGGAGCGGGCTTTCCTGGCCCTGGGCGAACTGGCGACGGACCGCCGGCTGGTTGTCGTCATCGATGAATTCCCCTACCTGACCAACGCCGATCCCAGCATCCCCTCGGTCCTGCAGAAGGTCTGGGATGAGCGCCTGCAGCATACCCGGCTGATGCTGATCCTTTGCGGCTCACACATCGGCATGATGGAGCGCGAGCTGCTTGAGTACCGGGCGCCACTGTACGGTCGGCGCACCGGCCAGATTCACCTGCGGCCTTTGCCGCTGCGGGCGACGACAGCCCTTTTCCCCGCCTACGATGCCGTGCAGCAGATCGAGACCTACGCCGTGCTGGGCGGCATCCCGGCCTATCTGACCCAATGGGACAGCCGCCAGTCGCTGCTGGTCAACATTGAGCAGCGCATCTTGAATCCGGCGAGCTATCTCTACCTGGAGCCGCAGTTCCTGCTGCGCGAGGAGCTCCAGGAACCGCGCAACTACTTTGCGCTGCTGCAAGCCATCGCTCAGGGCAAGACGCGGCTCAATGAGATCAGCCAGGCCACGGGGATGGAGCGCGGCCCGGCCTCGCGCTACCTGGCGATCCTCCAGGACCTGCACCTGGTCGAGCGCCGCGTACCCGTCACCGAGCGCCAGCCTGACAAGAGCCGGCGCGGCATCTATCGTCTGCGCGATCCTTTCCTGGCCTTCTGGTTCCGCTTTGTTGCGCCCCACTTCTCGACCCTGGAGGTCGGGTACACCGCGCCCATCGCCCAGTTGGTCGCCGACGAACTGAGCCACTTCACGGGACCGGTGTTCGAGGATTTGTGCCGCGAGTGGGTCGCTGAGCGGGCCGCGCTCCGGCGCCTGCCCTTTGTGCCGCAACGGATCGGCGCCTGGTGGAACAACGAAGAAGAGATCGACGTGGTGGCAATCGGTGAGGATGCGTTGTTGGTCGGCGAGTGCAAGTGGACCAGCCGACCGGTCGGCACGAATATCCTCGACGATCTCAAGCGCAAAGCCCACGTGCTGGCGGCTTCTGAGAGACCTGCTGGGGTAGCCGGATCGCAACTGCATTACGTCCTCTTTGCCCGCTCGGGGTTCACGGCGGCGCTGGAGGCCGTGGCGCGCGATGAAGGGATCCTGCTGGTGAGCCCAAACAACCTGTTGACGGTAGCACCGGCGGCCTGATCCACTGGACTCAAGACTTCCCTGTCTTCAGCGTTAACGACACGCGGAAGATGGGGTGTGGACACGGCGGCGGTTAGACCGTGTGGTTACGATACCAAAAGGTATCGCTCAAGTTGTCGAGGCGCGCGCGGTTATCCCACGCGCCAGAGGCCTCGGCTGGGCCACCCAGCTGAGGCCAGTTGCCAGCGCGTCTTCCGCGCCCCCATGTTCTCCTCAGTAGCTTCGCCTCCTTAGCTGACGGTCACCCCCGCACATCACACCTGTCTACACTCATCATGGTGCATAGATTCTTACTGTTCTATGGAAATAGACGATAAGCTAAATATCACGCTGTAAGACTTGACAATTATCGGCCAGCATGATACAGTAGACCCTCGAAAGGGGTTCCCACGGCGGGGACCCCTTTTTGTTTGCGCCCGGACTCGCGCACTGGAGGCTCCTTAATGGAACTGCGTCTGCGAACCCTGCTCGTGATCCTGCTGCTGGCGATCGGCCTGGTGGTGGCGGCCGCCGTGGCGCGGCAGCGCCTGGGGAGGGGCGCGCCCGGTGCGCCAACCCCGATGGCGTCCCAGGCGCCGACCCCAGTAGTCTCCCCGGCCAGCGGACCCATCACCTTCGCCGACAAGAGCGCGACCTGGGACTGGCAGGTCACCTGCCAGGACGCCCTACAGGCCTGGGTGCAGCAGTCGCCCAACCCCATCCGTACGATCCGGGTGACGCTCAGCGACGAGCAGAACCTGGGCGTGTCCACCATCGGCGTCGGCTATCCCGGCGGCAAGGACCAGGCAGCCATCGCCTACGCGGCGTGCGACGGCAAGCCCGACCTGGCCTGCCAGGTTGCCATCAAGCAGGGCGCACCGGGCGATGACCTGGACGTCGCGGTCACCGCCGCCATCCCTCACGCGATCCGCAACGCCTGGCTGATCCACGCCCCCGGTGGCGCCGAGCAGATCGACGCCATCCGCAAGGGCTGGTCCTGGGAGCAGTTCCAGCCACTCCTCCAGAAAGGAGGCGCCGCATGGCACAGTTCCTGTCTCACCGTTTCCAAGCCCTGAAGTCGCGGCCGGCGAGGCTCGCCGCCTCCGCGTTGCTCCTGGCGATCATCGTCCTGGTGATCTGGCTGATCGCCACCGCGAGCGCGCCGCAGCAGGCGCTCTGCCAATCGCCCTGCCCCTGCCGCTACTGCGACGAGCCGACCGTCAACGGTCGCTGCCCGACGAGCGGCGACGGCGGCTGCATCGGCTGCGCGGGCGCATGCACGTCACCCAACAACTGCGAGTGGAGCGGTTCCAGCGGCGGGTGCGGGCCGGTGGAATGCGGCTGCCGGGACTCGGACTGCGCCGGCGGGCCGCAGCCGACCACGCGGCCGGCGACCCCGGTCCCGACGCCCACGCCGCCGCCCGGCTGTCCCGCGCCCGGCGCGCCGATCACCTGGATCGAGATCATCCAACCGAAGATCGCGGCCGCGAAGTACGAGCCGGACCACCCGGTCGTCATTGGCCAGGATCCCGACCGCCGCGGCTTCGATCTCCTGATCAACGCCACGGGCGGGCAGGCCCGCAAGTGGAAACGGGACACGAAGCAGTTCTGCGACGACGGCAGCGGCACGTACCCGGGCGATTGTCCCGACGGTCCCTGGCACTGGGACTGCCCCGACGTGATCATCGAGCGCTACGACGACCCCTTCCAGGCCATCGAGGTGCGCATGCGCCTGGCCGACTCATCGGTGGACTGGATCGAGAAGGACCTGCCGGGGCGCTACTACGGCGCAGCCCGTAAGGAGGGCTTGCCGCGCGTGTGGGCGCTGCGCGTGGTGGCCGGCCAGATGGCGGTGGCCCAGCGCTGGCGCTATGCGCCCGGCCAGCCGGACGTGCTGAGCACCGGTCCCGTGGATCCCGGCATCCACGGCGGCAAGATCGTGGGCACGACGGTGGGCACGCCGCTCAACCCGCCGCAGATCGTCGAGCGGGCGTTTTCGGTGCCGGTGTATCTGCTGGATACGACGCTTGGTCAGTAGACAAGGGAAAAGGAGACAAGGAAACAAGGTCGCCTTGTCTACCTGCCTACTTGTCTCCTTGTTTACCCGTTCTCGCACAGGATTGCCATGAACCCGCTCATCACCGCCCTGCGCACGGCGCTCACCTGGGAGCTCAACGGCCTCCTGGCGCTGCTCTACGTGGCGTGGGAGCACGTGGCGCTGCTGGTCACCGCCGGCGCGTGCGGGTGGCTCCTCTGGGGCCTGCCGGAGGGGCGGCGGGAGACCGGCGCGAGCCAGCGACCGTGGCTGCTCGGGGTGGGCATCTTGGCCAGCCTGGCGGCGGCGTTCGCGCCAGCGCCGGTGCCGATCCTACTCGCGGCGATGACCGTCGCCGGCGCGCTGGCCGTGCGGGCCGACCGCTTCAACCCGGACGCGCTGCGCTGGCGCATCGTCGGCGGGCTGGCGCTCTACGCGGCGGCCAGCCTGGCCTACCTGGGCTACGGCGGTTACCTGGCCGGCCTGGATGCGGCGGCCTGGGCCGAGGCCATCGGCGGCCAGGGGGAGGCGCAGGCGGCGCTGGCCCAGGGCCGGGCGTTCGTCAGCACCCTGGCGACCTGGGGTCTTTGGCTGATCCTGCCGCTGGGCTACTTCTCGCTGCTGGCGCAGGGGGTGTTGGTGCATCCGCCCTTGCCGGCGCGACCGCAGGAGACGATCACGGCGGTGCGGACGCGGGGGCGGGGGTAAGGGCGGCTTTGGAGCGTTCAGGGCCGGTACGAAGCGCTGGCGTTCGGTCGGATGCCTGACAGGTCGTTATTTGGTAGATGTGCCGAGGACGTCGGCGGCAGGAGCGGGCGACCTGCCAACGAAGGCCAAGACTCGACCTCCCCCGGCCTGCCGGGAAGCGGCCGGCAGGGGCCAGGGAACGGACAAACAACCCGACTCGGATCACCGCCTGCAACGGAATGTGCGGAGTCGGCCGGCAGGCGATTGAGTAAGGATCGAGCCAGCCAAACAGGCATGCGTCGCAGAAGCCCCACAAGGCGGCAAAACGCTCAAGGGTGCGAGTCCAATCGGGGGCCAGTGATCCTCACTGGGGGGACTGGTGGCCTCGGCTGGCAGGACGCCGGATCACGGCGGTGCGACCAATGCTTGGGGCAGGGGGATCAACCGCCAGTCTGCGGAGACCAATGAACCTGGTCAGGGGGCTATTCACGCGAGGAGAGCGACCGCTATGCGGCACAAAGCGCTGCCATTACCCGGCCAACCCCACAGGGAGGCTGCGCGCTTGCCACTGGACTTCGACGCGACCGAGGAGGAACCTGGGGGCGTCGAGGCCGGCGACTTGGCCGCGAATGGTCGGGATAGAACCCCGAACTGCTCTGACTTGGTGCGGATGTCCTCCTCTCTGAGTGGGTCGGTGGACGAGGAGCGCGATGCGGTTTCTTGAGCTCGTAGCCCTGTTGGAGCAGTTGCCGCTGGACCCGGACGGCTACCAGTGCGTGCCGCGGCCGCTCGATGCGCGGCTCAAGCACACGCGGTGGCGCGGCTCGGACCGGCGCAACACCGTGGCGCGTGCCGAGTACAGCCTGCTGGCCGCGCTGGCGCTCTCTGGCTGGGCGATGCGCCAGGCGCTCTTGGAAGCTGTTACATGGGACAAGGCGCTGGGCCGGCCGCGGGCCGCCAAGCTCGACGGGGTGTACGAGGACGCGGCCAACCATCTGACGGAAGCGGGTCTTTGGGAATCCGCCACGGAGGCGCTGGCGGGGGCCGGACAAGGCAGCGGGCAGGCGCCGCGCCGCCCAGGCAGCCGGGCCGTGATCGTCCGCTTGACCGAGCAGGGCCGGCAGGCCCTGGCGCAGATCAGGCTGCAGCCGGTCGAAGACGAGTGGACGCGCATCGAGCGACTGCACGGCGGCGCGCGGGACGGCGGCCAGATGGCCCACACCGCGGCGATCTGCACCTTCACCCACCACGCGCGGCGGCGGGGCTACGACACGCAGGTCTGCCCCGATATGAAAGGGGTCGCGCCGGTGGGGACCAGCCTGGGGCTGGAGATCCCGGCGCATCCCGACGTAGCGCTCACCGACCCTGTTGGAAAGATGCTCTACGTCGAGGTGCAGCGGGGCGATTCCGGCACGGCGCAGAAGCGCGCGGTCAAATGGCGCAACCTGTTCTGGCTGCAAGGCGTGGTGGCGATCTGCGCGGCCACGCCGGCGCAGGCCCGGCGCTACGCCGAGGAGGCGCGGGCGGCCAAGGCCAGCCACGGCCTGGTGACCGACGTGCGCAGCCTGCGCGCGGGCCACCCGACCCTGTGGACGCACGAGTGGTTCGGACAGGAGCCGTTGGAGCCGTATCGCTCGGAGGATGTCAGTGATTGACATAAATCCCAAACAGAGGAGCCAACGAAGATGAGGACAATCACGATGACGCTGGACGAAGCCGAGGCCAACCTGGAAGCGACGTTCGCGCGCGTCTGCGACGACAGGCAACCGGTGCTCCTGGTGACTGCAGCCGGTCGCGTGCCGGTGGCCGTGTTGGTGGATTTCGAGACGTATGAGGCCGTAAAGGCCGGCCGGGCGGGGGCAGGCGCCGCCGCCCCGTGGGGGCCAACAAACGGCCTGGCGTTGTTGGCAGTCTGAAAAGGTGCGAGGGAGCGAGGGCGTGGAATTCCGGGTCGCGGACAGCGGCTGGCGCTTCGATGCGGGCCACTTGCGCTACTTCTGGTTCCGCCTGGCCGCGGGCCGCGGGCGGGAACTGGTGCGCGCGGTGACCTTTCGCGAGCTGGCCTACCTGCCCATCGAGACCCGCGATGATCCCGACATGCTCGGCAAGCAGTGGGGTGCGCTGCGCGGCCTCTACAACGCGGAGGTGGACTTCTGCTACACCGCGCTGGGCGCGTTTGCGCCGGAGCACCTGGGCGTGGCGCAGTTCTACGGCGCGGCCGCGGAGGCGGGCACCGAGGAAGCGGCCGCGGGCGAAGCACGCCGGCGCATGGCCGCGGTCGAGGCGACCCTGGCCAACTACCCGCAGTCGAAGATGATCCCCGCCGACATCCGCCGGGTGCGCCTGCTGATCGAGCGCATGGAGCGTCTGCGGATGCTCGCGATCCTGGGTCACCCCGACCCGCGGCTGGCGAAGAAGGGGCTCGGCCGCGACGGGGCCATGGGTGTTGCCGACGACGAGCTGCTGAGCCAGCAGGGGGAGAACCTGCTCAGAGGCCTGGCCAAGCTGCGCGAGGATTTTGTCTTCCAAGTCACCTCCGCGCACGTGCCGCGGCCGGAGATCACCGGCGCGCTGGTGCAGATGGCGCGCTACGCTGGGCAGGTGGCCTCGCGGCAGCGCGGCAACATCGGCATGGGCTTCTCGATCGCGATCCCGCTGGCCGCCGCGCTCTCCAACGCCTACGCATCCAACCTGGGCCGGTCGGACTCGACCGCGCACTCCAGCGCGGACAGCGTGAGCCAGGGGTGGAGCCAGGGCGAGGGGCAGTCGTGGGGGCACAGCGTCGGCCAGACGCAGAGCCACGGCACATCCCATACTGAGAGCCAGGCGGTCACCGATTCGGTCGGCAGTTCCAGCGGTGTCTCCGAGAGCGTCGGCTGGGGGCACACCGACAGCGCGGCGCAGACCGTGTCGGGCGCGCATACGGTGAGCCAGGCGCATACCGACTCAGCGGCTCATACCGACAGCGTGGCCCACACCGATTCCGGCGCGCACACCGACAGTCACGCCACCGGCGTGGCGCACAGCGAGGGGAGCTCCTGGTCGGACACCGAGACCAGCGGCAGCTCATGGGGCAGCACGGTCTCCAGCGGCCAGTCCGACAGCCAGGGCAGCGGCTGGTCGTCGGGGCAAGCCCACACCGACTCGGCGGGGCAGACCGACTCCCATGGCGCGACTGTCGGGATGAGCAGCGGCGGCTCGGCCGGCACGACCGAAAGCCATTCGCAGACCGACAGCGCGACCCAGTCGGCGTCGCAGGGCGCGGGCTGGTCGAGCGGCGAAAGCCACGGCCAGTCCAACACCGTGTCGGCAGGCGTGAGCGCGGGCATCCCCGGCGTGGCGAGCGCCAGCGCGGGGGTCAGCCACGGCTGGAACGACGGCACGAGCTCCGGTCAGAGCGGGAGCACTGAGACCGGCCAATCTACCGGCCACGCCGACTCGTCCGGCACGGCCGCGAGCCAGAGCGCGAACTGGGGCACGTCCGCCTCGGCCAGCAGCGGCCATGCGGACTCCACCGGCAGCGCCGATTCCACCAGCTCGGGCGTGAGCGGCAGCACGGGCCACACCGATTCCTCCGGGGTGGCGCAGTCGACCGGCGGGTCACAGAGTTCCAGCCACAGCGTGGGCGGGTCGAGCTCCGACACCCGCTCGGAGAGCTGGGGCACGGCGGACACACGCGGCTGGGCCGACACCAAGGGCAGCGCCGACACCCGCGGCACGGCGGACACGCGCGGCACGGCCGACACGTCCGGCTGGGCCAACAGCCGCGGCAGCGCGGATTCGACGAGCGGCAGCCGGGGCACTTTCAGCTCGGTGTCCAGCTCGCACAGCACCACGCGCGGCACAGCGGATTCGGAATCCTGGGGCGAGGCGGTCTCCGAGGGCTGGTCGGAGGGGCGCTCGGTTTCTCGTTCGGAGCAGGCCAGCCGTTCCCACGGCGAAGGGGTCACGGCGGGCCAGGCGCTCGCCCTGTCGGGCGGGCACGCCTTCTCCGGCGGCCTGTCCGCGGGCATCGTGCCGGGCCTGTCGATCTCCCGCGGCTGGCAGACGGAGGATGACGTCGCGATCCGGCTCACGGAGATCGCCCGCGGCCTGGAGAGCCTGCTCAACACCGCCTCGCACGAGGGCGGCTTCCTGACCACCGCGCTGATGTTCGTCGGCGAGCAGGGCAGCCGGGCGGCCGCGGCGCTGGTGCCGCAGTCGTTCCACGGGCCGGGCGTGCCGACCCCGGTGCTGACCGTGCCGGCGGACGAGTCGCTGCGCCAGCATGCGCTGGCGTTCCGGCCGTCGCTGGAGCCGGACGGCGACCCGTTCGGTATCGGCTTGCTCTGGTCCAAATGGGGCACCCTGCTGACGCCGGCGATGCTGGCCGCCTACACCTGCCCGAACCTCTTCGAAGAGGGCACGGCGGTCACCATCCAGGAGAAGCTGCCGCCGTTGGGCTTTTACCCGGAGCTGCCCGGCGAGGTGGTGCTGGGCCACCAGGTCAGCCCGGAGACCGCCGACCTGACGGCCGCGCCGCTGCGCCTGGCGCGCGACCGGCACTTCCACACGCTGTTCGCCGGCGACACCGGCTTCGGCAAAAGCGTGGCCGCCGAGCGCCTGGTCTACGAGACCACCCGGCACTGGCAGCTGCGCACGGTGGTGCTCGACTTCGGCGCGGGCTGGCGCAAGCTGCTCAACGCGCCGGGCCTGGCGGGTCACGTCGAGATCCGCCATCTTTCGCCGGGCGGGGTGCGGCCGCTGCGCTGGAACCCGCTGCAGATCGGCCGCTACATCCCGCCGGAGGTGCAGTGGCGCATCTTCTGCGACTTCTTCGGCACGGTGGCGCGGGCCGGGGTGCGGCGGCAGATCCCGGAGCTGCGCGAGGCGCTGCGCCGGGTCTACCTGGCCGCCGGGGTGCTGGTGGACGACCCGGAGTGCCAGACGAACAAGGTGTGGGGCGTGGTGCGGTCAGGCGAAACAGCCCTGGTGGGGCAGCCCGCGGGCACGCGGCTGAGCGCGCTGCCGGGATCTGTCCGCCAGCAGCTGGCCGTGGCCCGCTCGCAGGTGGTGGGGCTGGCCGACTTCTACAGCGACATCGAGGCCAAGCTGAGCGGGGTGCCGGAGCGCGACACGACCTTGCGCGGGGTGCTGGAAGGGATCCTCTTCCGGCTCCACCCGCTGGTGCAGGGCCAGGCCGCGCGGCAGTACGCGGCCGGGCTGGACGCCATCGACATCAACGCCGTCGTCCCCGGCGACTGGGGCATCGCCATCCTGGAGGGCGGCAAGTTCCTGGACGACTTCTCGAAGGCGTTCCTGCTGGGCTTGGGCGGCCTGGCACTTCTACAACGACGCCGTGATCCAGCGCGACGAGCTGGGGGTGACCGGGGACGCGCGCATCCAGATCGTCTTCGAGGAGGCCAACAAGATCCTGGCCGGCCTGGAGACCGGGGCGGACGAGGAGACGGGCGGCGGGGTGTCGGTCTCGGAGCAGCTCACCAACTGGTGGCGCGACGCGCGCAAGTACGGCATGTGGCTGCACCTGATTACCCAGTCGCCGGCCCTGATCCCGTTCGGCACGCAGAGCGTGTCGTCGTGCAACAACATGGTGGTGGCCAACCTGAAGAACCCCAAGGACCGCGACGCCATGATCGCGGCGCTGGCCCGCTCGGAGAAGGGGTTCGTGGACGAGCCGTGGCGGCGCTTCCTGGCCTCGATGCCGGTGGCGCGGGCGGTGGTCAAGCTGGGCTACACGACCGACCGGGCGCAGGTGGAGCCGGTCTACATCCAGCCGCTGCTCTTGGACGTGCCGGCGCCCTCGCGCGACGAGATCGTGGCCCGGCTGGGGGAGATTGTCGTGTGAGCAGAGGTGCGGAGGAGCGGGGGAGCAGGGGAGACGGGGAGAAAGGGAGCAGGGGAGACGCGGTGACGAGTGCGGATGCTGAGACGGCGGCGGGCCAACGGACGCCGTGGCGGTTGCGGGTGGATGTGGTCCTGCTCGGCGTGGTCGCGCTGGCGATCCTGGCCGGGTTGGCGGCCATTGCCGGCCGCGGGTTTGCTCGGCCGCCGGACGTGGTGGCTGGGCTGGCCTATGAGCCACTGCCGACGGCGACCGCGACGACCGCGCCAACGCCCGGCTGGTGGGCGACCGTGCCGGTCACGGCCACGCCGGCGCTGGCAGGACTGCCGGGGCTGCCCAAGGT
>Ga0172371_10013351_pt1 | contig 10708 bp, 4 predicted proteins | sample Lak12m_FD_114543 | JGI IMG/M metagenome (GOLD analysis project Ga0172371, IMG submission 114543) | Freshwater microbial communities from Kabuno Bay, South-Kivu, Congo - kab_022012_12m | ecosystem: Environmental > Aquatic > Freshwater > Lake | place: Democratic Republic of the Congo: South-Kivu... | reverse complement strand
GCTATGGGATCGCCCGCGACCCGAAGAATTCGCGGGCGGCCATCCCGGGCGAGGGCTACATCGGCATGCCGCAGCCGGTCGACTGCAACTGGTACGGGGGCGGGTTTTTCGACGTGCAGATCAACGGCCGCAGCATCGGTACGACGCTGATCCACTCGCTCTCGGGGCGCAGTTCCGGGGGCCGCGGCACCGCGGACTTCGTCTTCGATACTTCGCAGGCCGTGGTCCGCGTGCGTTTTGTCGCCAAGGCCGACGGGGATTGCCTTTACGCCCAGGTGCTCCTGGAGCCGAAGGTGGAAGTCAAGTCCGTGCGCGTTTCGGTGCGATGTTACCCCTCGGCATTTGTCAGCGATGCGGACCGCCACGTGCTGACCCCCACGCGGGACCTCGCTCAGGGCGAGCGGGCAGAACTGGACGTCGTAGACGAGTGGTGGACACTCTACTACGACCGGATCTATGACGCGGGGTACATTTCCCCCACGCACAGCGGCGTCGGGCCGTGCGCGATGCTGTGGGTCCCCAACCAGACCGAGAAGGCGGGTTTCACGGTCGGGGGCTACGGCATCGAGACGGTGCTCACCCTCAAGCCCGTCCTCCGCGATTTCCGCTTCGTCTTCTTCGACGATGCCGGCAAGAAGAACGACGCGGCGAAGGCCGATCTGCGGGCGCGGGCCCAGACGTTGCTTAAGGAGTTGGCGACCTTTGCATTCACCGATCCCAGCCTCGCCAACTGGCCCCTCCCCCAGAAACAGGCGGAGATCCAGCGATCGCTGGCCTCACTGCCAGGGGACAAGGAGGCTGCTGCCCGGTATGATCGCTGGGCCCGGGACTTGGCGGCTCAATTGAAGCTGGTGCGTGCCGGTTCCGCCGGGGCGATCATGGCCGAGGCCAACGCGGCCAGAACCATCGGCGAGTGGGAACGTGGTTTGCCGACATTGAAACTGAAAGCGCTGTTGAACGAGATCTGAATTGTCCTATCCCGGTATGCGCGTCCACCGATTCTTTGGTCCAAGTTGGTCGGCCGCAATCTTCTTTACCGCTTGCACATATGGTATCCTCCAAGAACTGCGAGCAATAGCTCTCCAACGAGGCCGAAGTACATCATCTGCGACCAAGGCGAGCAGTCCGCCTGCCCAGAGTTCGAGCCCTGGCGCCGGGATCAGGTGCTTCGCGGCGGTATGGAATGAGTTGAATCGGAGGGACATGCCATGACTGAACTCGGTGTTCGCTCAACGCTTCGCAATCGCGTCCCGCCGTTTGCGGGCGCCTTGGGTTGTGGGATCCTGATATTCTCGGCGCTGGCCTGCGCAGCACGGGGCACGGACCGCGACCCGGCTGCCGCGGGCAAGCCCGGGTTCCAGCATCGCGGCTTCTACCTCCACGGCTGTTGGACCTTCAACTACCCGTTTGCCGTGCGGACCTGGAAGCGCGCCGACTACCAGAGCATGTTCCGCCTGCTCAGGCAGTTGGGATTCGACACGGTGATGCTGTGGCCCGTCCTAGAGGCCGTGCCTCCGCCGCTCTCCACGGCCGATCGAGAGGCCGTTCGCCAGTTTCGGCCGATCCTTGAGGATGCGCAGAAGGCGGGGTTGGAGTGCTGGCTGACCCAGTGTGCGGCGCTGACCTCACGGCCGGAGATCGGGGTCAAACCCTGGATGCAGCGGAGTCTGTTTCCCCACATGAAGACCGTCCGGCTCGATGATCCGAAGCAAGCGGGAAGGTACTTGGAGCATCGGGCGGCCTTGATGGAGATCCTCAACAACGCCGACGGCTACGTGACGATCGACGGCGATCCGGGCGGCTATGCGGGAGCGACTCCTTCCGACTTCCTCAAGGTGCTCTTGCACGACCGGAAGACGATCGACCGCGCCGGCGCCCATCCGAAGTCCCAAAGGATCATCCCTTGGATCTGGTGCGGCTGGGGAACGAAGGGTGTCTGGCAGGAGCCGATCGAGCCGTTTGTCAGGGCGACCCTCAAGTCGCTCAAGTCGCAGATGCCCGAACCGTGGGAGCTGTTGCCGGGCCGGAGTTTTCGGGAAGGGCACGCGAACGGCCGGATCAACATGGAACTGACGAAGGCGGCGGGCCTGCTCGATCGTTCCACCCTGCTGCTGTACGAGGTCATCGAATTCGAGCCCACCCCGCCCGCCGCAGTGCTCCAGTTCGCGGATATTCGCAGGGTCCTGAAGCAGGAGTTGGCCCAGTCCGCGGGTGCCCGGGGGTGTTTGGGCAACGCCCAGCAGCCGATCATGGTGATTCCGAACCTGTACCTGTTCGCCCGAGGAGCAGCCGAGCCGAGCTACCTCGATCAGCCTGACGAGAAGGTCCTCTCCGACCTGGCACATTTCCTCGGGGGCCCTTCGGAGTTGCTCACTTCCGCCTGGTCGTGCCTCCGATTGGGCTTGGACAAGCTCCCGGACGACCTTCCGGCCCGGTTGCACGCCGCCCAACTGACCGGCCCACCGGCTTCGTTTCTTCCCGGAGGCGCGCCGCGTTACCTGGACATCCTGGCGAGTCAAGTGGACTGCCGAATCCGTTTGCTCAAGGCTTGTCAGCATCCCCCAAAGACCGCCGAAGAGGCAGCCTCGACCATCGCAACGGCGACAGCAGCCCTGGTCGATTGGTGGAAAGTGCACCGCTACGTCTTCGATGGAGAGGGCAGCGAGCCGTTCCGGTGGCATTTCGTTCCCTCGTCGCAATACGGCCTGCTGAAGCAGTGGTGCGATAGGAATGTCAGCGACCGGAAGCTCGTGTCCGGCCTGGCAACAAGCGCGATCGTTCGGCAACGGACGTTGGGCGACCAAGAAGCCAAAGGGCGGGTTCGAGAGTTGCTGGGTCAGTAACTCGGTTAGGGGTGTCCTTGGTTCAGTCCGAATTGGAATGCGCGTGTCGAGTTCAAGCGAGATGGTAAGGAAGTACGGTGCCTCTTCTCTGTTGCCGTAAGTCCCCACAACCTTCCGAGTTAGCGATTCAGGGAACAGAGAAGAGGCACCGTACTTCCTTACCCCACTGCACGTTACACACCTCCCGGAAGAGTCCATTTTCGACGGAACCAAGACACTCCCGTGAGCACAACGGTTTCGCCGGGAAAGACGCGATAGGTCACGGGGATTCTCCGAAGGACTCTGGAGGCAACAAGCGTTTGCCGAGGCGCGACCGCCGGTCGCGGGTTTGTGTATTCATCATCCGGCACGGAATCGAGGGTTGCAAGGGGCGCGGCGTCGCGGCACAATGGCGAGCATCGAGTCCTGCCGCGGTGCGGATCAGGGTATCCAAGGAGATCGCTCCGATGAACCGACGGATGCTCGCATGGCTTGCGTGTTATGCCATCTTGTTGGCCGGCAACGTGCCGGCGCCGGGGGCGGATACAACGGCCGAGGAGGTCGAGGAAGACAACTCCCTGGCGTCGCGGTTCGTCACCCCGCACAAGCCGTGGGGCCGCGGCTACGTCGGAGGACCGGTACGGGCACTGTTTTTCGTCCACGCCGGGCACAACAGCGGCGCATGGAATGATCCGGGGACCCGGCTCCGCGAGGTCGTGGAGCTTACCCAACGGTTCGATCTGGCGGCCGAAGCGATCCTCTTTTCCGGCTCGGGCAGCACTTGGGAGTTTCACGGGCAGAAGTTGGGCGAGAATCGCGCGGCACGCCTGCTTGCCAGGCCGTACCAGCTCTATGTGATCGCCGGCTTCCCTATGGACAAGTTGCCCGCCCGGATGCAGTACCTCATCATCGAGCAGGTCGCCAAGGGCGCCGGCCTGGTATGCTGCGGGCCCGGGGCGGCCGAGTTCATGACTCCAAAGCGGCGGATTCAACCCCTGCCGCCCCTGCTGGCCGATGCCCTGCCCAGGCTCGAAGGTAAGAACCCGACCGACTCGGTCACCGCATATCGTATGGGAAAAGGACGGGGCGTCTGGCTCAACTACGGGGCGCCTTCCTTGACTCCCTACCACGAGTTCAGTTTTCGCAGACTGTCGGAATACGACTACTGGATGATGCTGGTGGGCCGGGCAGTGCTCTGGGCTGCCTCGCGCGATGCGGAGGTCTCCGTGGCAGTGGCCGGCGGTCAACCGGCGCCGGTGCGGAGGTCCGATGCCGGGCCGTCCGGGGAGGTCGTGCTATTACTGAAAGCGTCGCAGCCGCTTGCGGTCCGGGTGGAGTTGGAACTGCGTCGCGCTTGTGACGGATGGAAGAAGGGCCTTGGCGCCATCGAGGCGACCCTCGTGCCGGGCCAGCTCGCCCAATTGCCCGTCACGCTTCCTCGCCTGCGGGCCGGCGATTATTTCCTCGACGCCGTCGTCCGCAGCCCGCGCGGCGTCGAAAGCTTCGGCGCCGGGTCCCTCGTGGTGCAGAGCGACTACGGCGTCGAGAAGATCGAGATGAGCAAGCCCTTTGTGGAGCGCGGCGAGTCGATCGTCGCCAAGGCGGTCTTGCGCGGCGCGCCCCCTGCCGGGAGTCTCCTCCAGGTGCGGCTGCGCGACTCCTATGACCGCGTCCTCCGGCAGCAGGAGTCCCCGATCACAGCAGGCCGAAGGGAATATACCTTCGACTACCGGGCCGAGGCGTCGGCTACGGTCCTCGTGCGGGTCGAGGCCGCGGTGATGGCCGCCGGCGAGGAAGTGGACATGAAAGACGCCTCCTTCTCCGTTCCCAAGCGGCGCCACGGCCAGTTCAACTTCGTCCAATGGGACGCCCCCAACGACGTGCTGGGCTACTACGCCTGGCGGCGGCTTCAAGACGTCGGGATGGGCGTTTCGCTCATCGGGAGCATGGGCGGCGTGCGGGCGCAACCGCCCGTGCTTCGGGCGTGCGACGCTTCGGTGGCCTGCTACAGCACGCGAATCCTCGACGAAAAGGACGCCAGCGGCCACATGAAACCGGTGTGCTGGAACCACGAGCCCGCGGTGAATGAATACGTCGAGAAGATCGTCGACAACCAGAAACTGCTTCGCCAGCAAGGGGTGTTTGTCTATTCGCTCGGCGACGAAGGGGTGACGCTCGGCTGCTGTGTCCACCCCGCGTGCCTGGCGGCGTATCGCCGCTATTTGGCGGCGCAGTACGGCACGATCGAGAAGCTCAATGCCTCCTGGGGCAACACGTACAAGTCGTTCGACGAGGTGGACCTGCTGGACCGCAAAGACAACATGGAGGCGGCCGCGGCCAAGACCTCGCCGGCCCGGGCGCTCGATCGCCAGGCGTTCGCCCGGGTGAACCTGGCGCATTTCGCGGGCCGGTTCGTGGCGGCCTACAAGCGGCTCGATCCGCAGGCGGTGACGGGCTTCGAGGGGACCGGCAGCTTCGGCGACGACTACGACGCCATTCTCGGCACGAACACGTTCTACGGCCCCTACCCGAGCATCGGCGACGATCTGGTCCGCTCGGCCGCTCCGCGCGAGCTGATCCGCTCCAACTGGATCGGCTACAGCAAGACGGCCGACGCACTTTCGGACGCCGCCTGGCGCGCGGTCATGAAGGGAGTCGACAGCGTCTGGTTCTGGATGTGGGACGGCATGGGGGCTTTCCGCGGGTACCTTTCGCCCACGCTCGATTTCTGGCCCGCCACTGCGGAGCTCACCGAGGAGATGCGCCCCGTGCGTCAGGGCTTGGGCGACCTGCTCCTGCGATCCACGATGGCCCATAGCGGCATCGCCGTGTTCTATTCGGTTCCCTCGGCGATTTGCGGACAGGTGCACCCCGGGAGCGAATTCATCGGCCCCCAGGCGACCCACGAAACGTGGACCGGATTGACCTGCGAGCTTGGCCTCGACTTTCGCTACGTCACCAGCGCGATGCTCAAACGCGGCACACTCGACCCGCGCGAGTCCAAAGTGTTGCTGCTGCCGATGTCGCAGGCCATTGGGCCGGAAGAGGCGGAGGCCATCAGGAAGTTTGTGGAGGCCGGCGGCACGGCGATTGCCGACGTTCGCCCGGGGATCTACGACTCGCACGGCAAACCGGTCACGCCCGGGGCCCTGGACGATCTGTTCGGCATCCGCCGCAGCGGGCGCGGCAAGGCGGTCCGATCGCCGGTGACGGTCAAGGGCTCGCTGGAGGGCCAGAGTGTCGATGTCCGGTTCGTCGAGGCGGGCATGGACCCCGAAGTTCAGCCCACCTCAGCCCAGGCCCTTGCGAAGGCCGACACGAGGCCGCTGGTCCTGGTGAACCGGGTGGGAGCGGGCCGGGCCATCCTGCTCAACTTCCAGGTGCCGCCCCCCGGTGGAAAGGAGCCCGATCCGAAGGCCGTTGCGGCACGCCGCCTGTTGAGCTGGTTGTACAAAATCGCCGGCGCGAAAGCCGCCGTCTCGGCCGCCAGCCCCGACGGCGATCCGCTGCCGCTGGTCGAAACGCGGGTCTGGAGGAACGGCGATGCGGTGATCGTGGGCCTTTACCGCCGGATGCAGTGCGAGTGGTTTGCGCCGAAAGCGGGCACGTCGGCGGGCGAGCCCGTGGCGGCCAGGATCAGGCTCCCAGCGCCCCGTCACGTCTATGATCTGCGGGCAGGGAATCACCTCGGAAATGTCACGGAAATCGAGGCCCGGTTACGCTGGGGGCGGGCCAATTTCTACCTGATCACCGCCTGCGAAATCAAGACGCCGCAGGTCGGCCTGTCCAGCACCACTCCGGCACCCGGGCAGACGATCACCGCGTCGATCCGGCTGGACGTCCCGGCAGGCGTCTTGGAGCGACACGCCGTTTGGGTCGAAATCACCGACCCGCAGGGCCAGCGGCCGCTTTGGGGCCAGCAAGTCGTAGTGCTCGAGCGGGGCGCCGGCCAGGTGCAGATCCCCATCGCCTACAACGACTTACCCGGGAAGTGGCGCATTAGGGCGACCGAGTTGTTCAGCAACCGGTCGGCAGACGCTTCGTGGGACATCCGCTGAAGGAGACCGCTTGATGGCGAATCGCAAGACACAAACGCGGCGATTGCGTGGCACACCGTCACCCGTGCTGTGTGACATGCCGTCACTCGCGCTGTGTGGCATGCCGTCACGCGGCGCAGCCGCGGGTCGGCATGGGACACGGACTTGCGGTCTCCATGCTCACCCGACGCTTCGCGTCGTGAAAGCATGTCCCCCAATGCTCGTCGCGGCGGGCCTGATTGTGGGCTGGTTTGTCCTGGGGCTTGGCGGCGAGGCCGCAGTCGGCGAGGCGGGTGAAGCGGGCGAAGTGAGCGTACACGACGGCGGCTCGCATGTCGGTCCCGCCAGTTTCGAGTGCACGCCCGGCCACAAGGTCGAGACCCGGCTCGTGACCCTCGACTCGGGTATGACGAAATACACCTTTCGCTATTGCGGATGCCAGGACTCGTCGCACGGCGATCGGCGGCCGGCGGCCGAAGGTAATTTCGGCATGCCCGCCCCGACCGCGGCCAATTGGTACTGGGGAGGGTTCTTTTTCGTCCTGGTCAACGGAAAGGAGGCGACCGAATATCGGCTTAGCGACTTGCGGGTCCTTGAGACCGGCCCGCGGGGCGCGATGCAGATCGTCTGGGCCCACCCGGATGCCGACGTGGGCCTGCGCCTGCTGATGCTGCCGGGCGCAAACCACGTGATGGCCCACCTGGTCTGGAAGCCCCGGCCCCAGGCGGCGGTCAAGAGGGTCGTGGTGCGGCTGGTGTGCTATCCCAGTTTCTTTACCTCCGCCCGGCATCGCCAAGGCGAACGCCACTGCCAGACCCCGCGGATCGACAAGCACGAGCCGGAGACGCTCGCGCTCGTGCCGGAGCGGGATGCGTGCCTTTACTTCTATGACAAGGTCTTCGATACGGCCAAAGGAGAGGGCGACGGCCCGTGCGCGGCGATCGTGGCTCCGCAGGCCGTCCAGGGCGGCCAGGTCCAGATTGGCGGCTATGCGGTTACCACGGAGCTGAGGCTCAAGCCCGAAGCCGGCCAGGCCCGTTTGGCCTTCTACGACTTCACCGGCCGCACGAACGCGGAGGCGGAGGCGTATCTGAAGGCCCACGCGGCCGAGGACCTGGCGCGGCTCGTGACGACCGACTTCCGGCCGCAATCCGTGCGACGCCTGAATGCAGAAAGCCTGAAGACGGAAGCCGCGCAGCTTCTCGCCGCCGCGGCCGATGACGCCAAGCCGTATCGAGCGAAAATCGAGGAATTTCTCGCTCGCGTGGCAGCGCTGAAGGCGTCGGCCGACCGGGGCGACTGGAAAGCCGAGGCGGAACTGGCCTCGGTCCTGGCCGCTTCCGAGGACTTGTTCTGGAAGCTGAAGGCCCTCGCCGCGCTCAACCGCACGCAATGACGCTGGCCAACACCATGGCCGCCGGGGCAATCCATCCGCAGGTGGCGTTTCCCTTCGCCTTCCGGCACGGGGCCGACTTCGTCGTGGCGGGGATGTTTGACTTTCAGATCGAACAGGACGCCAAGTTGGCGATCGAGGCCGTTCGCCAGTCCGACCGACGCAAGCGACCGTGGCACGGGTAGCGCAAGCGCGCGGGAGAGACAGGGGCTGTGCGCTGATCGACTTCCTCTTGAGTTCCTACTGCCCGACGGTGAACGTCGTCTCGGCGTGCAATCCGCTGACGATTTCTTCAGCGCGGACCGTGTAGCGCCCCGGCGTTTCGTTGAGCGAAAGCGGGAGGATCGTCTCGAACTGCCCCGTCGTGGAGACGATCTTGCGCGTGTAATAGTCCAGCGGTTTCTTGGAGGGAGCGACTACCTCGAAACGCACGCACAGGCCGGCCCCCGCGACCTGGGCGGGGGCGAGCGATGCCCGGAGCGTCACCTCGTCGCCCGGCCGGAACCGCCCGCCGCGGACGCCAAGCGACAGCGATTCCAGCTTGCACGGCAGGGCCGCGAAGATCTTGGCCACGGCCGGCACGGCGCCAGAGTGGATCGCGGCCGTCGAGCCAAGATAGTCTTGGCGCAGGACGTCGTATACGTGACGCTCGGCCGGCAGTTTGACCGTGGTATCCGGGCCCGGCGGGTCGGCCACCAACCGCTCCGGCAAGAAGCAGTAGAACCGCGCGCTGCCGTTGACAAACGAGGAGATCACCACGTCGGTCCGCGGATTGCCGTAGGCATCGAGCACGAGGAAATCGCGTTTCAGGCCGCCCTGCCGCTGCAACAGCACGGCGAACCCTTCCCACTCGCCCGGTTGTCCCAGGATTTTGCCGAGATAGAGGCTCTTGCCTTTGCCGTGCTTCTCCAGGCGCATCGGGGTGAAGCCGCCGAAGAATGCCTCCAACTTGCTGCCCGTGTAGCGGACCTCCCGCCCCTCAAGAACCTTGCCGGTCCCGGCACACGCGGGGCAGGCGATCCAGCGCGTGACGGTGGCGGTCGCCTCTTCGTAGCGCCTCTTGCCCGCACATCGGGGGCAAACGGTCTCCTTGCCGGGACTGAGGACCTCGGGCTTGCCGAAGGGGCGGCAGTCGCCGTCGAACAGGGCCGGCGGAAAATCGGCCACCACCAGGCCCCCGTCCTCGGCGAATTGCTTGGCGGCGGCGATATCCTTCTCCGTCATGGATTGGCTGTACGGCAAGATCAAGACCCGGGCGTCGTCACCGTAACGGAGGTTCTCCATCTCCTGGGGCGTCAACTCGCGCGCGGTCCGCCCCATCTTGTCCAGGACCCGGTGAAACATCTTCCCCGAGTCCTCCCAGGTGATCTCCTTGCGGTTCAGCACGCCGGCGTAGTAGGACATCGTGGAATGGTTCATCACGATCGGGTCTCTGACCTTCTGCGACTGAACCAGCAGCGCGCCGACGCCGTGGTGGATCTTGCGCACCTCATCGACCATCTGGGAGAAGCAGAGCAGCGGCTCGGAAGCGTCGGGCGTAAAGGCCGCCGCGCCGCCGAGCCCCTGGGCGAAACCGATCGGCCACCAGAAGACTATCTGGCCGCCGTCCAACAGGGCCTTCCACGGGAAGAATCGCATGCGGAAAGCGTCGAGCTGGCCCGGGTTCCACCCGATCCCCTCGCCGTACACGGCCTCGGGGCGGTGCGCGATCAGCGGGATCAGGTTCCCGTTGGCCCAGCCGCCCTGGACGATCCGGGCGGCCCGCGGCCAGTCGAAATCGTAGCCTTCAATACAGTCGAGCGTGACCCGCGTGCCCGGATCCGCTGCGCGGAGGCTGGCTGCCGCGGCCTCGTGGACACGCATGAAGAAATCCTGCCGGTATCGCTCCTGGGCGACCCAGAGAGGAAAGCAATCGCGCTGTTTGGCCTCGGCCAACGTGATCAGGCCGAGGTCGTCCCATTTCGCCAGGGATGTCCCCCAAACCTGGTTCGCCTTTTCCAGCGAGCCGAACTTCGCCCGGGCCCAACGGCGATACTCGGCCAGGGCCTCGGGCCGTCCCCATTGCCGGTCGGTTTTTTCGATGTAGTTCTCCTCGCAGATCGAGTAGCCGACCGTTCCGTAGGGGGCGTAGGCGGCGGCCTTGGCGCGGAGCGGATCGGCGCAGTACCGCAGATAATCGGCCAGGACGGTCCAGTGTGTGCCCACGTTGATGTGCTGCGCGTAGGGCTGAGCGACCAGGCCGTCCCAGGCCAGGTTGAACGCGCTGATACGCGTGTTTTGGTCCGTAAAAAAGAGGGTGCAGTCGTAGTAGCCGTCCACGTCGTGGAGACGGCACTGTTGGCGGAGGATCTTTTGCGTGCGGTTCGAGATCGCGGCCGACCATATCAGCGAAAGGAAATCGTGGACGCTGCGGTCGGGCACCCCCACATGCGCGGTCCGCTCCTCCCTCGCGCCGC
>Ga0172371_10013350_pt1 | contig 10709 bp, 13 predicted proteins | sample Lak12m_FD_114543 | JGI IMG/M metagenome (GOLD analysis project Ga0172371, IMG submission 114543) | Freshwater microbial communities from Kabuno Bay, South-Kivu, Congo - kab_022012_12m | ecosystem: Environmental > Aquatic > Freshwater > Lake | place: Democratic Republic of the Congo: South-Kivu... | reverse complement strand
TTAAAGAGAAAATCATCCGTCTTTTTTGTTGCTCGTCGCTCGTGTACCTTAAGGTACACGTCGCTCTTCGCGTCGCAAATCCGGATAACTTTCTCTTTAACCAATTCGGAACCAATAGTGTGCACAGGCCCTAATGAGAAATAAATTAAGAAATTCTTCCTTTGCTCCTGAACCCCTTATCCATCATCATAATGCAATGGCCGGCCATTGCATCAACTGCGCTTTGCAAAACGGATTTATCCAGAGCGTCGATCTTTTCCTCAAACAAATACAAAACTTTCCTCCTCGCGGTATTTAATTCTTTTGCTTTTGCATCCATTTCGGCAATGAAGCTTTCAGGCAAATTCGCAAATAAAATATCGGAGATACTAGTCGCATAATTAACTTTAGCAGCACCGGCATCTATAGCCTGATTGAAAACCTCAGGAGACAACCCGCTACCACCATGTAACACAACTTGTACACCCATCGGATTTACAACTTCTGCGATTTCGCGAATCCTATCAAAACCAATTTTCGGCTCTTTCAAATACTGCCCATGCCCGTTACCGACAAATATCGCAAGAGCATCCGGAGACGTTAACTCACACAATTTCTTCGCATCGGCAACTTTCGTGTAATAACTCTCTATATTCGCATCGATATTTGGATCCGCCAAAGCATCGGCCGCTCCAATCTCCCCTTCTTCAACTTCAACGGAAACACCGAGCGGATGCAATTTCGTAATAATTTCTGCGCACTTCGCACCATTCTTCTCTACCGGCAATTTCGACAAATCGACCTCGACAGACGAAAACCCCGCCTTGACCGCTCTGTCGACAATAGAAAGGTCCTTCTGCACATGATCCATATGGATACAAACAGGGACATAGTATCCATATTTTTTATACATTTTCGAAATCCCTTCATGCACCAAATCCGATAACCTCTCCGGCCACATGTTGCAATATTTAGCTTCGCTCTCCGCAACTTCGCAAATCACCGGTGACTTGGCCTGCCACGCCGCCTCAAGAGTTGCATCAACTATGTATTTTGACCTTTGATTAATAGCGACAACACCGTACTTCCCTTCTCTAGCCTTAGCGAGCAAAGTCTTAAGATTGCTCAACGTATATCCGCCTTCGAGCTCACGGACATTCGGATTGTTTTTCTTGGAAAATTCTGCAATCGGAGGAATTTGTGACATAAATTTTAATTTAAACTTTAAAACGCATGATTAAAAATACAATATCCTCAAATATTTTGGAATCAAAAAAAACAACGAATTATCGTACTGTAGCAAATTCTGCAGGAGAAGAAGAAGGAACAGAAGGAAGATCTTTAGGATCCGTGGCCTCCCCTCCATTCATCACTTCAAACAACTTGGTAAATACAGCGCACGCTTCAGCGTCCAACGCAGCAGCATTTGGCCTAAAAAGCCTTCTTCCAATCCCGGGCTTACCACAAGTACTAACTCCGCCAATAATCACAACATCCATAAGCAAGCTTTTATACGATTTTATGCTTGCTGCAAGTTGCAGATTTTCATATTCAAGCATTCTTAAGTCATCAATAGCTTGAAGGGTGGCAACATGGGTTTGCAACAATCCGTCCCTGCAATGATCAAAAGAATCAGAAACTTCCAAAAATTGCTGACGAACAGAAGCAAGTTCATCATTACAGGCAAGAGTTGCCGACATAGCGATATTCCCTTCGTTTAACAGCTGTATATTGCTATCAAAACAATCACCGACCTGTCTCAATAACGCATTTTCTCTAATGAAAGCGTCATCCTCGGCTTGCAATAATCTAATACTGCAATTCAAATCGGAAACTTCATCGCCCTGTGAAACGGCTTGAGACATTTCCTTTGTACCCGCTAATTTGCCAATCGCAAATCCACCAGCACCTCCAATACCAAGAAGTGCAAATCCCAGAGCTGCCAAAGATCTAGAACTTAATTTCAAACCCGACAAAGATTCAGCCATTATATAAATTTAAATATTAAAGGCACATTAGAATATACATGGACAATCGCTCGTGCAAGCCAAATATCGGAATAAACTTGAACGATTCCACAACATTAAATAGAAGTTGCTAGCCACGAATGGCTAGCAACTTCTTACCAAAAAGTCCCCTCCCCGGCCAAGAATGGGAAGAGAACCTTTTGGATGTCTATTTGCCTCCTAACCCCACTTTGATGGGATTATGAATGGTTTTTCTACCTTGAGAATCACCATCACACAATCTCCTCAATCCATCTGCGCTCTGTAATTCTGCTTTCTGCAATTCTGCCTTCTGTAATTCTAAATCAATACGCACTGCTCGCAACGGTAACAACCGGCTCGATATACGCAACCTCATTCGAATCGGCTCTGACCATATTTGAAACAACCGGACTAGCCATGATCGTATCAAGTGACCTGGCTTCAAGAATTAACATATCGTTAACCTCCATATCGGAAACCAACTCTTCTTTTTCGGCCTCCAAACGCTCAATTTCATACCCCATTGTCGCCTGAGAAGTTAACGAAGTTAATGAAATAACACTCATCAATGTCATAAAAGCAAACATGACCATTACAAGCGAAACAAACCCGAACCGCACTTGCGATCTTGGAGAAACGTTACCTGTTGTCATCGTAAATTGTCCCATATTACTTAACTTTGCTGTTTTCCGCCTCGATACCTGCGTAGAACAAGTCTCGAACGAGATAAATTAGCGTTAATGTTATTGATAAAATTTTTGTTACTTCCATTATTTTTAAAGTTTTTGAATTACTCTCAACTTTGCACTTCTGGATCGTGGATTTTCTAAAATTTCTTTATCCGAAGGGATAATCGGCTTCTTGGTAACAAGCACTCCCATCTTGGGCCTCAAAATCTTATTGATAAAAGGCTCATTCGGATCTTCTATGTCTTTCGCGTAATCCCTGAAAATATTCTTCGTAATTCTATCCTCAAGGGAATGATAAGAAATAACAGCCATCCTTCCACTTGGAGATAAAAACATAAAAGCCTGATTTAAAGCATCGGTAAGCACGTTTATTTCATCATTGACCGCAATTCTTATCGCCTGAAACACATTTGTAGCCGGATCCTTTTTTTCATGAATCCCCCTCTTTACAGTAGCGATAAACGTCGCCAACTCGAGAGTATCTTCAAAGGGCTTTTGCTTCCTCCTGCTAACTATTTCGCGAGCAACTTTCTTCGAGGCTCTTTCTTCTCCATATTTGGAAAAAATTTCAACGAGATCATTTTCCGACCATTCATTCACAATTCGATAAGCCGTCAGGTTTTGTCTCTGATCATATCTCATATCGAGAGGTCCGGATTTTTTAAATGAAAATCCTCTCTCGGAATCATCGACATGAGGAGAAGACAATCCAAGATCGAACAAAATCGCATCAACGGAGGAAACTCCGCAATCCATAAGGCAAGTTTTCAAAGAAACGAAATTGGTATGGAAATAAGTAATCTGATTCTGATAAGCACCAAGCCTCTCTTGCGCACTCTTTAAATTGCGCTCATCTTGCTCGAAAGCATAAAGATGCCCCGTCTCACCCATCGCCTTAAGCATTTCTTCCGAATGTCCCCCTAAACCCAATGTGGCATCTACGACCTTGTATCCATTCTTAAGGTTCAAAAGCTCTAAAACTTCCTCCTTAAGAACCGGTACGTGCATTTGTTTTTGTTTTTAATGTGCAAAAGTTGTGTACAATCTGTGTATAACTTTTTTGAACAATTTTGTACCCCAAATCTACCCCCTCTTCAAAACTCGGTCAATACGCAAATTTAACAAAATTCAAAGATTAAATTGCTAGCAGGATTTTTTATTGTATAACAATTTTATACAAACTCGCCCTGTCTGATAATCTCGATTTTGTCATCAATAATTTTGATTATTGTAGACGGTTTTTTAAGCGGTATTTCACCTGCGCGAACAACATAATCGCCGGCCAAAGCGATCTCAGAAGAATAAGGATTTGCGCCGCCGCTTATATTCGCACTTGTAGTCGTCAAAGGACCACCCCACCTTTTCAACATTTCGAGGGTAAAATCATCACCCGGTATTCTAATCCCGATATCCCCGTCTCCCGAAATCTTAGGAACAATCAAAGTCAAATCGCCGGGCCACCCCCTCGAAGCAAGCTCCAAAGCTTTCAAGCTGAAAACGCCTTGCTTCTGAGCATCATCGAGGGAATAAACCATTATAGTAACAGGTTTGTCTTTTGGCATTTTTTTCAATTCATATAACCTCTCGATAGCTTTTTTATTCAAAGGATCACACGCCAATCCATAACAGGTATCAGTTGGGTGCGTAATCACCCCACCTTCCCGTAAAACATTCATAATTTTTCCCCAATCGTAGACCATATAACTGATAACTTTGAGTTCTGAGTTCTAAGTTCTAAGTTCTAAGTTCTAAGTTCTAAGTTCTGAGTTCTAAGTTCTGAGTTCTGAGTTCCGAGTTCTGAGTTCTAAGTTCTAAGTTCTAAGTTCTAAGTTCTGAGTTCTAAGTTCTGAGTTCCGAGTTCCGAGTTCTAAGTTCCGAGTTCTAAGTTCTGAGTTCTAAGTTCTAAGTTCTAAGTTCTGAGTTCTGAGTTCTGAGTTCTAAGTTCTAAGTTCTAAGTTATTCTGCAACTCTGCACCTCTAAAATAAAGTCGATTTTTAAAATAAGACTTAACTATTTCAAGTACCTTGAGTAAAATACGACCTGTAACCTTAACCAAAATTCACATGAAACCACGAGTAGCAATAAACGGATTCGGCAGGATAGGACGAGCTTTTTTTCGAGCAAATCTGATGGCAAAACTAGTAGATGTAATCGCCATCAACGACCCATCGCCAAATAAAACACTCGTACATCTTTTAAGACATGATTCAGTATACGGATCCGTTGAAGCAGATGTAAAAATCGCAGGAGAAACAGGGATGCTAGTCGATGGAAAGAAAATAGAAACATTCTCAGACAGAAATCCTGAAAACCTTCCTTGGGGAGCTTTAGGAATAGATATCGTGATCGAATCAACAGGGGTATTCCGAGATCGCGAAGGAGCGGAAAAGCACATAAAAGCAGGTGCTAAAAAAGTTATCATCAGCGCCCCGGGCAAAAACATGGACAGAACAATCGTATTGGGAGTAAATCAAAACACTTTAAACAAAGAAACCGATAAAATCGTATCAAACGCATCTTGCACTACAAATTGCTTGGCACCGATAGCAAAAGTCATAAACGATAAATTCCAAATAGTTAAAGGCATGATGACAACCATCCACGCCTACACAAATGACCAAAACATTTTGGACACATCGCATAAAGATATGCGCCGAGCAAGAGCAACAGCTCTGAACATAATCCCAACGGAAACCGGAGCTGCAAAAGCAATAGGAGAAGTAATCCCGGAATTAAAAGGTAAACTTAACGGAGTCGCAGTGAGAGTCCCGGTCCCAACAGGTTCGTTGGTAGATTTGGTTTGCGAAGTCGCACAACCAACAACGGTTGAACAAGTAAACGCCGCCCTTAAGGAAGCATCTGATACATACTTGAAAGGCATTCTCGCCTACTGTGACGAACCTCTCGTATCTAGCGATTTCATAAAAGACAACAACTCTTCAATCGTTGACGCATTATCGACAATGGTCGTAGAAGGTAATCTGATAAAGGTATTTGCTTGGTACGACAATGAGTGGGGATACTCTGTAAGACTCGTTGAGTTGGCAGCATTCATGAGCTAAACCCTATCCGAGTCGTTCGAATGATCGTCAAAACCGGCAGAAATTTTGATATGATCAACCAAAGACCCTCCGACACCGACCTTCAGTCCCGCAAGGGTATCTCGTAAAAGAGACCTGAAACCGTCGACAACGGTTTTTCCAAGTTCCGCAACACGTTCAACCGTGGGTTTCCCCGAGAGACGATCTTCTGTAAGCTTTCTCATGATTTTTGACAAAATTAAAGGCGGTAATTATATAATCAAAAAAACCTCTTGTCAAAAACCCGTTTAGCACTATAAACTACCAAGTGCCAATTACAACAATGTCATGATGAATCTTCCATTAGACCCACGAAAACAAAGAATACTTCAGGCAATAATTCAACAATTCATAGAAACCGCTGAGCCGGTTGGATCAAAAACAATTCTCATAAGCTACAAACTCACGGTCAGTCCGGCAACCATAAGGAACGACATGGCATTTTTAGAAGAGCACGGGCTTATTACTCAACCCCATACTTCAGCGGGAAGAGTCCCGACAACCGCAGGTTACAGAATGTATATAGACAAACTCGCCGATTACGATAAGGCACAAAAATTAGCAAAAGAAAATGTAAGAAGATTAAAAGAACAATATAGACTCGATAAAGTTAAAGAGAAAATTTACGACGCTGTAAAACTCCTTTCCCAAGCGACATCAAACGTGAGTTTCGCATCAATCCCGGGAAGCCGAACTTTTTATCTCGGAATATCCAACATCTTGAAACAACCGGAATTCATGGACGACCCGCGCAAAGCAAGCCAAGTCGTCGAAATCCTGGAAGAAAGCAACCATTTTATAAAAACGCTTGAAAAACTAAGCCTCGACACAAAATCCAGAATTTTTATCGGCGAAGAAAATTTATTATCTCAAATAGATAGTTGCGGACTTATAGTCACAACTTATGAAATAGCCGACTGCAAAGGGTTCATAGGTATACTCGGCCCATGCAGAATGCCATATGCCTACAACAAAGCACTGCTTGATGAAGTCAGAAAACTCTTACACGAATAAAAATGACCAAAAAAAACACAAACACCGAGCTCGAAAAGCTCAAAGCCGAACACTCGGCATTGATAGAAACGGCAAAACGCACCGCTGCAGATTTGCAAAATTACAAACGTCGAATCGAAGAAGAAAGAAGCGAGCTTAAAATCTATGCGAACACAGAACTTCTAAAAGCTTTATTCCCCGTCATAGACAATCTTAAACGCGCCTTTGACAACCTGCCGGAAGAACTCAAAACAAACGACTGGGTTAAAGGAATATCGTCTATAGAAAAACAACTTCTGGAAACTCTTACTTCGCTGGGCCTGGAACCGATAAAAGCAATCGGAGAAAAATTCAACCCAGAACTCCATGAAGCGGTAATGCAAGGCCCGGGCGAAAAAGATCAGATAACGCAAGAATTCGAAAAAGGATTTTCATTCAAAGGCAAAGCAATAAAACCGGCAAAAGTACAAGTAGGTAATGGCATAACAACCCAATCATGAAAAAATCTACAAAAATAATGATAGGCGTCTTAATAACACTTGCGATAATAATCATCGGGGCGAGAATCATAACTCCAGAAGACACCTGGATTTGCAGTGATGGAGAGTGGATAAAACACGGCAATCCTTCATCCGAGATGCCGACAACAATATGTGAATAAGAAATCCGGAAACATCACCCGACACACTGGCAAAACTCGAATTGGAACAAGAAAGATGGATAGCAATGTATGGCCCAAACGGCCATGTCGGAATAAACAAAAAAGGCAAATTAATATTCCGCCCAATCTCCGCTTGACCATTCGCAATTAGCACTCTACAATGCCGTGTGCTAACAAGATAACTTATAATTTCACCCTAAAAACTCTCAGTTCCCAGTTCTAAGTTCCCAGTTCTCAGTTCCCAGTTCCCAGTTCCCAGTTCTAAGTTCCCAGTTCTAAGTTCCCAGTTCTCAGTTCCCAGTTCCCAGTTCTAAGTTCTCAGTTCTAAGTTCTCAGTTCTCAGTTCTAAGTTCTAAGTTAGTTCCAATCTCTTAATCAACATCCACATGTCCAGAATCATCGGTATAGACCTCGGCACTACAAACTCTTGCGTTGCGGTAATGGAAGGTGGCGAACCCACGGTAATACCAAACGTAGAAGGCCAAAGAACAACTCCTTCAATAGTTTCAATAAAAGACGACGAACGCATGGTCGGTATAACCGCCAAAAGACAAGCCGTCACGAATCCCGAAAATACAATTTTTTCAGCCAAAAGGTTAGTAGGACGAACATTCAAAGAAGTAAAAAAAGAAGTCGACCGAATGCCATTCAAAATCGTGGAAGGCAAAAATAAAGAAGCGGAAATAGTTCTCAATAAAAAAGAACATCGCCCGGCTGAAATTTCGGCAATGGTACTTCAAAAGTTAAAAGCCGACGCAGAGAAATATCTCGGAGAAACTGTAACCGAAGCGGTTATTACGGTACCTGCATATTTTAACGATTCACAAAGACAAGCAACCAAAGACGCAGGCAAAATAGCGGGCTTGGAAGTAAAAAGAATAATTAACGAACCAACGGCAGCCGCACTCGCATACGGACTCGACAAGAAAAGCGGCAAAGACAAAAAAGTGGCAGTATTTGACCTCGGAGGCGGAACTTTCGACATTTCAATTCTCGAATTGGCAGATGTAGACGGAGAAAAACAATTCGAAGTGCTTTCGACAAACGGCGACACTCAACTTGGAGGTGACGATTTCGATGAACGCATAATCAAATGGCTGAGCGAAGAATTTAAAAAAGATAGCGGAATCGACCTAAGCAAAGATCGAATGGCCTTGCAGCGCTTAAAAGAATCTGCGGAAAAAGCGAAATGCGAACTTTCAACATTACACGAAACTGAAATAAATCTACCATTCATAACAGCAGATTCATCGGGCCCGAAACATTTGAATATAAAACTCAATCGAGCAAAACTCGAAGACTTGGTAGCGGACCTGATCGAAGGAACAGTCTCCCCATGTAAAAAAGCAATCGAAGACGCAAAAGTTTACGTTTCCGATTTGGACGAAGTAATCCTCGTAGGAGGCATGACAAGAATGCCTGCGGTGCAGAAAAAAGTGGAAGAAATTTTCGGCAAAGAACCGCATCGCGGCATCAATCCAGATGAAGTTGTAGCAATAGGAGCCGCAATTCAAGGTGGAGTATTGCAAGGTGACGTAAAAGGCGTTTTGCTTCTGGACGTAACCCCGCTAACTCTCGGCATCGAAACTCTTGGCGGAGTAAGAACACCTCTCATTGAAAGAAACACAACGATCCCGACATCAAAATCTCAAGTTTTCTCAACGGCTTCCGATAATCAACCTTCAGTTGAAATTCACATTCTTCAAGGCGAACGACCGATGGCCGCAGACAACAAGTCTCTCGGCAAATTCACGCTCGAGGGAATACCGGCTGCACCTCGCGGCATACCTCAAATCGAAGTTACATTCGACATAGACGCAAACGGCATATTGAATGTAAAAGCCATGGACAAAGCCACGAGCAAAACTCAACACATCACTATAACAGGCAGTAGCGGAATGAGCGACGAAGAAGTTGAAAAACTAAGAAAAGAAGCTGAAGCACACGCGGAAGAAGACAAGAAAAAACAAGAATCAGCGGAAACACGCGTAAGCGCAGAAACACTTGTTGCAACATGCGAACGCACACTTAGAGACGCAGGAGACAAAGTCGGAGAAGATTTGAAAAAGCCTGTTCGTGAAAAAATCGACGAACTTAAAAAAGTTCTTTCGAATAAAGACTCGTCGGACGAAGATGTCAAAAAAGCTTCCGACTCTTTAACAGAAGAAATTCAAAAAGTAGGCACGGAACTTTACAAAGCTGCATCCGAAAATAAAGCAGGTACTTCGGACACAAAAAAAGACGATGAAAACGTAAGAGTCTACGAAAAAGATGAAAAGAAAGAAGAAACCGTAGAAGGCGAAGTCGTAGATGAGGACAAGAAGGGCAAGAAGAAAAAATAACCCTCGACTCCCCCGCCCCCACTGTGTACTGTGTACTGTGCACTCTGTACTATCCCCTCCTCGATGCCTCGAATCGAAAAACACTTCTTCTTAATTCTCACCATCGCGCTACTAACCGGGTTGTTTTTACCGCAAGCTGGCGACTTTCTGATACCTGCGATCAAGCCTCTTTTGATGACAATTCTTTTTTTGACCTCGCTGAAAATAGAATTCAAAAACATAATAGAATATTTGAAAAAACCGCTCTTGCCGATTTACATTTTCTTAATGGTAATGTTGATCATACCATCTACAATTTTTCTAATCACAAAGCAAATCGACCAAACTCTCGCAATAGGCCTTCTTCTAATGACATCGGCACCACCCGCAATGGCATCTCCGGTTTTAACGGAAATTTTCAAAGGCAATTCAGCACTATCGTTGGCGACATTGATAACATGTTCTCTTCTCTCCCCTCTCACAATGCCATTTCTTTTCAACATGCTCACCGCGCAATCGATCGAAATCGATTCGTTCGAAATGGCAAAAACTTTGGCGATAATGATTTTCATCCCAATAATTCTTGCGGAAATAATAAAAAGAATAAAACTGGCGAAACCGATCATAGAAAAAACACAAAAATACGTAAGCGGGATAAACATAATTATCATGTCTATCTTGGGCTATATCGGAATAGCGATCCAATCCGAAACCCTGCTCAACAATCCATCGAGCATAATCAAACAATTGATCGCGCTAACAATTTTATTCACAATAATGCATTTGGTTGGATACATGATCGCATTTTGGAGGCCGAGAAAAGATAAAATCTCTGTCGCAACATCAAACACCTACATGAACAGTTCCCTTGCATTTGTAATAGCTGTAGAATTCTTCCCGCCGGAAATTGTTCTTATATCGATAGTCGCGCAACTCACTTGGAACATTTTCCCCGGCATCTTCAAACAAATACTAAAGAGAGTCCCATAATCTAATA
>Ga0172371_10013349_pt1 | contig 10710 bp, 9 predicted proteins | sample Lak12m_FD_114543 | JGI IMG/M metagenome (GOLD analysis project Ga0172371, IMG submission 114543) | Freshwater microbial communities from Kabuno Bay, South-Kivu, Congo - kab_022012_12m | ecosystem: Environmental > Aquatic > Freshwater > Lake | place: Democratic Republic of the Congo: South-Kivu... | reverse complement strand
CCTCGTTATGAAGTGAAAGGAACATGGTGCCTGAGGACGGAGTCGAACCGTCACGGGGAATAACCCCAAGGGATTTTAAGTCCCTTGTGTCTACCTATTCCACCACTCAGGCATCCGGCTAATACACAACAAACACCATTATATCGTATATCAGCTATGGAAAACAGTTTTAATCGTTCCGAGTAATAATTCAGTTACCTGGAGGCTGGAACAATAGAGGCAGCGACCCCAAGACCTGTCCGGAGCAACCGGACGCCTGCATTCAGCGGCCTGAGCGACAATGGCCTCCTGCCATAATGTACACGACCGGCTGATCCGATGGATTTGAGATGTGAAAGGATTCATGCTCGCCTACATGCACGGCATGAGCTCTCTCGAGGAGGGTGTCGCCCCGCTCGGTATGCATCATCAGCGGGCCGTCAACTGCACACAAGATTTCTTCGTGGCCTTGGCCAGGGCGGACCAATCTGTCTTTTTCGGCTGCCTGCAGAATTCCGTAAATCATATAGCAGGCCCTGGTCAGTAAATCCTTCGTCCCGAGAACATACTCTCCACCTGACGAGGAGGCCAGATGGGCCAGGTCGAAGGGTCTCACTCAGATGGCTCCTTCAGGGGATTCCACGAGAAAAGCGCGTCTTGACATCCTTGGTGGCCGCGGGCTCCCGGGAACGGAAACCCTGCCGACGGCTCGAAACCTGTTCCCAGGTTGATTCCTATGGTAATTTTGCCGGTGTACACGAGAATCAAGTACGGATAGTTGTTATAGTGGCGGCCGCCGATCGCTTCAAGCTGTCTTGCATACAGCGCGTCGAGGTCGATGTCTTCCAAAAGGTCCTCTGACGTGGTCCAACTCAGATCAACTATGGATGCCATGACTGAGCGTCTCCTTGAAGCCGGCTCCATTTAATGAGGCCTGAGATGGAAAACAGCTTCTCGATGAGGGAGTCTCGATCCGGGATCTGCCGGCTTCACCGCCAGGATCGAGATCGGAATTTGTCAGCTTCTAAAACGCCGTCATGATTCTGTCAAGGAATTTGTTCCCTTCAAGCCCGGCCTTTTCCTTCGATTCCGGCTTCGGCCCTGCCTCTGACGAGACAGGCAGGGACCGTATAGAATCGAGGCGCGACCGGCTGACAAAGCTTGCTGCAGACTGCAGAGGGGGGATAGTCTAACGGGTGCTCCCACACTGCCCACATGAACAAGGCCGCTCCCGGAGTTGCGATGCAGCCTCGGTGAACCATAGGAGTTCAACGGCTGCTCCCATCGCACATCTTGATCTTGAACGAGGCCGACGCTGTTGCGATTACCAGTGACAATGCTGAGCCGATGCCGCTAAACGGCATGCACCGCGTGGTGACTTGCCGCCAGCAAACTCTCAGCTTCACGGTGAGGTTTCGCAGACCCTTGGCATTGCGAGCAAAGCGAAGTAATCTCCTCACCTTGAAGTTGACACCTTTTGCCTACGAGTCCTTGCGGAAACCCCTTCAAATTCAATAACCTGCAGTTGTCTCCTAAACAGCTTGACGAATGCCGGTGAAGTATGATTAAATACTGATTGTTTGTGAGATAGGGCTGTTTGCAGTAGGATTCCATGAGGACGAGATTCCTGTTAAGGGGTGTCATTGCGTCGCTTGTGGCCGCAACCTTCTGGCTTGTGGTCAACGAGTCCTGCCTCGCCCAGTCCTATGCCCCTCCAGTCCGGTCCGTCATCCCCTGGCTGAGTTATATCGAAACCTACACCGGTCCCTTATTGCCCCCGGGACCCGTCGGGAGCACGTTCCGCAGCGAATTCGGAGCCGGGATGGCTGCAGCGCAACTCAAATCCGCCAAGTTCACAGGATCGAAGGCCGGTGAGCTAAACTTGAGCAATACTACTGGCTTGGATGGGGGGCCGCTGAAGTTTGACCTTTTTGCCAATGTCCGGCTGTGGCGCGTCGGGCTTCGCGCGAGTTACACCGATTTCGAGACCAAGAGCAAACACAAGGATTTCGGTAAGGTCGATGTCTCGGGGTTGATCCTGGGAGGTGACTTTGACCTTTTGTACCAGCCCTGGTGCGCGTTTGGAGTACGAACCGACTGGTACATGCTGGATCCCACCTTTCGGGGGGTACTTCGCGCCCCTGACGGAAGCCCTGACTTGACTCTTGACGTCAGGGGCAACAGGCCAGTTACTGTGGGACTATATTTGAGGTACACTCCGCCTGAGATCTTGAATGTGCCACTGCATATCGAGGTCTTCTACGATATTCCTTTCAAGGGGACTCGACTGATCTCCTACGGTATGAAGCTTGCTTTTAGACCGCAGATCTACCGCCTGGACTTTGCTGCGAGAATACTCATTGAAAGAAGCCACCTGAAGTTTCAGGCCACCCCTCACTCGGAATTCACTAATCCTGTTTATCCTCCTTCCGTATTTTTCCCCGGTCAGAACTGGGAACTGGATATGGAATGGGACCTCGCGGGAATTGACTTCACTTTGTACTTCTAAAGGACTACAAGCCGCTACAGACTTTTCGGTTCGCTCGTGGAAACCATTGCCAGGATTTACAATACTTCTTGACCGCCTGTACCGGCGTCCATGTCTTCGAAGGGCATGCTTGTGGGCATAAGCATAGCAAAAAACTGGATTAGGGGATGACATCAACTAGAATCCTTATTGTGGAAGATCAAGTGCTACTTTCCAAGGACCTCACCAGGCGCTTGGAGGAATGGGGATATGATGTCGTGGGGGCCGTATCCACCGGAGCGGAAGCCGTTGAGATGGCCAATCAAGTGAAGCCCGACCTGGTACTCATGGACCTGAAGCTGAAGGGCGAAATTGACGGCATCGAGGCAGCCAGCCAGATACTGGGCCATGTTGACACTGCAGTGGTATATCTCACCGCGCATTCAGACCAGGAATTGTTCGAGAGGGCCAAAAAGACGCAGCCTTTCGGATACTTGACCAAACCTGTCTCGTCCGCCGAACTGAGACGCTCACTGGAGATAGCGCTGTACAAGCATGGGATGGAACGGAGACTCAGAGAGAGTGAAGAGCGTTTCAGAAACGTGTTCAAGACGAGTCCCGATGCGATCCTCATTGTCAATCTGAATAGCTGCGTTCTTGTGGACGTGAACGACGGTTTCCAGTCCATTACCGGGTACTGCGCTGAGGAGGTCGTGGGGAAGCCTTGCAGCCATTTCGGACTCTGGCAGGATGCAGAAGAATTTAGAAGAATGATGGAGAAGCTCGGAAAGGAGGGTCAGGTTTCCAACTTTGAAACTAAATTACTCCGCAAGGACGGCCGCATGATCACCGGCCTGGTGTCGGCGAAGATTGTGACACTCAGCGGCGAGCCGCACATCGTAGGCGTGTTCAAAGATATCCAGGCCTGGCGCGAGGTCGAAGAAGACCGCTCTCGTCTGGTAACTGCCATTGAACAGTCAGCCGAGACTATAGTAATAACGGACGCCAACGGAACCATCCAGTACGTGAATCCGGCATTCGAGCGAATTACTGGTTATTCGCGGGACGAGGTGATCGGCCAAAACCCGCGGATCTTGAAGAGTCATCAGCACAGCCAGGATTTCTACCGAGAGATGTGGTCAACCCTGGCACGCGGCGCAGTCTGGATGGGCCGGTTTATCAACAAGAAAAAGGACGGAACATTATTCGAAGAAGAGGCCACCATATCTCCGGTCAGGGATGAATCGGGAAGAACTGTCAACTTTGTGGCCGTCAAGCGCGACGTGACCCAAGAGATACTCCTGCAGAAACAACTGCTCCACGCTCAGAGGATGGAAGCAGTAGGAACCTTGGCCGGTGGCATCGCTCATGACTTCAACAACTTGCTCCAGGTGATCCAGGGGTACGCGGAAATCGGGTTACTCGAGATTAAAAGAAATAGACCGGGTTACTCCGCGTTGCAGGAAATCAGGCGGGCAGCCAAGACGGCCGGGGAACTTACTCAAAGCCTCCTCACCTTCAGCAGGCAAGCGGAAAGCAAACTCAGACCGGTCAATCTAAACAATGAGCTGCAACAGGTGGCCAAGATCCTGAAAAGGACACTGCCCAAGAGTATCACCGTCAATCTGAAGCTGGCCCCCCATCTTCGAACGATCAATGCCGACCCTGCACAGTTGCAGCAGGTACTGATGAATTTAGCGGTAAATAGCAGGGATGCTATGCCCCACGGCGGTGAACTGGTTATCGAAACCTTTAACGTGGATCTCAACGGCGAATTTACCCGGTCTCATCTTGGCACTGTACCCGGGCCTTTCGTGCTCCTGGAGGTCTCCGACAATGGGCAGGGAATTGATTCGGTTACCGCTGAGCATATTTTTGAGCCCTTTTTCACCACAAAGGCGCAAGGAAAGGGAACGGGCCTTGGCCTTTCCATTGTGTATGGGATTGTCAGGACACACGGCGGAACCGTAGTCTGTCACAGCAAATCGGGAAAAGGGACAAGTTTCAGGGTTTATCTCCCAGCCATCACCAGGAATACAGAAACAACCGAATCTTTGGAATCCGAAGTCAGCTACCACGGTTTCGAGACGATCCTGTTAGTCGACGACGAACTGGCTCTGCGAAATCTCGGCAAAGGGATCCTCACCAAGTTCGGTTATACCGTGATTACCGCAGCCGATGGGACGGAGGCCTTGGAAATCTACCGGGAGAACTGGCAGAACATATCGCTGGTTATCCTCGATCTTATGATGCCAGGGATGAGTGGCAAGGACTGCTTGCGAGAAATGTTGACACTAAACCCGAGAGCGAAGGTTGTCATTGCTACCGGATACCCAGCTGAGGGCACAACCGAACCGTCTCCGGAAGAAGGCGCCAAAGCCTGCATCAGAAAGCCCTACACAGGCAAGCACATGCTGGAATTGATTCGAGAGGTGCTTGACGAACAATTGTCAGCCTGAACACCGGCCGGCCGCCGATCAGCGATGTCACCGCGGGAAACACCGGAATCCAACAGTTCACAAACCGGACGAAGACAATAAACGACGATTTGTCCCACCCTTAATTAAAGGAACGAGACACTGGGAGTGGCCACGTTCTACCGGGTAAGGTCGCACGATGTGCCGATCCGGCAAACGAGCCTCTCGAGCTCCAGCCTCATTTCGTGAGTGGTCTCAATCTGAATGGTGGAATGCGTAATTTTGAAATTCTCAACCAGCATCTTTTCCAGACTCCTGAGAAGAGCGGCATTGTCTACTACTGGATCCTGGACCACCACATGAGCAGAGAGAGCCACCCGATGACTGGATATGCTCCAGACATGTAAATCGTACACGCAACAGACACCGCTGTGGTTGACTATCGCGTCTTCAATCTCCTGTATCTCGACATTTGGAGGTACCCCCTCCAGGAGAATGTGAGCCGACTCTTTCACCAGACCGAAAGACGAATAGAGGATCAACAACCCGATGAGAATGCTGAAAAGAGGGTCCGGCCAATACATATCCGTCAACAGGATCGCCACTGCTGCCACAATCGCGCCCACGGATCCAAGCGCATCCGAAAGCACGTGAAGGAAAGCCCCTCTAAGGTTCAGGTTTTCCCCCTGGGAACCGAATAGCGTAACTGCCATCAAGAGATTCACGGCCAGCCCGGCACAGGCGACTACAAGCATGCCGAATCCGGCCACCGGTGCAGGGTCGAAAAACCGCTGGGCAGCTTCGTAAAATATTACTCCGACGATGAACCACAACCCCAATCCGTTCACGAATGCAGCCAGGATCTCGGTGCGTTTGAATCCATAAGTGTGACGGTCTGTTGGTGCGCGTTTTCCTATCCTTATGGCTATCCACGAGAGGCCAAGAGCCACCACGTCGGAGAGCATGTGCCCGGCGTCCGCCAGCAGAGCCAATGAATTGAAGAGAAAGCCGCCGACCACCTCGACTATCATGTAGCCGGCAGTAATGAACAGAACTATGGCGAGACGAGCTTCACCGACATCGCTCTCTATTTCCAGATGAGTATGAGTGTGGGTATGACCGTGCTCCATGGGTCCTACCTGATATCTCCCTATCAAGAGCTTTGACGGGTTGTTCCCCTGGAACCCAACGACAACCATAGTATATCAGTAAGCACGCGAACGTGTTCGCGCCACTTGCTTATGCGCGGTCAAAGGAGTGACAATGAGTGAAGCCGGCCCTGCCACATCTCCAAAGCGAAGTCAGGCTGTGACGTTGGCGGCGGAGGAGACCTGGCAGCGCCGGCACTGAATCAGTCTCTCAATATCACTTGTATGAAATCGCATTGGTATTACACGCTCGGGGGCAAATACTACGGCAAAACTTGAATGGCGTCGCCAAAAATCGTAAACCTCTCCAGCCCGCTGTCAGCCATGGATGACTGAAGAGCGGAGATTCGCAGTTCAAATTCTTGTAATGAAACAGAAGGCATCAGGATTTCTGTCCGACAATCATTGCGGTGAAGGAGTCACTGTTGTGGCTCAACGATGACCTTCATGGAGTCCGCAGCTTCGGCTACGAGGGAAAAGCCTTGTCCTGTCCTTTCAAGCGGGAGGCGGTGGGTTATCATCGGTTCCACATCGATCCTTTTTGAGGCTATTATCTCAATAGCCGCCAGAATGTCCCGCGGACTGCCTGCATAGGAAGAGGTAATAGTGACTTCCTTGCGCCAGATCTCGTTGAACGGGACTTCCACACGGGCTCCGGGATCGGACGGTGCGAAAAACAGAATAGTTCCTCCGCGTTCTACCGCGTGATATGCCTGTTGAAGAGCTTGAACGGCTCCAGTCGCCACTATTACCAATTCGGCAAGGCGGCCTTCATTAATCTGCTTGAACCGGTCCAGGAGGTCGTCTCCTGCCAGCAACACCTCGTCCGCCCCAAATCGCGTGGCCGCGTCCAATCTCTTTTGATTGATGTCCACCGCAGCTATGGCAGTGGACCCCGCAAGTCGGGCAAGCGATATGTGCATAAGTCCCGAGATTCCGCTCCCTATGACCAGAACACGACGGCCGGGTTCCCATCCTGCGTGCCGTTGCCCTCTCAATACGCATGCCAAGGGCTCTATGAATACCGCCTGATCATAAGACATGGAGTCCGGCAACAAATAGACCCCGTTTCGGACATTGATCGCAGGAACCCTGAGATACTCCGCGAAGCCGCCGGGATCGAAATTGGTGGACGCGAGAGTGTCGCAGCACGAGTGGTGTCCTGCCACGCAATACCTGCACATGTTGCACGGAACATGGTGCGACACGAAAACTCTGTCCCCTACCCGCCAGTTGCGGACGCTGCTCCCCACTTCGACTATTTCTCCAGCGATTTCGTGTCCCAGTACCAGGGGCGCCTTAGCTAGTCTGTACCATTCGAGCACATCGCTGCCGCAAACCCCACTCGCCCAGACCTTTACAAGTAGCTCGTCCGGGCCGATGGATGGAACTTCCATCTCTTCGAGTCGTACGTCCTTGTTGTTGTAATACATTGCCACACGCATCACTAAAACCCCATGACTGAAAATCCCAGCCGAACAAGGAATTTATTTTAATAACCGGTCACCAGGACGCGATGGGCCACGCGATACCTGCGCGAGGCATGCCTCACCCTGGTGCGACACGTCTGTTGCGCCGTTCAGCTTGACTTCACAACGGGATCAGGCTTATTTGGCCTTTTTTTCGTCCTCGTAGATCTTCATGGCGGACGTGGGCTTTTCGTTATAATGTACTACCGCCCGCACGGCCTTGATCATGCCCACCGGGCAATCGGACTGGAAGATGTTCCGGCCCATGTCAACTCCCACGGCCCCTTCGGCCACCGCATTGTAGGCCATGGTGAGGGCTTCCAGTTCCGGGAGCTTCTTTCCGCCGGCCATGACTATAGGCACAGGACAGGTGCCTGTAACTCGCCGGAAATTCTCGCAATAATACGTCTTGACAATATTGGCCCCCATTTCTGCTGCGATCCTGGAAGAAAGGGAGAGGTAGCGGGCATCCCGGGCCATTTCTCTGCCCACCGCGGTCACGGCCAGCACTGGAATGCCAGCCGAATAGCCTGCGTCGATGAGGTCCGAAAACGCGACCAGCGTCTGGTGCTCATGTTCCCCGCCCACGTAAATGGAGAGCGCCATTCCGGAGACGTTCAGACGGATGCAGTCGTCTATGGATACGTTCCAGGTCTCGTTGGAAAGTTCGCTCAAGACGCTGTTTCCTCCGGAGACTCTCAGCACGATAGGCACCTGGCTTCCCGGGGGCACGGAGCTGCGCAGAATCCCGCGGGTCAGCATCAGGCAATCCGCATAGGGGATCAGCGGTGCCAGAGTGTTCTCCATCACTTCCAGGCCGGATGTCGGCCCCTGGAAGTATCCGTGATCCACTGCGAGCATAACGGTACGGCCGGTTTCCGGCTTGATTATGCGCGAGAGACGGTTTTTCATCCCCCAGTCAAGGTCGGCGCTCCCCCTGATATGAAAACGTGCAGCGCGTCCAGTTTGACCAGCTGAGACATCTCTTGGTTCCAGAATTCCTTCAACGTCCGGCATGGCTCTTGTACCCCTCTGTGAATGATGCGAACTGAGAATAATAGCAAATGGCACCTCCAGTGTCAACTTGGGGGCAGCGTACCGGCTCACTGATGCTTCAATAGCTTCGGTGGTATGCAAAGAGCGACACTGGTTCATTATGGCGAACTGATGTCCTGCTTCTCAGCATGGATTTTTCATTGACATTGCCTCGTGCTGCTAACTATTGTACAACCTTCATGTTCAGTAAAGCTCCACAACGTTCATCGAGGAGGTCAGACCATGTGTAAGAGCCGGCGTTCTGCGCTGATCTGCTGGTGCTTCCTTCCGGCACTGTTGTTGGCCGTGGCGGTACCATCCGCTTTTGCGAAGACGGTAGAGCTCAGTTACTCCATCTTCTTCCCTGCCACACACGGACACGCGATTCTTGCCGCCGAATGGGCCAAGGAAATTGAAAAGAGAACCAACGGCGCCGTAAAGATAAACATGTATCCGGGCGCTACCCTGACTCCCGCGGACCAGTGTTACGACGGAGTGGTCAAGGGAATATCGGATATCGGGATGTCGGTGGTTAGCTACGTGAAAGGGAGGTTCCCCCTCAGCGAAGTGATAGACCTTCCTCTGGGATACAAGAGCGGCCTGCAGGCGACCAGGCTCTGTAATGCATATTTTGCGAAGTTCAAGCCAAAGGAATTTGATGACGTGAAGATCATGTATCTGCATGGTCACGGGCCCGGGATCTTTAATACCAAGAAGCCGGTGTCCAAACTCGAAGAGTTGAAAGGCCTGAAGATTCGTTGCACGGGCACAAGCGCGAAGGTGGTTGCGGCACTGGGCGCGACCCCTGTTGCCATGGCCCAGACGGAAACGTACGACGCAATCCAGAAGGGGGTTGTAGACGGTGTCGTATCTCCCATTGAAACGCTGAAAGGATGGAAATTCGCGGAAGTTGTCAAGTCGACCACTGAGAACTACGGATCAGCTTATTCCTTGCTGTTTTTTGTGGCCGTGAACAAGAAGAAATGGAATGCGCTGCCCAAAGATGTTCAGGAAACAATAGAGAAAGTAAATCAGGAGTGGATAGAAAAGACCGGCAAGGCCTGGGATGAATTCGATAAGGAGGGGCGTGCGTTTACCTTGGCCAAAGGCAACCAGATCATCCCGTTGTCCAAGGAAGAGGATGAGCGATGGTCCAAGACAGTTCAGCCGGTGCTCGCAGAATACGCTAAGACCGCTACATCCAAAGGACTTCCCGGCGACGAAGCGTTGAAGTTCTGCACAGAGTGGCTCAAGAAGAACCCGTAGAGCGATTCTCGAGAATAATCTGCGGCCGTGTGGAACGATCTTGGCAAATTTCTGTGGAAGTTTCGCTGCATGGGGCACCCACTGAATGAGTGAAGCCGGTTCTGTGAGATCTACAAAGCGAAGTCAGGCTGAGCCGTTCGCGGCGGAGGAGACCTGGCAGGGCCGGCACTGAATCAGTCTCTCCATGTTACTTGTATGAAAGCGCATTGGTGTAAGAACTGGTAGTGGAAAGACGTGGCAAGACTATCTGCAATTGTTAGGATGCTGTCTCGTTTCATGTACTCGGTGGCTGGTCTGGCGTTGTCCGGAATGATGTTTCTGACAGTGGCGGACGTGCTGCTCAGGGCTTTCAGGAGGCCTATAGTAGGCACCTACGAACTGGTAGGCCTGCTGGGAGCAGTGGTAATCGGGTTTGCAATACCTCAGACCTCGCGCCTCAACGGCCATGTGTACATGGATTTTCTCACCGGTAAGTTTTCGCCGCAATGGAGCAGGATTCTTCACTTCATCACTCGAACTATCGCCATTTTTGTCTTTGTAATCATCGGTTGGAATCTCTGGTTGTTGGGGGATGATTTCAAGAAGATGGGGGAGGTAACCTTGACATTGCAGGTACCTCTATACCCGATACCTTACGGAATTGCGGTGTGTTGCTTCATCGAGTGTCTGGTTCTCTTTGTCGACATGTTGGCGCCCCGGAAGGATGACGGAGAACAATGAGTATCGCCACCATTACCATTCTTACGATCTTATTACTGTTCGCACTCTTCCTAACGGGTCTCGAGATCGGTTTTGCAATGGCTCTTGCCGGTTTCATCGGATTCGCGGCCATTGTTAACGTCGACGCGGCTCTCAACCTTGTAGCCAAGGATATGTACAGCGTTCTGTCTTCGTACGGTTTCACCGTGATACCGATGTTTGTTCTGATG
>Ga0172371_10013345_pt1 | contig 10713 bp, 7 predicted proteins | sample Lak12m_FD_114543 | JGI IMG/M metagenome (GOLD analysis project Ga0172371, IMG submission 114543) | Freshwater microbial communities from Kabuno Bay, South-Kivu, Congo - kab_022012_12m | ecosystem: Environmental > Aquatic > Freshwater > Lake | place: Democratic Republic of the Congo: South-Kivu... | reverse complement strand
CTTCAACGAATCCGACGCCCCTCAAATCGAGGCAGCCCACCTCGGTGGCACCGTGCGCGTGCTGGAATTGGCCCGCCAAATCCGGCCTCTCGACAACTTCTACCATGTCAGCACCGCCTACATTGCGGGCCGAAACCATCCGCACCCGACCGAGGACACCCTCCCCGAGAATCCGCACTTCAACAACACGTACGAGCGAACCAAGTGGGAGGGCGAGAAGCGCGTGCGCGAGTCGGGTCTGCCTTTCACGGTGTTCCGCCCCAGCATTCTCCTGGGCAAATCGGATGGCGCGTCGCCGGGCGAAAAACGGATGATGTACGGCTACCTGCTCGGCCTCTACTGTGCCGTGGCCCGCGAGTTCCTCCACCGCGGCCTGAAGTTCCGCGAGTGCTGGCTCAACGGCCCTCGCCCGGAGATTCCGCTGCGCCTCATCGGCCACAACACCACGCGCAAGAACTACGTGTGCGTAGATGATGTGGCGGCAGCCATTCTGGCCATCCTCCAGACCCCCCATCAGAACCGGGGTTTCAACATCGTAAACCCGCGCCATCTGCTGGGGGCCGAGATCGGGCCGGCACTGGACGAGGCGCTGCGCATCCAAGGCCTGGAATACGTGGGCGACACGGTACCTCAACCCACGCCAGCAGAACAGAGCGCGATGAGACACAGCGAACCGTTCGCGCCCTATACGGTCCATTCCGACCCGCTCTGGCCGACAGCCAACACCGACCGCGCTCTGGACGGCCGGCACAGTCGCATCACGATGACGCCGAATTTGTTCGCCTTCTTGCTCCGTCGCTTCGTCGAGAGGGAGATTATCAAGCTACCAGACGGCGCGATACCCCGATAAGAGTTCCTACATACTCCGGCGAATCCACCCCATGCCCGTAAAGTTCAGCCATGAAGAACGCTTCGAGTATTTGAAGCAGTTTGGCTCGCATTGCATGGCCTACTCCACCCTTCAACCGGGCATGGAATATTTCGACCTGCCTGGCGCGGGTTACCTGGCCTACATGATGCATGGCAAGACACGCTTCGTTCTGGCGGAGCCCATTTGTGCCGGGGCCGACCGTGCGCGTCTCGCCCGTGCAGCTATGCGAGAGCACGGCGACACGTGCTTCGTTCAGGTCCAACAATCGACGGCACGGCTGCTGCATGATGAGTTCGGGCTCTTTGCTACGCCAATGGGAATCGAGACCACCCTGGACCTCAGGGATTTTGAAATCAAGTGGCCCACCTTCGACTGGGTGGGCAGGAAAGTTCGGAAAGGCGAGAGGAAGTTGAAGGTGTCCGAGTCAACCGAACTCCCACAGATCACCGACGCCCAAGCCACGGCGCTCTCCTCTCAGTGGCTAAGTCACCCCAAAAGAGGGAAAAGGGAATTGGCTTTTATGGCCAGGCCTTTCCAACTTCGAACGCCATCTGTGCGCACATTTTATGCACTCATGGGCGAGGACCTTGTGGGTGTCACCCTGTTTGACCCCGTTTTCAATCACGGCAAAGTGGTCGCCTACTCACCCAACATTACGCGGACCTCCGCAGGCGCGCCGGACTGCACCGGTGACTATTCTTGGTACTCAGCTCTCAAGAAGCTGAAGCACGAAGGATGTACTCAACTCGAGCTTGGCTTGTCGCCACTCCACGCCTTGGAACAGGACAACCTGCGAGTTGCCGACGCCCTTACGCTCGACCTTGCCAGGCTTGTCCATCGGTGGGGACGTCGATTCTACAACTTTGAAGGAATCGCGAACCATAAGAAGCACTTTCAGGGCGCGGAACGTACAGTGTACTTCTCTCACCACCAGCGCTGCGCGCTGAAGGCGATCTTCGGACTTCTCCGCCTGAGCCATGTTCTCTAACGGCCTCCAGAACCACCGTCGCCGCAGGCTAGAATCGCATTCTGTCGTTTTGCGGATTCTCAACCTACTAGGGTCGCGGCAGCAAGTACGCCTGGAGTTGCGCAACCCCTACCGGATGCAATTCGGCGATCGAGTAGATTGGAAGTCCATTGGGAATCTGCGCCTCCACCGCAGCCACCATGCCCACGCGGTTCACACCTGAAGAACGCTTCGATTATCTGAAGCAGTTCGGCTCGCATTGCATGGCCTACTCCACCCTCCAGCCAGGCATGCAATACTTCGATCTGCCCGGAGTGGGGTACCTGGCCTACATGACTCATGGTCGGACGCGCTTCGTGTTGGGGGAGCCCATCTGTGCCGGGACGGACCGTCAGCACCTCATCGGTGAGGCCTTGCAGGAGCACTCTGAAACCTGCTTCGTTCAGATCCAGGAGCAGACAGCGAACATTCTGCATGGAGAGTTCCGCTTCTATGCCACCCAAGGTGGAATCGAGTCGAGTCTTGACCTACGAAACTGGAAGGCCACAGGGAACAGGAAGCAAATCTTACGTAGGGCACTCAACCAAGCTCATGAGAAAGGCATTGGCATTAGCGAGCCGTCCGAAGGTTCGCTAACGACGGAAGACCTTGCAAGAGCATCCACCAAATGGCTCAGGACGAGAAAGGTCAGCCACCGCCAACTGGCATTCTTGTCAAGGCCTCTGGTGACCGCCAACGAGCCGTTTGTGCGTACCTTCGTTGCCCGTCTGCAGAACGACATCAATGGCTTCATCAGGTTTGACCCAGTGTTCAGCCGGGGCGCCGTGGTTGGCTACTGCCCGAACATTTCCAGAGCCAGCAAATTGTTTAGGCAAGGGTTGCACTATGCGGTCATGCTGGTAGCCATCGCGCAGTTCAGAAAGGAGGACGTACGTTGCATGCATTTGGGACTCTCCCCGCTGTCGCGGCGCGTGGTGGCCCAAGTGTACCCTAATCCGATTCTAGAGTTCCTGCTGCGGGCAATCTACCGGTGTGGTAATCGGCTCTACAATTTCAGGGGAATAGAGTTCACAAAGTCCCGATTCTTCGGCCAGGAAACGCCGGTCTATCTCGCCCAGCGGCGACGATTCCCGCTGAAGGAACTGCTCGCCGTCTTCCGCCTCAGCCATGTTATTTAGCACCGGCCTCGAACTCGTCATCCACGAAAAACCCAAGTACCTTGGCGCGGTGTTGGGCACGGCGGTGTCCTTGTTCCTTGTGCTGCTGCTCTCTGGCTTCTACTTTGGCTTTCGGCGCGACATCACCATTGTCCAGGACTCCTTCGACGCCGACCTTTGGGTGGCCTCGCGGGCGATGCTTGGGTTCGACTTCCCTGCATCGTTCGACGACTTGGCTCTCCCGAAGGTTCTGAGCCACCCAAACGTGCAGGCGGCATCACCGGTGGTCGCTGATTTCGCCAAGTGGCGCGTCTCGGACACCGGCGCCATGGAGAACATCCAAGTACTGGGGTTTGACCCGGACTCCGGCATCCAGACGGATTGGGGTACCCGGCACTCCAATCTCGCGGCGCTCTTGCGCGCCGACGGCCAAGTGCTCGTGGACCTGAAGGACCACTCCAACCTCGGAGTTCGCCACCTGGGCCGGTGGGGTGCGGAGATCGGCGGGCGCGCTGCCCGGCCCGCCGGTTGGATGGAGGATCATCGGCTGTTCAACGTATCCTGCCTGATTGTGACCGACCTCGATAACGCCAGGACCTTCCTGCGCCTGCCGAATCATGCCGTTCACTACCTCGCGGTGAAATGCATGCCAGGTGCGGACGCACAACGCGTGGCGGCAGACCTGCAAGCCAACCTGCCGGAGAACTCGGTGCACACGGCTCGGGAGTTCCACGACCTGACGCAAGCCTACTGGCAGGAGCGAACGGGCATCGCGCCGATGTTGTTCCTCTCGATGACACTGGCCGGCGTGGTGGGGTTCATGACAGTGTTCCTCACGTTCTTTCTGCTCACGTCGCAGAAGCTCCCGGTCTTTGCGGCGATGAAGGCGCTGGGCGCTTCCACAGCGGAGATTGGCGCGCTGCTCATCGTGCAATTGAGCGTGGTGTTCGTGACGGCGGCGATAGTGGCCAGTGCGCTGCTACTCGGGGCGTTGGCAGCGTTCGCCCGGACGCCCATCTCGGTTGTGTTGCCCGGTTGGGTGGTCGCCCTCGATGTGGGGCTGATGGCCCTGGCGTCGGCCTTGGCGTGCGGGCCGTCGCTGTGGAAGGTGGCGCGAGCGGAGCCAGCGGAGGCATTTCGAACATGAGGGCCACGACCGAAACCTGTGGCCGCGAACTGACGGCCTCCAGGATTATGAAGAGGTCCTTGAAATGAACGGCGCGCTGCCAACTGCCCCGCTGCGGCTTGAAAATGTCGTGAAGAGCTTCCTTGAGCCGACCGGCGTATTGCGCGTGCTGGATGGGCTGTGCCTGGAGGTGCGGACGGGCGAAATCGTGGTGCTGCAAGGGCCTTCGGGCTCCGGCAAGACCACGCTCCTGCAAATCGCGGGCGGCTTGATGCGGGCGGATTCCGGGACGGTTGAATTGGCCGGCCGGGACATCAGCCAGGCCGCGGAAGCCGAGCGAACGCAAGCCAGGCGACGGCATCTGGGCTTTGTGTTTCAACACTTTCATTTGGTCGAGGCGCTCACGGCGGAACGAAACGTGGCGCTGGGATTGCGTTTCAGGCGCCTGCGGATGGATGAGGTGCGCATCCGCGACGTCCTTGAGCGGCTTGGTCTGGACAGCAAGCGCCGCAAGCTGCCCCGGGACCTGAGCGGCGGCGAAAAGCAGCGAGTGGCCTTCGCCCGTGCGCTCGTGGGTCACCCCGACCTCCTGCTGGCGGATGAACCAACGTCGCAGCTCGACAGCAGTGCGGCTGAGACCATTACTACGCTCATCCGGGAGATTGTGCATGACCTGAAGGTCGCCGTGGTCGTGGCCACGCACGACCCGCGCCTGAGCCCGATTGCGCATCGGATCTGCCGATTGAACCGAGGGAGGATTGATGAATAAACGATGTTGGCCATTTCGCACGGCGCTGGCTTCAAGGTTCGGCATGCTGGCCGTCTCTTGCGCTGCAATAGCTCAATTCACTCGCAAGCTGCCCAGAAGTCTCGGCGGACGAAGGACCGCGAAATACGTGGAAGCAAAGTCGACCGGGGTTTTCATTTCCGCTTATTCCCCGTACTCCGCGGTTCTACTCTCTTGGTTTGGAGCCCTGCTGCTCTGTGTAAGTTGCGGAGACAATCCCCGCAAGGATGGCCCTGCGGTACCGCAGCACTCCTCCCACCCACAGCTCGTCTGCACGGGCCGCGTGGAACCCGTGGACGGCGAGGTCGAAGTGTCCGCGGAGATGGCCGGAACACTCGAAGCCGTGCGCGTGAAGGAAGGCGATTGGGTGGAGAGGGATGCGATTCTCGCTACTGTGGACGCGCGGCGCGAGAAGGCGCAGTTGGACCTTGCCCAAGCCCGGCTGGCACGGGTGAGAGCAGGCTACGGAGCCGAGGAAATTGCCGCTGCGGTTCATCAGCGGGAAGCCTTGGAGGCTGATCTCAAGTATGCGCGGAAGGACCTGGAGCGGGCGCAGACGCTCTACGCGACGGCCACGATGTCGGCCGATGAACTGGAATCGAAGCAGCGGCGCGCGGTCTCGGTCGAACGGCAGGTCCAGAGCCTCGTTCAGCAGATAAGCGCCATGAAGCGGGGTCCCATCCCGGAGGAGGTTGCCGTGGCCAAGGCCGAGGTCGAGTCGGCGAGCACGAACTACGAGTTGCGCCACGTTCGCGCGCAGTCCGCCGGTTCCGTGCTGCACCTTTATCGCCACACCGGCGATTACGTCAGCGGTAATTGGCCCACGCCCATTCTTCGCCTAGCCGACACCAACCGCCTTCAGGTTCGCATCGAAGTCGGCGAGTCTGAAGCACAGCACATCAAGCCAGGCATGGCGGGCTCCTTTGCGATCTTCGGAGAAACGAACGAACTCGGCACCCTCACCGTGCGAACCGTCCTGCCCAGCTTTGCTCCGAAACGGTTGTTTGACCCGGACGGAAACGCCCGGCTCGACACGCGGACCTTGCAGGCGCTCTGCGACATCAAACAGGCCAGGCACCCCGTCTATTCAGGGCAACGAGTCCTGGTGCGCGTTGCCGTCAAGTGAATACCATGGCCGTATCGGCAGGGAAGCCAGTCGGGATCTCCGAAGCTCGCGAGGCTCACACCTCATGATCCGTGAGTATGGTCTTGCGGGCTGCGAGGAATTGACTTGGTCCGGTTCTGGCTAGCCGGGCGTGAAAGCCGGGATCCGACGATGGACGGACTTGGCCCGGGAAGGGCTCCGCCGGGCGTGCCAACCGGCTCGCTTTGGCCGCCCGGTGGTGCTTTTGAATCCGAGATTTCGGACCGACGGAGGCAACCTGGGCCTGCAAGAAGGTGGTTTCGGCTTAATTATCACGGGCACAACGAACATCCCGATCGTTTTGGAGGCGTCCGCCCCCCTTGGCTCTTCCTGGTTTCCGCTGGACAGTGCCACGCTTACCAACGGTTTTCTCACAATCAGCAACCCTGAGTGGACGAATCGCCCAGCGCGATTCTACCGCGTTCGCTCGCCGTAACGGTCATGGGGGTGGCTGGAAGCTATCAGCGCCTGAGCCTCCGCCACGTCGGCGCAGCCCCACGGAGCGTTCTTCCCCTTGCGCAATCGAGTTCAATTCCACAGTCATGGCCCCGCGGACTCCGAGCCCGTACCTCCGTTCCTCCTCCGTCCTTCCTCCGTCCTTCCTCCGTACCCCGATCGGAGGAGGAACGGAGGAAGGACGGAGGAAGGACGGAGGTACCAGCCAGTTGAGGGCTTAGACAGCCTCACCCGTGTATGCGGAGGTTGCGCACGCGCGAGCCGCTTGCCTTGAGTTCCGTGAGCTCGGTGACGCGGCTGGAATTGGATATGGGCCTCGAATTCGAGCTCCAAACGCCCGCTCCATGCCCGACCGGCCGATAAGCAGCGTGACTGCCCGCAATCGGAGCGTCAGTGGTCAGCGGCGGGCGGCTGGCCTCTTGGTGATGTCGCCGATGGCCGTCGGCGTCAGGGACGGCTGCGTCCCGCCCGGCGGACTTTCGCCAGCAGCGCCTCCATTTCCTTCCTCTTCTCCGGCTGGCTTGCGGCTTGGTTGTTGGTCTCGCCGGGGTCTTTGGCCAGGTCATAGAGCTGGCCCAGGGGGCCGGCGGCGCCCTGATTCGCCCGGCGCGCCCCGGCCGGGGAGATGAATTTCCAATGTCCCTGGCGCAGGCCAAAGGGGCCGTTGGTGCCGCCGTTGTGAAACACCAGATGGTCGCGGACAGGCCTGGCCCCGGGTTCGAGGAGCAGCGCCGGCAGGACGTTGAAGCTGTCCGGCGCCGCGTCGGCCGGCAGCGGCGTGCCGGTAAGCGCGGCGAGGGTGGCGGCCATGTCCACAAGGCCGAGGAGCGCGTCGCTGGTGGCACCCGCCTGGATGCGGCCGGGCCAGCGCGCGAGGAATGGCACGCGATGCCCGCCTTCGAGCACGGTTCCCTTGGTGCCGCGCCACGGGCTGTTCGGCACATGTCCGTTGGCGGTTTCCTTGTTGCCGGAGTTCACCTCGTCGGGCCCGTTGGTGTCCAGCACCCCGCCGTTGTCGCTGGTGAAGATGACCAGGGTATTGTCGGCGAGTTTCAGCCGGTCGAGGGCGGCCAGAACCTGGCTCACCGTGTCGTCCAACTCGTGAATCTGATCGCCCCGGACACCGCTTTGACTGGTGCCCTTGAAGCGCGGATGCGGCACCCGCGGCACGTGGATGCCGTGCGTGGCCAGGTAGAGAAAGAACGGGCCCGTGGAGTTCCGTTCCAGAAACTGGACGGCGCGCCGGGCAAGCGTGTCGGCGATGTCCGCGTCGGTCCACCGGGCCGCCGTGCCGCCAGTCATGCCGCCAATGCGCGGGATGCCCCGGACGAACGACTTCGGCTCGCCGCGCTTGACCGAGTAATCGAGCGTGATGGGGTCGCCTGGGTCGAGGCCGACGACGCGGTAGTTCTCCACATAAACGCACGGCACGCGGTCGCCGGTGGCGGGGATGATGAAAGCGGAGTCGAAGCCGACTTCGAGCGGGCCGGGCTTGAGTGGGCGGTTGTAGTCGGTTTGCGGTTGATCGCCGAGGCCCAGGTGCCATTTGCCGATGATGCCGGTGGTGTAGCCCGCCTGCTTCAGGAGCTTCGGGAGGGTGATGGCGTTGGTGGGAATGGCCAGCGGGGCGTCGCCGGGCAGGATGCGCGAGCCGGGCGCGTGTCGCCAGGCATACTGGCCGGTCAGCAGGGCGTAGCGCGTGGGCGTGCAGGTGCTGGCGGTCGAGTGCGCGTCGGTGAAACGGCAGCCCTGGCTCGCCAGGCGGTCGAGCGCGGGCGTCTTCACCTTGGTGGCGCCGTAGCAGCCCAGATCCCCGTAGCCGATGTCGTCGGCGAGGATGAAAAGGATGTTCGGCCTGGCGGGCTGTGGGGATGCGCCGGCAGCCAGGCACGGCGCAGCGGAGACGACGAGCGAGAGAAGGCTGGATAGGATCGGTTTCATCATGGGACCTTAATTGAAGTGGAAACGGATAGACGGCGTGAATGCTGGCGGACGCGCAATCCGGTTGCTCCGTCCACCAGAACATGAATACATACCAACCGAGTTTTAGCTCTCACGCTTGCGGAGAGCAAGTCGCAAGCAAAGCGTCAAATCCGCTGGCGTGACACCAGCGCGTATTCATGAAAGGGTTTGGGACGGCTCGTCCCCAGTTCCGCCCTGCCGGTGTTCAGGAATCCAGGGACGAGGCCGTCCGCACCCCCGCCATAAGGCTTCATGGATACGCGCTGGGCGTGACACCGCGCTGCCCGATTAATCCTTGCCGGGCGCTGTTGGCGTGGATTAAGGTGGGGATGTGGTTGTCCCTGCGCGCATTGCATCATCATGGCGGAATTAGCGGAGAATCGGCTTAAGACCGAAGTCAAAGCGTATTGGAATCGCGCCTCGTGCGATACCTGGCATGCGCAGTCGGAGAAGTTCACCCGCGAGTATTTCGAGCAGATCGAGGAATGGCGCTACCGCGACCAACCGTTCATCCACTCCTTTGCGCAGTTCACGCGATATCACGGCAAGCGGGTGCTGGAGGTTGGGTTTGGGGCGGGCACGGATTTCATTCAATGGCTGCGGGCGGGAGCGGTGGCGTCCGGGGTGGACCTGACGGAGGAGGCGCTGGCCAACCTGACGCACCGGATCAACGTATATGGCTTGCCGCCGCCGGCCAGCATCAAGGTGGCGGACGCGGAGAACCTGCCGTTCGAGTCGGGCTACTTCGACCTGGGCTATTCCTGGGGCGTGTTGCACCACACGCCGGACACGGAGAAGTCGGTCCGCGAGCTGGTGCGGGTGGTGAAGCCGGGGGGCGAGATCAAGCTCATGCTCTACAACCGGCGCTCGCTCTGTACCTTTCATCACTGGGTGAAGTATGGCCTTTTCCGCGCGCGTCCGTGGCGGAGCTTTCGGGATATCCTCTGGCATCACATGGAGAGCGTGGGGACCAAGGGCTACACCCGCAAGGAGTTGCGGCGGATGCTGACACCGCTGGGGCTGACGGACATTCACATCGAGACGTTTGTGACCTCCTACGACTACCTGCCGTGGAAGGGCTTTCCCTTCTCGCTCCTCAACGCGGGGCTGCACGTGCTGCTGGCGCTGAGCGGCAACCGGTTGGGCTTCTGGCACGGCATCACCGCGCGGAAGGCGTAGGGCTTGAACCTTCAGGCCCAGCGCGGAACGCGCACGGCCAGCACTGGACGCGTAGGAGAACCCGAGACGCCCGACAGGCCGAAGGAGTCGTCTCAACTGGCTTTGTCTTTGTCCGAAGCGGAATGGCAGGGCGCATTCCAATGGTTGCCGTAGGCGTGCCAGCCTGGTTTCAGCATCTCAGGAAACTGGGCCGTCAATTGAGTTCTCCATGGTGCAGGTTCAATACCTAATTGAATACCCAATTAAATAGGTAATACCTATTTGGCGGCCTTTCTCCATTTGGCAGCCGGGCCACGCCGAGCCGATTCGATCGGGCGGTGCTGCAATAAGGCTAACTGGCTGACCGGGACCGAGGGGCAGCGCACGTTTCAGTAACCCCCCCCAAGGACCCAAGGCCCTTGGACTTTGGCCTTGTGACTTATCTTGAGACTCCTATGCGGCGCACTGCCAGTCGTGCCGCAGCCCGCACTTCCGGGTCGCTGTCCATGCACGCCTGCCGCAACGCCGGCGCTGTCGCCGGGTCCTCGAAGAAGATCAGTGCCCGAGCCGCATAATGGCGGATTTCACTGTCCCGATCGCGCAGAAGCTCCGCCAGCGCGCTCGAGGCTTTGCCAGCCCGGGCCGCCTGGGCCAATTTGCGAATCCCGGGGACCCGATCGTCCAGCCGGCTCCGAAGCAACTCATGGGCTTGCGCTGAGTTCCAGCGCGCGAGCGCCATCACGGCGGCGAAACGCCGCCACTTCTCCCGGCAACTCAGGGAGGACCGGAGAACCTCCAGCCCGTTGGTCCGCCCGAACATGGTCAACGCCGCCGCCGCGGCCAGGCGCGCGTACTCGTCACCTTCAGCCAGGTTTGATTGCAGGGCCTCGGCGGCGCCGGGCGCGTCAATCTCCACCAGCGCAAAGGCGGCGGCAAAACGCACACTCCGGTCTCTGTCCTTGAGCGCCGAGATCAGTAGCGGCGCAGCGTTCGTTGCCGCCACGTGACCCAGCGACCAGGCCGCCACGAGCCGAACCTCGCTGTCTTTGGCTTTCAAGGCGATCTCCAGGGCGGGGGCGGATTTT
>Ga0172371_10013344_pt1 | contig 10713 bp, 10 predicted proteins | sample Lak12m_FD_114543 | JGI IMG/M metagenome (GOLD analysis project Ga0172371, IMG submission 114543) | Freshwater microbial communities from Kabuno Bay, South-Kivu, Congo - kab_022012_12m | ecosystem: Environmental > Aquatic > Freshwater > Lake | place: Democratic Republic of the Congo: South-Kivu... | reverse complement strand
AGTGTGTAAGTCTGTAAGTGTAAAGTGTGTAAGTTTACTCGTCCTACGTCTTAGCGAAGCGGACGTCCATCGTCCTCTCGTTCTATCGGAGCGGGGATGTTCATTGTGCCGGGGGGGGGTAATAGTTAGGGAGGGTCGTACGTCTCATGCCGCTATCATCGTAACTGATTCGCTATAGATTCTTCGCTCCCTGTTTTGCTTGTCAATCCGCCGGCACTTTACTTTCGGCGGATTGACCCCGAGCGTTTCACGCGAGGGGCCTGGCTCGGCTACGGTCGCTCAGAATCAGATTCCGCCTCGGACGGAGCCTCGGCGGAATCAATAGATTCTTCGCTCGCTGTGCCGCTCTGCCGCGGCACCACGCTCGCTCAGAATCCGATTAATTTTCCCTTGCCGGAACAAGAAGATACTTCGCTCCCTGCGTTGCTTGCCGCAACGCCACGGTCGCTCAGTATCCGTTATATTTTTCCTTGCCGGAAAAATATAACGGAGGGGCCGGGATTTGAACCCGGGATACGGGCTTTCACCCGTATAACGGTTTAGCAAACCGCCGCCTTAAGCCTCTCGGCCACCCCTCCAAAAAAATTATTCCATAATTTTTTTGGATCTCGAGTCCCGCTTCCAGCGGGACGAGAGATCTTTTGTCCTCATATATGTTATACTGCAGCGGCAAAAAACACAACGATTTTCACCATAGGTAAATTTTTTACCTTGACGGAAAATTTGCGGTATAATACATCCGGTCTAAGATGAGTAGAGAGTACCGAGTAGAGAGGAGAGAGAAAGACCAGGAACAGGCCACCTGTATTTTTAGCTTTCCGTCTCTCTACTTTCTCCTCTCTACTTTCTACTTTTAAAACACATGACCTACCAGGCGCTTTCTTTAAAATATCGTCCTCAAACGCTGGATGAACTAATCGGGCAGGAGCGGGTGGTGAAGAGCCTCAAAGCCGCGCTCCAAAAAGGAACTATTCACCACGCGTATCTCTTTTCGGGCCCGCGCGGCGTCGGGAAAACATCGACTGCCCGGATTTTGGCCAAAAGCTTGAATTGCAAACAGGGGCCGACCGTAAATCCCTGCGGGACCTGCGCGAATTGCATTGAGATCAAAGAAGGAAGAAACATCGACGTCATCGAGATTGACGGCGCTTCCAACCGGGGAATAGACGAGGTACGGGCATTGCGGGAAAACGTGAAATTTTCCCCCGTAAACAGCCGGTATAAGATTTACATCATCGACGAAGTACACATGCTCACCGAGCCGGCGTTTAATGCGCTGCTGAAAACCCTGGAAGAGCCGCCGCAACATGTAAAGTTCATCTTTGCGACCACGCACATCCATAAACTTCCCCTGACTATTCTTTCCCGCTGCCAGAAGTTCAGTTTTTCCCTGCTTGCGTCCGGCGCGATCGTTAAGCGGCTGGAGCATATCGCGCTTGCCGAACAGGTCACTGTCCCTGACCAGAGGATCCTGTCCGGCATTGCCAGAGCTGCCGGCGGAAGTATCCGGGATGCCGAGTCGATCTTCGACCAGATACTGCCGGTTATTACCGAAAAAGATTTTTTGGCACACCTGTATTCATTCTTAGGTATTATCGAAGAAAGCGTCCTTACCCGCATGGCGCAGCATATCGCCCGCAAAGACGCGCCTGCGGCGCTCTCGCTGGTTGACCGGCTCAGTACCGAAGGAAAAGACCTCTCGGAATTTGCGAGAGACTTTATCGAGTATGTCAGGAATATCCTCTTGGTCAGGATAGACAAACGGTTTCTGGACCAGCTTGAGCTTTCGCCTGAATCAAAAGAAGTGCTGCTGAAATTTGCGGGATTCTTCAGCGAAGAGCGCGCAGTCCGCATCATCGAAGAGTTTATCGAGGCCCAGCGAAGAGCAAAGGCCTTAAATTCTCTGCGTATTCCTTTGGAGCTCGCTCTGGTTAAAGTATGCGGCGCCGTTAAAGCCGTACCGGCTAAAGCCGGTACGGCTCCGGCGTCTTCGGCTCCACGTGCCGAGGCGCCCCAGCAAGACGAACAACAGCCTCCCCGCGCCGGAGAGGTTTTTCAAAGACCCGTTGCAGGAACCGAGAGGAAGCCCGAAGAAAAACAGGGTTCGCCGGTCATCGAAGAGCGTAAAATACCGTCGCCGTTCGGCCCAAAGGCTGTTGGCGAGAACACGAACGTTTCCCCGGGCAGTCTCATGCCGCGCCACAGCGGTGTGAAAGAGGCACAGGCAGAAAGAGAACCTGTTGCCATGGTCGAAGAAGCCGCCGAAGCACTCCGCGTTGATGGTGCGTTTATGGAAGAGTTGAAGGCGAAATGGAACGAGCTTGCCGGCAAAATAAAGAGCAAGAGTATGCTCCTGGGTTCGTACCTCTCGAAAGCCGATGTCTGTTCGGTGCGGCGAGGGGTGCTCACCTGTTCTCTGCCCAAAAACCTGTCGTTCCACAAGGAACACTTGGAAGAGAAGGAGAACGTGAAGATCCTGGAAGGTCTCTTAAAAGAGTTTCTGCAGCGGGAGGTAAAGCTCAAGTTTGTCCTGGACGCGCGGGTAGACCGGGCGCTGGAGATGCATACGAAAAGAAAAAAAGACCTTTCCGCGGATACGGATGTGCAGGCCATGCAGGATATCGCCCGCGAATTCGGCGGTAAAATAATCAAAGAGAATGCATAGCTTCCCCAAACCTCTCGAAGAACTGATCGAGATGATCGCCGAGTTCCCGGGCATCGGAAGAAAGTCCGCGGAACGGATCCTCCTGTACCTGGTGCGGATGGATGAAAACCGGAGAAAAAGATTCTCGGCCGCGGTTTCGCAGATAGAAGGGTACGCGAAGCCCTGCAAGACCTGCAATAACTTCGCAACCGACGACGAGTGCGACGTGTGTAAGAGCGAAAAACGGGACCGGCGGATCCTCTGTGTGATCGAAGAACCCAGGGACGTGCTTTCCATCGAGAAGACCAGCGCGTTTAACGGCGTCTATCACATTATCGGTTCGCTCGCTCCGCTTGAAGGCAGGGGCCCCGAGTCTCTGGACATAAAGAAATTAGACCGGAGGGTCAGGGAAAACGGCATAGAAGAAGTGATTATCGCGACAGACTCTGACGCCGAAGGAGAAGCGACTGCCCTGTATCTGTTTCGCCACCTGTCGCAGTATCCGGTCAAGGTGAGCCGGCTCTCCATGGGCATGCCCGTGGGAGTGCAGCTTGAGTATCTGGATACGACCACACTGGGCAAGGCGATAACGGAGAGGAAAATCTACAAATAGAAATACAATAGAAATACGATAGAAATGCAGTAGAAATACATTGTTTATGGAAGTTCAATTACTTTCCCACACCAAAGCTCCCCAGCTCGTGATTTATGCGGCGGCAAAACAGTGCTATTCCAAGAAAGACGCCTACAGCATTTTTCAGTCCGCAGAAAAAGAATCTTCCGAAACAATCAGCGTGTTCATCAAAGAATTAATGCAGCGGGGACATTTAAGCACGGTAGAGCACGTGAGCTTTACGTTCTCCATAACCGGGGTCTCGCGGGTCTGCACGCACCAGTTGGTGCGGCACAGAGTAGCCTCATTTTCCCAGCAGTCGCAGCGGTACGTGGACATGGATAATTTCGAGTACGTGACCCCGCCGCTTGTCGAGCGGGACGGGCAGCTTAAAGAGAAGTTTACCAAGGCGATAGCGCAGATAAAAGAAATCTACCAACAGATGAAGATGTCGGCGACCGCAAAGAAAAACATGGATAAAGAGGCGGTCAATCAGGATTTGCGTTTTCTGCTGCCCCAAGCCGTAACCACCAAGATTGTCGTTACCATGAACTGCCGGGAATTGCTGCATTTTTTTGAAGAGCGGCTTTGCGCGCGCGCGCAATGGGAGATACGGGAATTGGGTGAGAAAATGCGGGCGTTATGCACCGAAGTGCTCCCGGAGGTATTTTCGGGTGCCGGCGCAAAGTGCGAAACCCGCGGTTATTGCCCGGAAGGCCATAGAGGCTGTGGGAAGTATCCCGCGAAATAAGTACTACTTTCTACCTTGACCAACCTCCTCATTTTCTTCTTATTCTTCCTCTTCCCGTACCATGCTTTTGGTTTTGAGATTAAAGAATGGGGATCTTCTTCTCAAGTCGCTCCGTTACATCTTATTTTTGTCGGTCTGCAGTATCCCCGGCAGGAACTTTTTATCGAGGACATGAGGATCGCGCAGACGAAGCTATTCTCGCTAAAACCTTTTAATTCCCTGCGGGATGCAATAAGGACTTTTTATGTTATACTCGACACCAAGGAGGAAGAAACATTCTTTAAGCGCCGAGAAGGGACCCCGCCGGTGATGGTTCGAAATGGCTTCGTGAAAAATCTCGCAGCGCAGGCGGGTGCGTATAAATTGATAATCCTGGATTATAACGGGAATAATACCTGTGCCGAGCTTTCCGCAATAGATAAAATATCTTTGATAATTGTTGGTAGAAGGCGCTATCTGAGCAATGACGAATTCATAAAAGGGTTCTTGCATGAGTTGGGGCATTCGTTGGGACTGCGCGATGAGTGTATTCACTGCGCAAAAGTTGAGCTTGGGTATCCCAATTGCGCCCCGACAAAGGAATTAGCCCGACAGTGGTGGGGAGCGTTTGCGGGAGAAGTCCCCACGGTTGATTTTGTGAACGGTTGCTGCGGCACGTATGACTGCGTCAGGCCGAGCATCGCCTCCTTGATGAACGACGCCGATAAAGCTTCAGACTACGGGTATGTGGATGAAGCGTATCTCCGCAGAGAGTTCGAGCGAATGATCGTAAAATAACCCTTGCTTGGGAAGGGAGGGGGGCTATAATTTAAGCATATAAAAAGGAGGGCAGTATGGGAAAAAGAATATGTGCCATTGCGGTGGTAATAGGCATGGTCCTTGGGGGAGGGTATCTTTATGCGCAAGGTGCCCAGCAATCGCAGAAAGAGGAGATTGTCCTTACCACGTACTATCCTGTCCCCTACGGGGACTATGACCGGTTCATGGTAAACCGGATGGCGGTGGGAGATACCAACGGAGACGGGCAGCGGAGCATAGCAGACCTGCCGGGTGAAAACGGCCAGGCTTATTTTGCCAAGAGCGCTATTTTCCGGCCCCAATCCGGCTCGCCGGAAAACTGGGCTGCGGGAACGGCCGGCGAACTGGCTTATGCGGAGAGCGAAGACGGGTTTTATTACTACAACGGCTCAGAATGGGTGGCGCAGGGCGGCAAGCCGGGTGTTGCAGTAACGATGTATGGTAGCGATCAATGTCCTCAGGGATGGGAGACGATGTATAGCGGTGTCGCGGTGTCCACCGGTTTGAATGCTGTAAACACGGGAGGCGCCGGAGGAGGGGGGATTGTTTGCAAGGTTGGCAACAGTCCTTTTCCCCACAGTGATATAGGCATCCAGTTTCTTTGGATGACTAATTATCAGAGATATAGCGCTGATGTTTTACCTTGTGCCGTGTGCGTAAAATAGAAATTCCTTCGAAGCTCCACCGGCTTACACCGGTGGAATCTCTCGCTTCGCTTCGCCGAAGCGGAAACCTCGCCGAAGGGGAATTCATCCCGCTATCTCCGCCTATGGCGAGATTTCGCCAGCTATCGCTGGCAAACATCCTCACCCTTCCAGGTGGGGAATTCCGCGAAGGCGGGTTAATGGTTTCAAGAAATGCTTCTCATCTGATTCTTGATCATGGTAAGTATCCCCGTAAGCCTGGCCGGGAGTTGCCTCCAATACTATTGCATTTGATACTACTAAATGCTATAGTGTTAGCGTATGGTAATACGAGAATTCTGGATTGATAAAATCGAGACGGCGTGGGCAAAACGTTCTCTGGTCTGGCTGTCGGGTGTGCGCCGGGTAGGCAAGACTTTTCTTTGCCGGGCTTTAAAAAATGTTGAGTATTTCGATTGCGAATTGCCGCGCGTCCGCGCGATGATGGATGATCCGGAGAGTTTTTTGGACAGCGTGCGCGGTAGACGCATTGTATTGGACGAGATTCACCGCCTATCCGATCCTTCGCAAATCCTAAAAATCGCCGCCGACCATTACCCGCAGACCAAGGTCATCGCAACCGGCTCTTCGATATTAGGAGCTTCAGCCAAGTTCCGGGATACGTTGGCCGGAAGAAAGACCGAGGTCTGGCTCGTTCCGCTCATGAGTAAGGATTTAGAGGCTTTTGGGCAGAATAACCTGAGTCACCGTTTTCAATTCGGGGGCCTGCCGCCGTTTTTCATGGCCGATCAATTTCCCGAAAGGGATATTCAGGAATGGATTGATGCCTATTGGGCACGGGATATTCAGGAGCTGTTCCGGCTGGAGAAACGGTATTCTTTCCAGAAATTCTTCGAGTTACTCATGGCCCAAAGCAGCGGGATTTTTGAGGCAACGCGTTTTGCCAAGCCGTGCGAGGCAAGCCGAATGACCATCAACAATTACCTCAAGGTGTTGGAGGCGACGTATGTTGTCCATGTGCTGCGCCCCTTTAGCCGGCGCCGCGCCACCGAGATTGTAGCGGCGCCCAAAGTGTACGCGTTTGATACGGGATTCTTTTGTTATTTTCGCGGATGGCATCAGCTGCGCCAAGAAGACATGGGGTTACTCTGGGAACATTTTGTTCTCAATGAAATCCATGCCCATTTGCAGACGTGGCAGATGTGTTACTGGCGGGATAAGCAGGGACACGAAGTTGATTTTATTCTTCCCCGCCGGGGCCTTCCGTGCATAGCCGTGGAATGCAAATGGAAATCAGGAGAATCAGGGTATCGCAATCTGGAGGCATTCTTGCGTCAATATCCCGGAAGCGAGACATACGTCGTCAGCCATGACGCGCAAAGAACGATCAGCCGCTCAATCGAAGGGACCAAGGTGCATTTCGTAAACTTAGCCGGGTTGATTGAAGCGATAAGCCAGTGAAATAGAATTTCGTTGACAGGCTTTGGCAATCGCACTACAATAAAATCCGCTCTTTTACAACACAGATTAACACAGATGCAGAGCGACAGATGATCACAGATATCTGCGATCATCTGTGAGATCTTAATCAGTGATCATCTGTGTACTAATTTTCTCGGTGCCGAAAAGCTTAATAGGGAATCCTCATTTTCCGGTATCGTTTAAGCGATACCGGAAAATGACCTCGAGCCCAGCATGAGTTTTTAATCTAAGCTGGGCGAGAGGTCTAATCAGGAGCTCTCCCGGAGCTGTACCCCCGGCGGTTGTACCGCAACCTTTTTCGCGGGTATGTGCCACTGTCCTTTATCTGGACGGGAAGGAAGCGAAAAAGGCGGGGAAGCCAGAAGACCTGCCGAGAAAAAAAGAAAAAATTTTGGCTCTGCGCGGAATAGACCAAAAATTTTTTCTTTTTTGGGGTAAAGTAAATCAGGGTGCAGCCCCCCGCTCTCTCATATGAGAGAGCGGGGGGCTTTATGTTATATTATAGAAAAGACAATCATTAAACTTGCTGGTCCCTGCGATCTTGCCGTAGGGTGACCGTGTAGAGGGAAAGTTTGAAAACCGCAGGTTTTCAAATGGATAAAAAAATTCCGCTGAGGCGAAGCATCATACAGCCGGCGGAATACTCTGTGGTTTACCGCAGAGATAGTCGAAGGAATTTTTTTATTAGATGTTTTTATTGGCTGTCCTTATTTTAGGGATTGTCGAAGGGATCACGGAGTTCTTGCCGATTTCGTCGACCGGCCACCTTATCCTGGCATCCTCCCTCTTGAGAATCCCGCAGACCGAATTCATGAAATCGTTCGAGATCGCCATACAGTTAGGGGCGATCTTCTCGGTGGTCGTTCTCTACGGGAAATCGCTGATAGAGGATAGAGCCACGTTACGGAGAGTCTTCGTCGCGTTTCTTCCCACGAGCCTGATCGGGTTTATCTGCTACAAGGCCGTAAAGTCGTTTCTCCTGGGCAATGAACGGGTGGTGCTCTGGTCGTTATTGATCGGGGGAGTACTGATACTTATTATTGAAGGGTACGCTCGCCGGAAGTTCCCCGGCGACAGGACAACAGAATCGCTTACCTATCGGCAGGCATTTCTTATCGGGGTATTCCAATCAATCGCCATAGTCCCCGGAGTCTCACGGTCTGCGGCGACCATCATGGGAGGGTTGCTCTTGGGTCTGGGCCGTAAAACGATCGTGGAGTTTTCTTTTGTGCTGAGCATCCCCACGATGCTTGCGGCTGCCGGCTATGATCTGCTGAAGAGCGGCGGGACGTTCAGCGCAGGGCAGTACGGGTACCTGTTTCTCGGTTTTACCGTCTCTTTTATTACGGCCATGGGTGCGGTGAAGTTCCTGCTTTCGTTCATTCGGAGGCACACGTTTATTACTTTTGGCATATACCGTATTATTCTTGCAGGGTTGTTTTTTCTCGCGGTACGAGGAAGATAAAGAGGAGGGAAACCAATGATAACACAGCGGCTCCTGATGGCGGCATTGACCGGTACTGAATGGATTATCTGGCTGCTTTTATTACTCTCGGTTATCTCGTGGGCGATCATCTTGGAAAAGATATGGATACTGCGCCGGAAACGGGGAAATATGGAACTTCTCAGACAAAAGCTCGGCGGCATTCTTAAGAAAAAAGACCGGCAGGCGATGGAAGATATCCTCCGCCGGGACAATTCTTCGGCAGCAGTGGTGACTCTCCAGACCACACGTATTATGAAAGAAAGCGATATCGATTTCGAAGACAGCCTTGCCATGGCGCTTTCCGAGGAGAAGCTCGGGCTTGACAGCCGTATTGCCATCCTGGGGACGCTGGGCAATAACGCGCCGTTCGTAGGCCTTTTCGGCACGGTATTGGGGATCATTCACGCGTTCCATAGTCTGGCGATGAATACCCAGGGCGGCCCGGGCGCAGTCATGGCGGGGATCTCCGAGGCCTTGGTTGCCACCGCCTTAGGTTTGTTTGTCGCAATCCCGGCAGTCGCCGCGTACAACTACTTTGTGCGGTATATAAAGAAGATCATGGTCGCTACGGAAAATTTTGCGCGGTTCGTTCTCGTCGCGTCCGCGGACGCGCGGACCGGAAAGGATTGAAAGAGATGGCTTCGCGCGGTGTTCAGAGAGGCAACGGGGATGAAATAATGTCCGAGATCAATATCATCCCGCTGGTTGATATAAGCCTGGTGCTGCTCATTATTTTTATGGTGACCGCAAACTATATCATGACTTCTTCGTTTGTCGTCGACATCCCCAAGACGACCCATGCCCAGGCGGTTACGCAAAACGACGCCGTCTCTATCGGCATTTCCCGCAAGGGACTCGTCTATCTGGGGGCAGAGCTGGTGACCGTCGATGAGCTGCAAGAGGAGTTACAGCGTACGTATCGGGCAAATGCAAACATGTCCGTTATCCTCTCCGTGGACGAGAACGCCAATTTCAAGAGCGTCGCCCGCATCATTGACGTGTTAAGCGGCATCGGGATCGGGAAAATCAAGATCGCGACCGTCAATCAGCGCCAGCCATAGCGCTCAATCGGTTTGCCCACGCACCAGTCCCGCAAAATTGCTGGACGGTGCGGGGTTCCGCTCCACGGCGGAACTCCAAAAAGAAAGATGCCACGGCTGGAAGGCCGTGGAGCTTCACATACTGCCATGTTCCATCAGCATACGCTCAAAGTGCTTTCAACCGGCGTTTTCCTGCTGCTCTTTTTCTTTGAAGGGATAGCGTTCCCGGCAGGCCAAAAACAGGCGCGCTATGTCTCCCTGACGCCTGCCACGACGGAAATCCTTTTTGCCCTGGGGCTTGATGAAGAGATTGCTGCCGTGACGACGTACTGCAATTATCCGGGCAAGGCGCTTGCCAAAGACAAGGTCGGGACTTTCAGCGAACCGAGCATCGAGAAGATACTTTCTCTTAAGCCCGCGCTTGTTTTTGCCACGGGCCTGGAGCAGGCTCAGACCGTGGAGCGTCTCAAACAGGTGGGGATCGAGGTGCAGGTAAGCGACCCTTCGACCATAGCCGAGCTCATTGCTTCCATAGAGGCCATCGGCCAAAAGACGAACCGGACCGCCGAGGCCAAACGCCTTACCGCGGACATGAAAAAGAGGATTGAACGTATTCGAGAAAAGATAAACGCTATTCCCGCCTCACAACGGCAGAAAGTCTTTCTTGAGATATGGCAGGATCCGCTATTGACTGCCGGGAAGGGTTCCATCGTGGATGAGATAATAACGTGCGCCGGAGGAATAAACATCGCCCACGATACCCTGCGGCCGTACAGTTACTTCAGCCAGGAACAGGTTGTTGCGCGCAATCCCGACTGTATTATCCTCGGGCACCGGCAGGGGAAGTATTCGGCGGTTGAAGCCGTGTATGCGCGGACGGCCTGGCGGTCCATTAACGCGGTAAAGAAAAAAAGAGTCTATAACGATATAGACCCGGATACTCTTTTGCGCCCGGGCCCGCGGATCATTGACGGCCTGGAAGCGCTGTATAAAAAGTTGTACGAACCATGAGGCGCCGTCAGAAAGCCGTCTTTACCATCCTCTCTCTGTTGTTGGTCTTCTCGGTTCTTGTCGCGCTTGCGCAGGGGTCGGTGAAGATCCCGCTCTCGCAATTGGCATCCCCCTTGTACCGGCAGATCCTTTTTACCAGAGCCATGCGGGTACTGCTTGCGGTCCTTACCGGAGCGGGGTTGAGCGCCGGAGGGGTCGCTTTGCAGGCATTACTGAGGAATCCGCTGGCAGAGCCGTATTTGCT
>Ga0172371_10013343_pt1 | contig 10714 bp, 10 predicted proteins | sample Lak12m_FD_114543 | JGI IMG/M metagenome (GOLD analysis project Ga0172371, IMG submission 114543) | Freshwater microbial communities from Kabuno Bay, South-Kivu, Congo - kab_022012_12m | ecosystem: Environmental > Aquatic > Freshwater > Lake | place: Democratic Republic of the Congo: South-Kivu... | reverse complement strand
TCGGATAAAGCGGTGAGATGTCGTTCAGGTCATTCTGATCGCCGGTCAGGATCACTTTGCCATAGATCTGCTGTGCGCCTGTAGTGGTGGGAGTCCAGACCACCGGAACCTGCACCGTTTGTCCGGAGCCTACGGAAATTCCGGCAGCCGAGGCAAGCTCGGTATTCTGGCTGTTGTAAAGCTTCACCGTGTAAGCGCTTTGCGTGGCTGAACCCCAGTTGTAAACCGCCACATTGTAGGTGGTGGGGTTTCCGCTGCTGGGAGTGGTATTGCCGCTCACCGACAGGGCTGCCAGATCGTTCACGGGGATCACGGCAAAACTGACGTTATCCAGATTGAGGGTCTGCCAGGTGGAGGCGTTGCCGTGTTTGAAAGCTATGTAATGTCCGGTTCCGGCATAGGTGGCAAAACTTACCACATATTCAGTCCAGGTATTGGTAAGGTTAAGAGTCTGGATCAGGGTGAAAGTGGCGCCATCCTGGGGATTGGTCATGATCCCCACCAACAGAGTGGCGCCTGTGCTATTGGATTTTGCCCGCAAATGCACCTTGCTGGTATTGATGGTCAAAGCGTTATCCAGCGGCGGCGAGATCAGGATCAGGCTTGCCGAGGCATCCCCCTCATTGTAAAAATAAGCGCTGTTCGCAGGGCTGTAGCTATCCGTATTGACCGTTTGCAGGGCAGCACCGGTGCTGGTGCTCTGCTGGATCTTTTGCCAGGTGATCGGCAAAGCGGGAGCGGTTACCTCGTCAAAATTCTGGGCATAGGGCAAGGCATAGATGGTCGGATCAACGCAGGTGGCGGTGATCGGCACGTTATGCGCAATTCGGGTGAGGTTGTCCGTGATGGTCAGGGTGGCGCTATGCACTCCGGCTGCGGTGGGGTGGTAAACCACGTTTAGCTGGATGGTTTGCCCGGTATTTAGCGATAACGGCGTGGCGGGAGGATTGGACAGGGTGAAAAAGGGAGAGCCGGTCAGCGCAATGGAATTTACCACCAGTGTCCCACCCCCGCCATTGATCACCGACACAGAACTTGTATTGGTGTTATTCATCAGCACCTGACCAAAGGCTACGGAACCGGGATTGATCATGGCGACCGGATCGGTGCCCAGAGGGGTGAGGTGGATGGCTGTTTTGGGGAACTGACCATTATTGAGGGCATCCGCAGGCGGAGCGGCGGGATCGAAAAGGGTGGTGTCGCTGTAGGAATAGCGGCTGCGGCTGGTACCGACCGTCTGGCAGTAAAAATAATCCTGCGAATTGTAATACTGAGTGTCCATGGGGCGATTCACCAGCATCACCAGGTTTCCGCCGGTATAGGTGAAAGGCATTTGCAGGGGGATCATGATATTGTTTGCGCCGCTGGGATAGCTAACGCTGCCGTTGAACACCAGTTGAAGCTGCGTGGAGGGTATCCAGCCTGCGCTTAAGTCGGCTTGCTGTGTGGTTCCCAGCCAGATCTTGGTGGGCATATTGGGCAGATTGGTAATGAAGTTATTGTAAAACGAAAGGGCGTTGATATTGCCTACCACAGCGATCTCGGTGGGATAGTAAAGGGTTTCGAACAGGCTGTTTTTCCACCACATGTCCACTGGCACCCGAGCCTGTTCCGAGCCACTGCCAACCACCACCACGATGGTTCCAGGAGCCATAACCACTATACTAAGCGGATTGCTGAGGTCATTGGCGGCATTCTGGTCTCCCGCAAGCACCACTTTACCTCGCAGGATCAGGGGTCCTTCGGTGGTGGGAGTCCAGTTCAGGGTGAAATTCATTATCGCTCCGGGCTGGATGGCGGTTCCATTCACGGAAGCCAGTTCTGTGCCTGTGGAGGTAACCAGCTTCACCTGATAAGTGCTTTGGGCTATGGTGCCGCGATTGCGGATGGTAACCGTGTATGGCGTGGAATTGCCGACCGAGGGAGTGGTGCTTCCGCTTACCGCGGTTGCCGCCAGATCGAAGGACGATCCAAGCTGAGGGGTGAATTCATAGGTGGTTCCGGAAGCGGGGAATTGGGATATGGTGCTTATTTCCGTGGTTTGCGACACCGAGGGAACGGTTCCGGGCGACACGCTGTAAAACCAATTGGTGCCGCCAGGAATCATATTGATCCCGATGGAGGCGGAACCCAGATTGGGAGCGCCGGTATTGCCTCCATACACAAACACGATCTTGCCGGTCTCAAATAGCTGAACCTGCAGATTGAAGGTGGAGTTGGCGCTGTAATTCCATTTCAGATCGTTATACTGGATGGTGAAAATCCGGTTGGGAGCGGTTCCGGACAGCAGGTAGGTGGCAGACCCTCCAAACAGGCTGGTATCGTCCCAGAGGGGAGCGATGATCGGACACAGGGTAGTGGAATTGAGTTGATTGGTCAGATTGCTGTCGGTGAAGTTCGTTCCCAGTCCGATCCATCCGTTGGATGAAACCTGGATCTGGGTGTAGGTATTGTCGCCATACGGAAAAGTGAATCCGATGTCGAACAGACCACTGACCACGTCATCAACCGTTAGATCGGCAATGGCGGATCCCGTAATGGCATTATAGGTACCAGTGGTGGCATTGAAGGTATAATAGTCGTCAATGCCGGCGAAACACAAGATCGAAGCTGCGGCTAAGATGATGATCAGCGCAAGCTTTTTCATGGCAGGCTCCTTTTAGATTGGCTTCATGTTTATATTTTCATTCCTTTTATGTTATCTATATTGATATTTTGTTATTCTCTGCAGAGCAGGAATGCAAGAAATATTCCCAAACTCAAGATAAAGGCTGTTGAATAATGGGTAACGCTGGCTTCAGCCGGTCGTTTCACTGACTTCAGTCGGTTTTTTAAAGAGGCTATCATATATTCTATCTGAGAGTTATCTTACGTTATCAAGTATAATAAAAACCGGATAAATCCAGTGAAACGACCGGCTGAAGCCAGCGTTACTTACTATTCAATAGTCTTCCTGAATGCATTATGCTATCAATGCGCAGGCATTACGGAAAAAGTGCGTATTGATAGCGCAGTGACAGCGCAATGCCAGCAAGGGCGAAGGCTTTAGCGGGAGTGATAGGCTTCCAGGGCTTGTAAAAGCTGGTCGATCACGGCATTGGGATCGTCCACCATCAGACTGCGTTTGTCGCCGTTGTCGAAGGTTATCACTACATTCCCCAAGGCTTTGGAGATCTCTCTGATCTTGGGGATCACCAGATAGCACTTGCCCAGATGTTCGTCGTTGTATTCAAAAACGTTGTTCATGTTTTACCTCTATAAGGGTTGACCAGAATGGACTAAATGGACATGATGGACGAGATGGACATGATCTCTGTTCGACCTCCCGACCTCCCGACCTCTCGACCTCTCGACCTCTCGACCTCTCGACCTCTCGACCCCTCGACCCCTCGACCCCTAATACCTTTTCAGGTTGCAACTCTGAGAATATCTCTCTCCCGGTCGCAGGTATTCGGCGTAATCAAAGTCCAGCTCGATAAGGGTGTAATCGGGATCGTCGTAGCCGGAAAAATACTCATCGAAAAAGAAGCAGCGCTCGGAAGCCTCAGCCTTGAGCGCTGCATTATGAACGATGGAAGCATGCCCGCTCAGCCTCAGATAGCCGGTGTGACCATCCTCCAGCAGCGGCACGCAAACCTCCACCAGCTTGTTGTTGCTGATCTGACCAACTTTGGAATCCCCGCTGAAGGTGGCTACAAAATAGCGATCCTCATGCAGAAACATGACCACCGGACGGACATGAGGCTTGACCTTGTCGCTGGTAGCCAGATATACATACTGGTTTTGCTTGATCCAGGACAGCATTTCCTGCTGTAAAGCGGATTCCGAAGTTTTTGCCATGTGAAAAACCTATTTGGGGAAGCTGAAGCCGGTGATGAAGGCTTGATTTTCAGGTTTGGGATTGTCTTTGCTGTCCCGCGGCAGATTTTCGATCTTGTGCACCACGTCCATGCCCTGGGTCACCTTGCCAAACACGGTATGCTTGCCGTCCAGCCAAGGTGTGCCGTCTTTCTTGGTAATGATGAAGAACTGGCTGCCATTGGTGTTCGGACCGGAATTTGCCATGCACAGATTGCCGTAAAGCGCATGCGCCTTCAGAACCTGGGTGTATAGCTTGTCCTGGAAACCGGTTTTCTCGCGGTAATAGGCAAGATCGTGCTTTTTGATGGGATCCAGACTGCGGGCGGTTTGGCATTCCTTCACCAAAGCGGCGATATCGGCATTGGGAGTGCGGTTGTTCTGCATGTGGGGAAGAATCACACTGTTCCACACAGCTTCCGCAGTGCTGTTATCCTTGATCTCGCCGGTGATCTCGGATCCTTTGGCATAGCATTCGTCCTCGAAGGTATAGCCGGGTCCGCCGGTTCCGTCGTTGTTGCGGTCTTTGTCACGGGTATTGGGACATCCGCCCTGGATCATGAAATCGGGGATCACGCGATGGAAATAGATGCCGTTGTAAAAACCTTCCTGAGCCAGTTTGATGAAATTGGCTACAGCCTTGGGAGCCTGCTCGGGATAAAGCTCCAGTTCGATGTTGCCGTAGGTGGTCTGCATTTCCAGTTTGGTGGTCTGAGCAGGATTCTGGGTAAGTGGCACGGGTTCCTCCTTGGGGTTGGGATTGGTCGTCAGCTGACTCCAGAGTGCCGCAAAGCTAAGCAGCATGGCGGTCAGGACAATGACCAGGATCAATTTAACGTTATTCATTTTGTCTCCTGTATTACAACATTCTGTTTATTATACTCGAAAAGGCTGGGTATTCCTTCATTTATCTCGATATAGCTGTGGTGGCTGATCCAATCGCCGCAGTTTGCATAATATCCGTCGCCCAGCTGTTCCACCTGCGGGATGTGGCTGTGTCCCATCACCACGATGTCCGCTTTGCCTTTGCGGATCAGGCTTTGGGCATAGCTGACCAGTCCTTTGGTCTTTGCCGCTCGCAAGGCGGGATTTTCTTTACGGGATCGGCTGCTGCGCGAAAACAGGGTGCCCAGGGACAAGGCAAAATCTGGATGTAAAAGGCTGAAAATATGTTTAACTGCGCTCAGCCTGACCACTTTGCGATATAGCTGGTAGCGAAGATCATTTACAGTGCGCGTATCGCCGTGCTCAAAGCGGATTTTCCTGCCCTCGGCGCTGATGGTAACGACATCCGGATAGATTTCCATGCCCAGGTAGCTGGTGAGAAAATCGCCGAACCAGAAATCGTGGTTGCCGCTGATGAAGATCAGCCTTGCCCCGCTCTCGTGAAGGTCTGCCAGAGCTTTCAGTAGGGGAAAATATTGCTTTACGATGGTGTATCTGCCGTCGAACCAGAGGTCAAAGATGTCGCCCACCAAAGCGATAAGGTCATATTTACCCCTGGCTTGGTGCAGAAAACTGACCAGCAGTCTGGCGTTTTCATGGTCTTCCGGACTGTGCGGATGAAACTTGTAATGGCTGTCGGACAGGGCGAGGATTTTCATTTCTGCATCACGAACTGGAGGATATTAACGCCGAATTTCAGGGCTTTTTCCCGCACTTCCGGAGGGTCGTTGTGGGTTTCAGGATCAGCCCAGCCGTCGCTGATATTGGATTCATAGGTGTAAAGGCACATCAGGCGTCCGCTGTCGTCAAAAACCCCTAAAGCCTGGGGTGGCTTGCCGTCGTGCGCGTGGATTTTCGGCAGCCCGGTGTGAAAGTCAAAAAAACTGGTGAACAGCGGAAAAGAGGGATCAAGCTCGGTAAGGGTCTTTTCCGGAAAAATGCGCTTGATCTCACGCCGGAAAGCCTGATCCATGCCATAGTCGTCGTCGGCATACAAAAAACCGCCCCGCAGCATCCACAACCGCAGGTTTTCCACTTCGCGGTCGCTGAAACGGATGTTGCCATGCCCGGTAAGATAGATGAAAGGATAGTCGAACAGCTTGGGATCAGAGGCTTTAACGGTTGCCTGGTCGATCGGAAAAGCGCTGTTCATCACCTGATTGGCGTATTTTGCCAGATTGGGCAAAACCTCGGGATCGTTATACCAGTCCCCGCCGCCGTCATACTGCAAACGGGCGAAACCTGTGCTCAGCGGAGTTTCCACGGTTGCCAGCAGCGACAGGCTGAGCCAGAACAGGATGAATAAAGCCAGATTGCGCAGGGTCATCAGTTCTCGATTTGCAGCTCGATGCAGAGAATGGCGCCATCCACCACGGCGTAGAAGCAATTGGCGAAGCTATCATAGGAGGACAGGGCTTCCAATTCCTGCTTCAGGGTGATGCTGCTGAGGGTTTCGCCCCGGTTGGGATCGATGATGCTAATCCCCTTTTCTGAGGGCATAACCACGATGCTTCTGTCCAGGCGTGGGTCGTCGCGGTTTTGGATCTCGCTGGGGTTGAATCTCGTTCCGGTCAGGCACTCTGTGGGTAAATTCAAGTGCCACATCTCCTTGCCGTCGTCTCCCAAACCGCATACCTGCTGATCGGATAGGCTTACCAACAGCACACCATCGTCGATGGCGGTATGGCGTATTGACGCAGGAAAAACCTTGCTCCACAGAAGCTTGCGGCTTTTTTTGTCATAGGCGTTCAGTTGGTTGTTCGAAGTAAGATAGATGCTGTTGATGCTGAAAGCCGGCGCCAAACTTACCTCGTAGGGCAGATTGGTGCTCCAGGCTATTTCCAGGCTGATATTGCGGGCTGGTTGATTCACGATGCGGTCAAGGTATTTGCGCAGATCGTCGGTGTCGATATTCAAAGTGGAGGGTATCTGCTCCAAGCGCAGGGACTTCTCTTCGCGGAAACTGAGCCGCAACTTGTGCACCAACCGGTCGATCAGCCGGTTGCCAAAGATCATGTAGAGCGCCGTCAACACCGATAGGGTGATCAGCACGATGCTGCTGATCTGCAGACGGTTAAGCTTTTTGCGGCGGGGTTTGATCAGCTTCTCCCTGCCATCCAGGATCAGCCAGAGGGCGTTATCCTCGCTGGCAAAGGTCTCGATCAGAGTATCGATGGTGCCGGGATCGCTTACCCGGGGAATGATCTTGTTCGCCAGATCGCCGCTGAGCGCTATGAACCGCTGATTGTCGGCGATGAACAAACGCTGGGTTTTGATCACCGGATCCTGATCGGCTAAGCCGAAAAGCTGCAAGCCTTCCAGACTTTGGATCTGATAGTTTTTCCAGTCCTTGCCGATGGTTTGCAGCTTTTTATCATCCGCCAGCAGGGCAAAGATGCGTCCGAACTGCACAAAATGCAGCTCATGATCGTAGAGAACGCCAAAAAACAGCGAGATGCCGCGCTCCACGAGAGTGGTTTTGCGCAGGCGGGCATGCAGCTTCCAATGCAGATCAGCAAAGAACTGCTTCAGCCACTTTTCGATCTCCAGGCGGGAAACATTCTCCACCTGTGCATTTCTGATCTCCAGTTTGATTTCGGCTACGATCTCTTCCAGAACCGGGTCTTTCTCCGGATGCCAGGTTAAGAGAAACCAGGCATAACGACCGTCCCGCGAGGCGTTGAATTCGCAGATCCCGCGCGGGGGATTGGCTTCACGGCTTTGCAGAGAGATCATATCAGCTCCACCATTTCACAAAGCTGCGCCAGGACACCCTGAACAAGGTGGGAATATCCATCAGCATATTCGTGTAGGACGCATTGGCAAGCGGACACCAGCACTGCTTGTGATGAATGCTGCGGCGTTCCAGTTCCGCTTCCGGCGAGAACCAGACCTTGGAAAAATTGAATTTGGTCTTGCGCAGATTGCCCAAAGGATTGGCTTTGATGCAGCAGCTCCAGAGATCGCCGTCCGGTGAGATATGACAGGACGCCACGCCGGAATAGCAGGGAATGATCTGCACTTTATCCCGCATGATGCGCTTTACCAGGTTGTAATATTCTATTCTGAACGCCATGGTCACCTTGCTCATCCCCTTGTATTTGCCATTTTTGATGCGGTGGATCAGATAATCCACAGCGCTTTTGTAGGACACCAGCGAAGGCGTGATGTCCGCGCCGATGGTATCCAGTTCCACCCTTTCTTCGGCGATTTCAGTGATATAACTATCGGGCTTAAGGCGCATCAGTTCGTTGGCGATGGCAGGGAAATTCTCCACATTGAAGCGGGAAATAACCGTATGGATACCCACATTCAGGTTCGGCACCTTCAGCGCTTTCAAGCCATGAAAAGTGGACAACGCTTTCTTGTAATTGCCTGGCACGTTTCGGATATTGTCGTGCTGCTCCTCGATCCCGTCGATGGAAACATTGATAATGATCTGCGCTTTGGGACAGGCTTTGGCGATGGCTTCGGTCTTTTCGACGATGGTTTTTACCAGCAGACCGTTGGTGGGGATATTGATGATGCGGGGTTTGGAGAGTTTGTAGATCTCGCTTACCACTTCCACAATATCGCTGCGCAGAAAGGGTTCACCGCCGCTGAAAGTGATCCAGTAAGGTGCATGACCGATGTTTTTGAAGATTTGCCGGTATTCGTCCACGCTGAGGTTTTTCGCCTGTTTTTTCCAGATCTTGCAGGTATTGCAGCGGGAATTGCATGTGTAGAGCAGACTGACGGTATAGTTCATCGGCTTGAGGCGCGGAAAGCCCAGATGTTTCATCAGCCAGTAGCCGATAATGCGAAACATGATGCTGATCATGGCTTGGCTCCCCTTGGGGGCTGTTTGGCTGAGCCGGCGATCTCCCAGGCAAAGGGGTTTTTGCCCTGCACCCGGAAATCCCAGGAGCCCAGGATGCGGCTGTAAAGCTCCACTGCTAAAAATAACGCCAACTTGCATACGGAGAAGGGATTATCCTTCAGTTCCGCCAGAATAACCTGGCTCAGAATGCCGCTGTCCTGCGACACCACCTGATAGTGCTGGCGGGTTTTCAGCCACAGATGCCCGTTTTGGATGCGGCGTCGCTGTTTGATAAAGTCTTTCAGGCTTTGCGGTCCCCTATTATGGATGATCGCCGTGGGTAAATATTTCAATTTCAATCCTTTGGCTCTGATTATCGCCTCGATGCTGGCTTCGTCAACCGCCGAATCTGCCGGAATGGCGTCCATCACTTTGCGGAAGGCGATCATTTCGCCCAGTTTTGGTGAAATAAGCGCCATCCGGTGATGCAATCTCCATAAAAGCTGCACGCAATAGCCCACAAAGTCCGTTTCCGGATTGGCGGGAACAGGTCTGCCACCGGTAGCTCCGATCTTCGGATCAGCAAACTCCGCCACCAGCTTTTCGATAGTCGAGACAGCGGGGATCACGTCGCCGCTGATGATCACCAGAATCTGCTCTCTGGCAGCAGCCAGAAAGAGGTTGATCGCCGCACTTTTGCCCTCGCGTTTTGCCTGGCTGATCAGCTTTACCTCAGGGTTCTCAAGGGCAAAGTTCCTAACCAGTTCGTCGGTGCCGTCCGTGCTGGCGCTGGAGACCACAATGATCTCGGACACAATCACTTTGTCCAGCTTTTGGTTCACCAGACTGGTCAGCAGGGGAACTATATTCCCGGCTTCGTTGTAGCAGAATACTCCCAGGGAACAGCGCAGTTCGTTCATATTCAGGTGGGCAGCTTTCCGGTAAGCTCTTTATGCAGGGCGTCCAGAATGCCGTTGATGAATTTTCCTGTCGGTTCGCTGCAATATTTCTTGGCGATCTCGATGGCTTCGTTGATCACCACCGGAGCGGGTGTGTCGGTGAACAGCAGTTCATAGGCGGCTACGGAAAGCACGCTGCGGTCGAGCCGTGCTATGCTGTCCAGACTCCAGTTGTCGGTGAGCTTATCTATTTCCGCTTCAATGGCTTCGATATTGATAATGGTGTTTTTCACCAGTTCTTCGGCAAAGGCATAAACCGGTGAGCCGGCAGGAATGTTTTCACCCTCTGCCAGACTGAGCAGCACCTCCGGATAGGCGTTCAGCAAACCGTATTCCCGAAAGTCCGGGGTGATTTCGGCAAATTCCAGTGAATAAATGCACTGGACAGCCATTTCGCGGGCTTTACGCCTTTGACCCATGCTTTATCTCCACCAGAACTCCCAGCATTTCCAGAGCGGCGCTGGCAGCGCTGAAGCCTTTGTTTCCGGCTTTGGTGCCGGCACGCTCGATGGCTTGTTCCACGCTGTCGGTGGTTAAAACTCCATAGATCACGGGTTTGCGGGTTTCCAGGCTGACCAGGGCGATGCCTTTGGTCACTTCCGTACTCACATATTCAAAATGCGGCGTGGCGCCACGGATAACAGCTCCCAAACAGATCACGGCGTCGATATCCTTTTGCAGGGCGATCTCTTTGGCGATCAAGGGGATCTCGAACGCACCGGGAACCCAGATCACGCTGATATCCTCGTCTTTCACTTCGTGACGCAGCAGGCAGTCCAAAGCTCCGTCCAGCAGCTTGTGCCCGATAAACTCATTGAAACGGCTTACCACGATCGCAATCCGGTAGCCTTTGGAGACCAGTTTTCCTTCTATAACTCGCATGATTAGCTCCTTGCATACCATATTTCTTCATTGAAAAACCATTATTTACAGCTTGGGAATTAGTTCAAGGAAAATCTTAGCTACTCTGCTGAAGAGTGGTGTTTACAGGCTCCGGCGAAGTAGTCAAATGGCGAAATGGCGAAGTGGTGAGGTGCAAAAGGGGGAGGTGGAAAAGTGAAAAAGTGGAAAAGTGAAACCAGGAAAAGGCAGGAGTCATTTTCGTCATAGCTATATTCATGCTTGCCAATATCTTCAGCGACGAAAAGGACTA
>Ga0172371_10013341_pt1 | contig 10714 bp, 10 predicted proteins | sample Lak12m_FD_114543 | JGI IMG/M metagenome (GOLD analysis project Ga0172371, IMG submission 114543) | Freshwater microbial communities from Kabuno Bay, South-Kivu, Congo - kab_022012_12m | ecosystem: Environmental > Aquatic > Freshwater > Lake | place: Democratic Republic of the Congo: South-Kivu... | reverse complement strand
GTCGGGATCATTCATTGGCGTTTGGGCATGCCCCGCCCGTACGTCGGGATCATTCATTGGCGTTTGGGCATGCCCCGCCCGTACGGGTAAATCCGCCATCCGGCAAGCGAATCCGTCGACGGCCGATTTGTTAAAAGGAGGCATGTCGGTGTCGGAAATGATATCTTCTGCAAGGACTCTACCTAAGGAGAAATCCAGGGAAGATCGTTCGGCCCCGGTTGGTTCCGCCGCCTTAAGCAAGCACTCAAGCGCCTCGTTGAATGTGATCATAAGCCCATCTTTCAGTCCCTCAGTTCGTTCATGAAACTATTGAATCCCTTCTGAATAGTGGCATCCAAGGAGGCATGGAACCTGTCAAAGGCCTTCACAAGCTTCTTTCCTTCCGGTGTCAGCTGAGTGTTTCCGCCATCGGCGCCTCCCCGGTGCTTCTCCAGAAGCGCGAATCCGAAAAAATCTTCAATTTTTTTCAGATTTCCCCAGGTGCGGCGATATGTATACCCCAGCTCATCACATGCGGCTTTCATAGAACCCTTCTCTTCGATCAGCTTCAGCATTTTCCACTTCCCGTCGCCAAGGATCCCCGTACCAGCGATGTCTTCCATCCATATTTTGTAATGAAACCGGATGTTTTCCAGCTTTGCTTCAAATTTGGTTTGCATGGCATACAATTTAAAGCAAAGGTACAGGAATTGGCGAAATGTTTTTTTATGCCTAACCGTTATTTAGAATTGTTATAAATAAATTTATATCTTTGCATGAAATTAATGCAATGAAAAAAGAAACAAAACTGCTGGTTTTGCTTTTCTTCGGTGTCCTGATCGGAGCTCTCGACATCTCAATTGTAGGGCCTGCGATTCCCAGCATCGAAGAGACCTTGCACGTTAACGAAAAAGACCTTAGCTGGGTATTTTCGATTTACGTACTATTCAGCCTGGTTGGAATCTCTATCATGGCAAAACTATCCGACCTCTTTGGCCGGCGATGGATCTATATCCTTGCCCTGGGGATCTTCGGAATAGGATCGCTGATAGTCAGCCTCTCCTCTGATATTAACTGGTTACTGGCAGGAAGAGCAGTGCAGGGATTCGGAGCCAGCGGCATCTTCCCGGTGGCCTCTGCCGTGATCGGAGACGTATTTCCCGTGGAGAAGCGTGGCAGGGCACTCGGACTTATAGGAGCCGTTTTTGGACTTGCTTTTATCATGGGACCTTTCATCGCCGGTTTCATCCTGATGTATTTTTCATGGAATACCCTGTTTGTCATTAACATACCGATTGTGATTGCGTTGATGATCTTCTCTTCTTTTCTCGTTCCTGCCAATCGTTTCAAGGGAACTGAACGGCCGGATATTGAAGGAATAATCATGATGACAATCATCCTTGGCACGTTCACCCTGGGAATCAACATGGTGGATGCCGATAATCTGGTGAAAAGCCTCACAACCTGGCCCATCCTGCCTTTGCTTCTCGTTGTTATAATCCTGATCCCATTGATGCTGATGATGGAGTTCTACAACAAAGCCCCGGTTTTCAATGTCCGGCTGTTCAGGTCAACACAGATCCGACTGGTAGGTTTCATTGCCCTGGGACTGGGACTCTTCCAGTCGGCCATTGTCTTCCTCCCTTCCATGGCTGTGGGATCGTTCGGCGTCGATCCCAGTCGCGCCAGTTTCATGTTGCTGCCTGTGGTGTTGCTAACGGCGATCGGCTCGCCGGTCAACGGAAGGCTGATCGACAAACTAGGATCGCGGATCGTCATCGTTACAGGTCTTACCCTCTCCACCGTGGCGTTATACCTGCTGAGCCAGGTTCAGGAAAACCTCACCTTCTTTTATGCCGGAGGGGCGTTGCTGGGGCTAGGACTCTCCATGAGGGCGGCACTCAACTATATTATGCTGAATGAAGCAGGCCCTGCCGAACGGGCATCAACCCAGGGGATCCTGATCATCTTCATCAGCCTGGGTCAGATCACAGGGGCCGCCATCTTTGGGGTGATGACCTCCTCCGAATGGGGAAAGGAACCTGGGTTCTCCTTCTCTTTCCTGGGGATGGCAGGAGTGGCCGCCCTGCTTACGCTAAGCGCCATCTTTCTGAAATCCAGGTCCAAGGAGCTTGAAACCGGAAAATAAAGCGATATGCATAAAAAGACATATCGATGAAAATTGTAAATTTGCACGCGAAATCCGCCTTCTGCCATCTGCCATCCGGCATCCGGCATCGGCAAAAAAAACAAACGAAAACCCAAAGACTACCATGAACAATGCAGCAATATATTTTGAGCGTCCTTCCAATGAGAAGACGTTGAACTACTCTCCCGGATCGAGGGAACGGAAACTACTGAGCGCTGAATTGGACAGGATCAGTACCAACCTCGAGGAGATCCCACTGATCATCGGCGGTAAGGAGATCAGGACCGGCAAGACAGGGAAGGTGGTGATGCCACATGATCACGCGCATGTGCTGGCCAATTACCATATGGCCGGTGAGAAAGAGGTGCTGATGGCCATCGAGGCGGCGAAAAGAGCGCATAATGAGTGGGGGAGCATCTCCTGGGTGGAACGGATCTCCATCAGCCTGAAGGCAGCCGAGCTGTTGGCCACCAATTACCGGCCGCTGATCAATGCGGCCACGATGCTCGGACAGGGAAAAAGCGTCTACCAGGCTGAGATCGATGCTGCCTGCGAAACGATCGACTTCCTGCGGTTCAATGCCTTCTTCACCTCGGAGATCTACAGCGACCAGCCGCACTCCTCGCCGGGGATCATCAACCGGTTTGAATACAGGCCGTTGGAAGGCTTCGTCTTCACGGTGACCCCCTTCAACTTCACCGCCATCGCTTCCAATCTGAACATGGCTCCGGTGGTGATGGGAAACACGGTAGTGTGGAAACCGGCCACATCATCCCTGCTGTCCAACTACTTCCTGATGAAGGTGCTCCGCGAAGCAGGCCTCCCGGACGGGGTGATCAACTTCATCCCCGGTCCGGGCAGCGTGATCGGAAAACATGTCCTGAGTCACCACGACATGACCGGGATCCACTTCACGGGCTCCACCTCCACCTTCAACCAGATCTGGAAACAGACATCCGACAACATTGCCAACTACAGATCCTATCCGCGCATCGTCGGGGAAACCGGTGGCAAGGACTTTATCTTTGTCCACCCCTCCGCCGACCCGCAAGAGGTGGCCGTGGCCATGGTCCGGGGCGCTTTCGAGTACCAGGGGCAGAAGTGCTCGGCCGCTTCCCGAGCCTACATCCCCGCGTCACTCTGGAAGGACATTCACGACAGGGTGGGGGATATGATCTCACAGATCACCGTGGGCCCCGTGCGGGAGTTTCACCACTTCATGAATGCAGTGATAGATGAAGCGGCGTTCGACAACATCATGGGATACATCGAGGCGGCTAGAAAATCACCCGATGCCAAAGTGATCTTCGGCGGGACAGGCGACAAATCGGTCGGCTACTTTATCCAGCCCACCGTGATCCTGACGACCGATCCCCACTTTCGGACCATGGAGGAGGAAATCTTTGGGCCGGTGCTTACTGTCTATGTATACGAGGACAATGACTTTGAAAAGACCCTGTACATCTGCGATCAGACATCTCCCTACGGGCTGACCGGCTCTGTCTTTTCTCGCGACCGGCAGGCTCTGAACCAGGCCTGCCGCATCCTCAGGTATGCAGCCGGGAACTTCTACTTCAACGATAAGCCGACAGGAGCTGTCGTTGGACAGCAGCCATTCGGCGGTGCCCGCGGATCTGGCACTAACGACAAATCGGGCAGTTACCTGAACCTCCTTCGCTGGACCAACCCGCGAACCATCAAGGAAACCTTGATCCCGGCAACAGAGTTCACCTATCCCTTCATGAAAGCGGATAAATGCCATTGATATGATGAAATACAAGAATTACTAAGCTTAACAAAACGGAGTCAGTTCCGGGTGAAATTACGAAATTTGCAATATGAAACATACCTTTTTGAATATAAATGGCAATCCATGATACTGGAGCTGCAATGAATGACGATCTTTAAAGGAAATGAAGATGGACTGGTTACTGGATTATAATCCGATTCTGCTGGCATTGTGCGCAACACTCTTTACATGGTTTACCACAGCAGCAGGTGCTTCAATGGTTTTCTTCTTTACAACGATCAATAAAAAGATCCTGAACTCAATGCTGGGTTTTGCAGCCGGGGTCATGATTGCTGCCAGTTTTTGGTCTTTGCTTAAACCAGCCATTGAAATGGCAGAGGCAAGTGGTGCCATCCCATGGGTACCTGCTGTAATTGGATTTTTAATGGGAGGAGCTTTTTTACTTCTGGTAGATAAACTTTTACCTCACCTGCACATGGGGTTGTCTGTCGACAAAGCCGAAGGGATCAAAACATCCTGGCAAAGGAGCATATTGCTTGTACTTGCAATAACGCTGCATAATATTCCGGAAGGATTAGCTGTTGGAGTTGCGTTCGGGGCTCTGGCAAATGAACCGAATGTTGGTTTGCTTGCAGGAGCTATTGCCCTGGCGATAGGGATCGGATTGCAAAACTTTCCTGAAGGTGCAGCCGTTTCAATTCCTCTTCGCCGGGAAGGTTTTTCCAGGTTAAAAGCATTTAATTACGGCCAGCTTTCCGGGATCGTTGAACCGGTTGCAGGTGTATTAGGAGCTTTTCTGGTATTGACGGTTACCCCTTTATTGCCATATGCTCTTTCCTTTGCGGCAGGGGCAATGATCTTCGTCGTTGTGGAAGAACTGATACCCGAATCACAATCAGGTAATGAGAGTGACTTATCAACCATCGGGGCAATGGTTGGTTTTGCGACAATGATGCTGCTGGATGTTGCGTTCGGATAGAGAACAATGACAATCCAAGGCAATGAATGTCAATTCCTGACATTCGTCCTTCCTGCTCATTCTTGGCATTACTGAAGTGGCTCCACTACCTCGATCAGCTCAGGCAGGTCCATGCCCAGTTTCTTCAGGTGTTCGATCTTCGGAACACCGTTTTTGGTCCAGCCCCGGCGCTCATAGACGGCATCAAGGAGCTTCTCGTACTGCCCCTCCCGGTGGTTTCGGAGCACGGCCAGCTTTTCGGCAGTCGATTTCCCAGAAGGATCAATGCTGAGGATCTCCTTCAGCTGCTTGTCGTAACGCTCGGCGCGGGATTCATACTCCTCGGCGGTGACCGGGCCGGCTGCGCGGAAGGGTTGCGCGTCATGCTTGCGTAGTCCGTAACCACGGCGGATGTTGAAGATGCGCTGAAAGTTGTACACCCGTTCCGACTGCCGGATGATTTCGTGCTTGTCGATACTGGCCCCCGTCACAGCGTTGAAGATGGTGACGTAGTTGTCGACATGCTCGGGCACCTTGGCTGGCTCGTCAGTCAGGGCATTGTTTTCAGGTTCCACGTCATTCCAGGGAAGCTTGCAGAAACCCGCCAGGCCGAACCAGGTGCGGAACATCGGAAAGTAGTGAAGGGCTTCGGCTTTGTTCTCAAAGGTCGGGATCTGGTTGTTGACCATATCCATGAAGATCAGCCACGCCTCATCGTGCTGCGGCCCTTTGTTGGTCATGGCATATCCTCCCTGCTGGGCCAGCGATTCCTTGGAAACATACTGGGAATACTCAAGCCCTTTGTTCTCCATCCCGATATCCTGCATAAACTGCGGGTCGCCCCATCCCTTTTCACCAAAGATCTGTTTCATCTTGCGGACTCCCTGTCCCGCAATCAGTCCAAATCCTTCTCCCCGGGAAACCATGTGGAGGAGTTCCATCGCCGTATCAGCATTTCCGAAATTGAGTTTCAGTCCGCTCGTGCGTTCGTCATTCAGGATGCCGTTTTCATAACACTCCATCACGAATCCCAGGATGGTCCCCCAGGTGATGGTGCATATGCCGTAGGTGTCGCAATAGAAGTTGGCTTCGATGGTGAAATCCGGATTGAATATACCGGCGATCGACCCCAGAGATGAGGTTGTCTCATATTCCGGACCGTCGACGATCACCCGGTCACCGGCATATGGGCCTGTCCGGAGCAGGTAATTGTCAACTCCTTTGGCACAGGCCATGTTGCACCCGACCCAACATCCGTCGGGGACATTCTGGGTGAAGTAGGACATCCACACGTCGCCGTGGATCTTGCCGGCATCGGGGTGACTGCCATACTTGAAATTGTTGACTGGCAGGAGGTCGTAGTCGTTCATGATGTTGGTGAGGTGGGCAGTCCCTTTCTTGCGCATCTCGCACTGCTTGTCGTCGAGCTCGCGCATCTCCTTGTTGAAGGTACGGCCGCACTCTTTGATCGGCTCCAGGTCGACCACGTTGTTGCGGTTTCCACCGATGCCTTTGACATAAGCTACGATTCCTTTGATCTTTTTGTCGCGCAGGACGGTTCCGATGCCGCCCCGGCCTGCCTGCTTCAGGCGGACCTTCTTCCGCTTGATGTCATAGAAGCTGAAGTTGAGCATCCCGATCAGAGAATGTTCGGCGGCGGTTCCGGAAGAGACCACCGAAACGTTGTATTTGTCCTTTTCGTTTGCCGGGTCGGTCAGCATCTCGTGGAGCTCCTCGGCCATTACGTGGCTGTCGGAAGGAAGATCGCCCGCTTCGTAGATCTCAATGACTTCGTGGTACTCATCAAAGAGGATGAGGATCTCCTCGCTGGATTTTCCCTGGATCTCGAGGGCGTCGAATCCGCAGAACTTCAGGAAAGGGCCGAAGAATCCGCCAACATTGGAGTCCACTACGATATCGGTCTGCGGACTGATCGCACAGCAGATCGCTTTTCCGGATCCCGAGTATTGGGTGATCCCGCAGCAGGGACCTCCGGAGATGACGATCTCGTTTTCGGGGTCATTCCATTTGGTACCGGGTTTTGTGGCATCCCACAACAGGCGGAGGTCAAATCCTTTGCCCCCGATGAATTTTTCCTTCATCTCCCTGCTCACGGGTTTCTCTTTCACCTCGAGGTCGCCCACGTTAATGTATACCGTGCGGTTGTTGTAACCCTTTTCGATCGGGGCCCAGGTGTACTTGTACTGCTTGAGTAGTTTGTGTGTTTTCTTGAATTCTTCGAAGTTCATATGAGGATTCTTTTGGTGGTTTCTATTGGCAAAAATAGCAAAAAAAGGGAGGAGGAAAAGAGGAATGTCGAAATCTTCGATATGTTTTTTATCGCATATCGGGATGGTTGAAACGAAATTTGTATTTTTGTGCATGACCCCGCCCCGGCCCTCCCCTGAAGGATAAGGAGTAAGTCCCATTGCGATCCCGAGTATTGGGGAGAAGCAACCGGGGATTTAGGGGCAAACAGGGGGAGAAACGATTGATGACCTTTGATCAGATAAAATCTGTGCTTTCCACCAAAACCGTCGGCATTGCCGGTTGTGGTGGCTTGGGATCCACCTGTGCCGTGGCACTTGCGAGGGTTGGTGTTGGACGGTTGATCGTTGCCGATTTTGATGTGGTTCTTGAAAGCAATCTGAACCGGCAGTATTTTTTCAGGGATCAGATCAGGCAGAAAAAAACAGCTGCCCTGAAGGAAAATATCCGCCGGATCGATCCGGCTGTCCTGGTTGAAGCGCTGGATTTAAAACTGACCCCGGGAAACATTCCTGCCATATTTTCCTCCTGCGATGTGGTGGTTGAAGCGTTTGACCTGGCCGGTGAGAAGGAGATGCTGATAGAAACAATGCTCAGGACCTATCCCTGGAAGCCGCTGGTGGTCGGGCTGGGCATGGCTGGCTGGGGAAAGAGCGAACTGATCCACCTCCGGAAGTCGGATAACCTCTACATTTGCGGGGATGAGATCTCAGAGATCGGTGAAGAGCTTCCTCCTATTGCTCCCCGGGTGGGGATAGTGGCGAATATGCAGGCAAATGTGGTGCTGGAGATTTTATTAACAATGGAACACAGATGAAACAGGATCAAACAGATTATCATTGATTAATTTATGCTAACCCGTGTTGCCGAAGATATCTGTGTTAATCCGTGATGCCGAAGGCATCCGTGTAATCTGTGTTCTATTTATAGCGAAATGGTGAAATGAAAATAGTACTGAACAACAGGGAAGAAGAACTGCAAAGTGGCCCGGTAACGGTTTCGGAGTTGCTAAAGGTCAAAAATTTCACCTTTAAGATGCTGATCATCAGGATCAACGGCGGCCTGATCGAAAAAAATGAATATGCTTCAACTGAAATACTGGAAGGTGATGACGTGCAGGTGCTGCATCTGATCTCGGGAGGATGATATCAATGCCATGAATTCAGGTTATTTTACAACTTTCTCTAATCCCTATTTCCTAATCACTGACCTATGATAACCGTTTTCATCCTGTATCTCATCGCAACCATGGGAATTGCCTGGTGGTATTCCCGGGGTGCGAAGACCAATGAAGAGTTTGTCATCGGCGGCCATAAGTTCGGGGGCCTAGCCCTTGCTCTGTCGGAACGTGCCACAGGCGAATCGGCATGGCTCCTCCTTGGGCTTACCGGACATGCCTATGCCGAAGGGATCGGCACCATCTGGGTGGCTCTGGGCTGTGTGATCGGCATCCTCTTCATCTGGCAGGTGATGGCCCAACGGCTTCGCCGGGAAACCGAAAAGACGGGAGCCATGACAGTTTCAAGCCTCATAGCCCGCAGATTCCCCGGAGCAGAACGGAACATAAGCGTCATCTCTGCCCTGATCATCATCTTCTTCTTCCTCTTTTACATTGCCGCCCAGTTCAGCGGAGCCGGGAAAGTGCTGCAGAAGACCTTCGGAATGGATCCCATCTGGGGAGTGATCATCGGTTCGGTGGTTGTGATCACCTATTGTATGATGGGCGGATTCATCGCCGTTGTGGTGACCGACGTGTTCCAGGCCATCCTGATGATCTGTACCCTGGTGTTATTCCCCATCATAGCTCTCTTTATCGCCGAATCCAACAATATCCTGATCATTCAGAGCATCGAAGACGCCGGGCCTGCCTACCTCTCCCTCACGGAAGGAAAAACCGGGCTTGCTGCGGTGCTCTTTATCCTGAGTGGACTGAGCTGGGCATTTGGATATACCGGACAACCACAACTCCTTACACGCATGATGGCAATCCGGAATGAAAAAGATGTCAGGACAGCCAAATGGGTCGCTACCACATGGACCCTCCTGGCCTATGCGGGAGCCATCCTGATCGGCCTCTTCGGAATTGCTTTCGTTCAGCATGGGTACCTTGGACATGAAGAGAGCCGGCTGGCTGCCGATTCAGAAAAAATCCTGCCGGTAATGGTACTAACACTGGTCAATCCCATCCTGGCCGGATTCCTGCTATCTGGCGTGATCTCCGCGATGATGTCGACCGCCGCCACCGAACTCACCGTTTCTTCTGCCTCCATGGGGGAGGATATCATCGGAAAACTCCGGAAGATCCTGATGAACGACAAACAGAAACTCCTGCTGAACAAGATCCTGACCTTCGCCATCGGAGCGGCCGCATTCCTGCTGGCCATCACCCTCACCGATACAGTCTACAGCCTGGTCTCCTATGCCTGGTCAGGCATCGGCTCCAGCTTTGGCCCGGCCCTGCTGCTGATCCTCTTCTGGAATCGGGTCTCTCGTGCAGGTGTCTACGCCTCACTGATCTGCGGAACCACAGGAACGATCATCTGGAAAAATTTCTTTGAAACCGACACAGGAGTCTCGGAAAGGCTTGCGAGTTTTGTTTTTGCATTCCTGATGGCGGTATTGTTCTCTCTCCTGATGCCGGAGAAAAGGGTATGAAGGTATGTGAGTATGAGAGTATGAGGGTTTGGGGGGAGCGGCATCAGTCTGATTTGATCATGGTTACAGACAGGGACATGCGGTCAGTGCTGAGCACCCCGATGTACATTCCTGCCGGGAATCCCGACAGGTTTGCCTTTCATGCTGCCCTGGATGGTGGCATCAGTGAAATCATCCGGCAAGCAAGGTTACGGCAATGAAGAGGGAGCTGATGAGGAGGCCTATTTCTCTTCCGGGAGCATCCCCCAGAGAACGTTGATGATTTTCCATTCGCCGTTATATTTAGCCAGCTGGCAGTAATCAAAGAAGCCGTATTTGGTATTCACCGTTCTCGCCAAAGCAAACTCACCGGAAATGTCAAAAATCGTAACATCCAGGGAGAATGGCTTATCAGGCTCAAGGTCTTTGGCTCGCACGCCTTCCTTGTTCATGTTGGTGATCATGATCAGCATGGAGGCGCTCATGTTGTTTGTAAAACTGGAACCCGCCTTATCCCTGGAGACGGTTCGCTTGACAAGTTCAGGCGAAACGCCCTGCGCAACGCGGTCGGCATCGCCGGTGGCCCAGCCTTCAACGTAATTTCGGCAGGCTTTTTCAACGGCTATAGAATCGGCTGCAGTCTGGGCCGTGGCGTTCATCCCTGCAGTCAGTCCGACCACCAGGGCAACCATCAGAAATCGTTTCATAATTTTATCAGTTAAATGTGAAATGTAAAATGTAAGATGTAAAATGTAAAATGTAAAATATAAATCTGCGTCCCACATCCAAAACCCTCACACTCTCACACTCTCATACTCTCATACTCTCATACTTATTTTCCCCCCTGATACTCCTCCACACCGTCCAGCCAGTGGATCAGGTTGAGGGTAAACTGTGCATTCCGGGGAGCATATTCGGAATTGAACCCAACCGGTATCGTGTCATTGACAATCTGGGCAGTGAACATGGCTGCCTC
>Ga0172371_10013340_pt1 | contig 10715 bp, 6 predicted proteins | sample Lak12m_FD_114543 | JGI IMG/M metagenome (GOLD analysis project Ga0172371, IMG submission 114543) | Freshwater microbial communities from Kabuno Bay, South-Kivu, Congo - kab_022012_12m | ecosystem: Environmental > Aquatic > Freshwater > Lake | place: Democratic Republic of the Congo: South-Kivu... | reverse complement strand
CGGATATGCCAATCCCGCTCAACAGAACAAGGACAACAAAACCCTGTTCGGAACAGGCTTGATGATGGGCTACACCATCTACAATTCCGAAGTGAACGGCGTGAAAAAGAACTATTGGGATGATGCTCAGGACTTTCCGTATTTCAACGTGAGCATCCCGATCGGCAAACACAGGCTGGCAGCGCAGTTCAATCCCCATTCCTCCGGACTGGTGAGCAACCAGACCACACTTCCGGATGGCTCGATTGAGCGGCAAACGGCGGACAAATATCTCTACAAGGCAGACCTGATCTACAGTGTTAACCTGGGTCTGGCAAATCTGGGGGTAAGTGGAAACCTGCTGTTTGGACACGATAAACGCTATTTTTCGCAGTCCGGAGATTATGGCAGCTTCAGCACCAGTGAAACGCTGATCCGGGATTTCAAGGGTCAGACCTTCACTGCAGGCATCCTGAAAAGCTTCGACAAGCTCTGTCTGGGAGCCTATTACACCCTGCCGGCTGACCTGAAGGGCAGTTCTGTGCGCTCCAGTATTCACGACACGGAGCCCAGCGAAGACTATGAATACCAGCTTCCGGCTTCCTATAACGCCAGTGTAACAGTGCTGCCGATGCAGCAATTCAAACTGGCAGCGGACATCACCTATGAGCCCTGGAATCAGCTGGACAGCAAATACCGCAACAGCCTGAAAGCAGGTGTGGGACTGGCTTACGAACCTGATCCCGAACAGCACAAAACAGCTTTCATGAAGCTGCCGATGCGGCTGGGAGCCAGCTACAGACAATTGGAATTTGCCGATAAAGACGGCAAGGATATCGACGAACTGGGTTTGAGCTGTGGTCTCACCTTCCCGCTGAAAAGCGAGATTAACCGGATCGACCTCGGTTTGCAGCTGCTGAAACGGGGTAATCTGAGCCAAAATCACCTCAGCGACACCTCCCTTATGCTGATGCTGGGCTTTGCCGGTTTTGACCTGATCACCAAAGGTTCCGACCGAACCGCACCCCGGGATATTCCCGTGAAGGAGGATATGTAAGTATGTCTGAAGAGCATCATCAAGGTGAAAGCAATAGTCACGAGTTATTAAGCAGAATTATCGCCGTTCGGAATATCCCCTGGGAAGACCTGGAGCCCACGCTGGACAGGCTGCCCGACGAAGCCATGTTCGCCAATATCGACAAGGTGGCGCAGCGGCTGAGAGCGGCGGTTTTTCAAAACGAATCCATGATCATCTTTGGTCATGACGATCCGGACGGGATCACCAGCACCTATATTCTTTACAATTTCCTTAATTCCTGCGGCTATCAGAAACACCATTACTTTATCCCGAACCGCAATCTGGAACCGCATGGCATCCAACAGGGCTTTGTGGATTTTGTCCGGTGCGGTGGCTACAAACTGGTGGTAACCGTGGATAACGGCATTTCAGCCTGGGAAGGAGTGGAGAAGCTGAAAGCCCTGGGCTGCGATGTGATCATCACCGATCATCATCTGGTGCAGCCGGAAACGATCCCCGAAGCTTATGCCATTTTGAATCCCCAGTTGCCGGAATGCCAGTATCCCTTCAAATCCTTAGCCGGAGTGGGAGTGGTGCTGATGCTGATCCGCTATCTGGGTCGGGTGTGGGAACATCCGGTCGATCCCGCCAGCTATTTCTGGACTGCGATCGGATCTATTGCCGACAAAGTTCCCATGATCGGTTTGAACCGGGTGATCGTTCGCTACGTTCTGGAAAACTTCAGCGAAGTGCAGGACGAAACAGTGGAATTTCTGCTGCGTAACTACTCGCGGATAAACAGTTTGACCGATACTAACAATTTTTTGCAATACACTTCGCGGCTGATCGCCAATGGCAGGGAAAGCGGAGGACAACATACCGCTTTAAGGTTCATCCTGCAGCTTTCCAACGCCAAAGCGAGACTGTTTCAGGATTTGGAAAAACAGAAAAACACCTGGGAATCGGAACTGAACCGCGTGTTTGCCTTTCTGGACACTCTGGGGGCGGACTTTGTGGGCAATTATTTCGTATATTACGATGACGACGATGTGATCCCTTATCCCCTGCTGGGTACGGCTGCCACCTACATCGTGAACAAGCTGCGCCTGCCCACCATCATGCTGAAAAGCCACAACGGAGATACGGTTTGCGAAGGACGCTGCCGGGAAGGCTTCAATATGGTGGATGCCTTCAACCACTGCAAAAGCTATTTGAAACAATATGGCGGACATCCCCGCGCCGCGGGATTTACCATGCTTCCCGCCAATTATGACGGATTTTTGGAGTGTTTCAACAATTACCTCGATCTGGTGGCGGGAACCATCACCATCCCGGAAGACAACTGGGAACTGGAAGCCGGGCATGAGGAGCTGAATCTGGATAATTGGCGCGACCTGGAGATCTTGATGCCCTGGGGACAGATGAACCAGGAACCGACCCTGCTGATCAAGGACACCAACCGGTCTAAACTATTGGAATATGTAAGTCTGGACAATTCGGGGATGGATATCCCCTATTCCGGATCGGGCGATGCCGTGGTGCGCTGGAAAGCACCAAACATGGTTAAGGTGCTGTCGTGGAAAGAAAACGCTACCTGAAAATGATACCGAACGTCTGGTGACTGGAGTGAAACTAAGCGAAACTCTCCGCAAGTCCATTCATATCAGTTCGTTGGTTATTCCCTTAGCCTACAGGTATCTGTTAGGTTTTAACCGGCGGCTGACTTTCTCCCTGCTGCTGATTGCCTTTACAATCAGCATCATCATCGAATTTCACCGGTTTTGGCAGCGTGGTTTCCGCAAGACTTTTCACAAGCTGTTCGGCATGATCCTACGCCGGCATGAAATGAAGGATTTCACCGGCGCTACCTATCTGATGTTCTCCGCCATGATCTGTGTGGCTTTTTTCGATCCGCTGATCGCTTCCTGCTCCATGGCTTTTCTCTCCATCGGCGACACCTTTGCCGCCCTGGTGGGGATGAATTTTGGCAAACGCAAGTTCCTGCGGGTGAATAAAAGCCTGGAAGGCAGTCTGGCGTGTTTTACCAGTTGCCTGATCTTTGGTTTGCTGTGGATGAAAAACCCGATCTGGGTGATCGGGGGAGCGCTTGCCGCCACTTTGGCGGAACTGGGCAAGATACCTCTGGACGATAATCTGAAAATCCCGCTGAGCGCCGGTTTGGTAATGACCGGACTGAGCATCATCATATGACAGCCATATAGAAAGGCAGATAAATGGAAAAGAACCCTAAACTCTCGTTCGTGATCCCGGTTCTGAATGAAGCCGAATCTCTGGAACAGCTTTACCGGGAGATCGTGCTGAACTGCCAGGACAGGGATTATGAGATCGTTTTCATCGATGACGGCTCCACCGACGGCAGCTATCAATTGATCAGCCAACTGGCGGAAAAGGACAGCAAGGTAAAGGCTGTCCGCTTCCGGCGTAATTTTGGCAAAGCAGCCGCTCTGCAAACGGGATTTGAACTGGTAAGCGGGGAGATCGTTTTGACCTTGGATGCCGATCTGCAGGACAATCCTGCGGAAATCCCGAAGTTTCTGGCAAAACTGGACGATGGCTTTGATCTGGTTTCCGGCTGGAAAAAGAAACGCCACGACCCCTTGCATAAAACCCTGCCTTCCAAGCTGTTTAATTTCGTCACCGCCCGAACCTTCGATCTGAAACTGAAGGACTATAACTGCGGTTTCAAAGCCTATCGCCATCCCTTGGAAAAAGAACTGAACATCTATGGCGAAATGCATCGCTATATCCCGGCACTGGCAAATGCCCTCGGTTATCGGGTGGGCGAAATTGCCGTGGAACACCGTGCCCGGATGCACGGAAAAAGCAAATACGGATGGGAACGGTATCTGCGGGGATTTTTCGACCTTTTGACCGTAAAAATGATCACCCAGTATATCAAAAGTCCGCTTTACCTGTTTGGCAGAATTGGCATCGTCTCCGCTTTTCTGGGCTTGCTGGTAACGGTGTATCTCTCAATCCTGAAGCTGTTCTGGGGGCAGCCTTTGTCGAACCGTCCCCTGTTGTTTCTGGGGATTTTGCTGATCCTGGGCGGATTGCAGTTTATATCGCTGGGACTGATCTCAGAACTGATCGTGAACCGCTTCCGGCAAGGCAACCGGATCCCGATCTCCATCTCGCAAACCCTGAATCTGGATAAGGAAAACTTCCCCGATCAGCATGGATAATCTGGAGCGTTTTTTCCTGTCCCGTTATTTCCGGTCTCCCAAGCGCAATCTCTTGCGCTTCAGTTTTTTATTTATGACCTTGGGGATAGTGCTGTCCGTGGGTATCCTGAGCGCCGGACTGAACCTCTTTGAAGGCTACGAACGCAGTTTGAAGGATGTTCTGCTGGGCTCGCTTCCCCACCTGAGCATTCAAAGGTCGGAAGGAACCTATTTTTCGGAAGCGGAAACCGACAGTCTGATCACCCGGCTGCATAAATTTGCCTTTATCAACCGCATCAGCCCGGTGATCCAATATTCGGTGATGAGCGTGGGCAACAGCAAGGTGAGAGGGGCAAATCTGAGCGCCTATGACTTCAGCGGCAAATACCCACTGCCTTTTAGCCGCTATGTCCAGCAGGGAACAAGCAACCTGAACAGCAAAGAGATCATCGTGGGCAGCTATCTGGCTTCCGAACTGGGAAAAAGCCTGGGCGACACCCTGAAAATAGTGTATCCCCGGCTCGACCGCATTTCGGCGCTGGGAATGTTTCCCGCCGAATATAACTTCAGGATCGCCGGCATTTATCGCTCAGGATTCTATGAAACGGATCGCAGCCTGCTGATCTGCACATCCACAGACGCCCGTGAGATACTGGAGATTTTAGCCGGCTTTTCGAAACTGGAGATCAATTTAAGAAGCAGAGACGCCGACCAGGCTGGCAAGATAGCGTCTGAACTGCAAATCATCCTGGGGGAAAAATACACGGTGTATTCCTGGACGCAGTTCAGTGCGGGACTTTTACGGCTGGTGGCGATGGAAAAGTGGCTAATCTTCATTATTTTCAGTTTTCTGGTGCTGATCGCCGGCATAAACGTGATCTCCACGGTTACTACGCTGATCCTGGACAAAAAGAACGAGATCGCCGTATTGAAAACCGTGGGTTCCCATGCCCGCTCCATAAAGAGGATTTTCGTTTTGCAGACAGGTTTGGTTAGCGTATTATCGATAATCCTGGGTCAGCTTTTCGGTATGCTGCTGTCCTTCCTGGTGGAAAAGCAGCATTTTTACAAGCTGAAAGGGGATGTGTATTTTATCGACAGCCTGAAAGCCAGCATTTCGCCCGTGAACCAACTTGTGATCTTCGGTGCGGCTTTTATGATCGTATTTTTGTGCATTCACTTCCCGTTAAAGCAGATAGACAAACAGCAGATCATCGAGATCCTGCGCAATCAATAAAAAGGAAATGCCCATGCACTGCCTGGCAGGATATAACCTGACTAAAAGCTACATTGACAGCGACCAACGCATAGACGTTTTGAAGGGATGCAGCCTGGAAGTGGAAGAAGCCCGGATCGTTTGCATCACTGGACAATCCGGCTGCGGAAAAAGCACCCTGCTGCATCTTTTAGGGCTGCTGGACAGCCCCGATGCCGGAGAAGTAAGCATCGGTGGCAGAAAAGTAACTTCTCAGAGCGCAGAAGCTTCCCTGATCAGAAACAAAGAATTGGGCTTCGTGTTCCAGTTCCATTTTCTGATCGAAGACCTCAATGCCCGGGAAAACGTAGCCCTGCCCTTGATCATCGCCGGAGAAAGCACCTCCAAAGCGCTGCACCGGGCTTCCGACCTGCTTGCCAGCCTTGGTTTGGCAGAGCGGATTTTTCGCTATCCCAATCAGCTCAGCGGCGGCGAACAGCAACGCGTTTCGCTTGCCCGAGCGCTGATCAACAACCCACGGATCATTCTGGCTGACGAACCTACCGGCAATCTCGATCCTACACACAGCTCCGAGGTCTGGCAGATGATGCAGGAGCTGAATAAGCAACAGGGACAGGCGTTTATCATCGTTACACACGACCTGCAGTCAGCCCGCCTGGCACATCAGACCTACAATCTTGACCAGGGGATCCTGAACCCGGTATAGTTACTTTTTTAGCATCATGCGTCGTACCAAGCTGTTCCTGATCCTGGTAATAATCCTGCTGGTGGTAAACGCCACCTTCTTTCTGTCCTGGTATGGATTGGGATTGCGGGACAGATTCCGGGAATTTGTTTCCTCTGAACTGGGCAAAGTGCTCAAGGGTAAGGTCAGCATTGCTGAACTGCATTTCAGCGACCGCCAGCTGTTTGCCGAAGGAATTGTGTATGCGGCATCTGACAGCACCGTAAGCGTGAAAATAGCCCGCTTCCGGGCGCAGTATAACCTGCTGCGATTCGCTTTCGGCGGGTTCAAAGTGAAACGTCTGGTAACCGAAGCGGATATCTATCAGCCGGTGGTAAGCTACAACTACCACTACAAACCAAAGGTTCCCAAACCCAAAAAACCGCTTATCCTGCCTGATCTCGCCGGATATTTCAACAGCCTGCGGGTGATCGATGGAGCGGTTTCAGCCGAGGTAAAAATCCCGGTAAAGATCATCCAGGCTGGTGAACTGAACATCCGGCAGGAACTGCACAAAATCAATCTCACAGCGATCACCCGTGATGCCACGAACATCAAGCTGAACGCCCAAAGCGGAATACAGGGGGCATTGAAGGCTGAAGGCATACTCAAAAAAGGCAGGATTGTGTCCGTGGATGCGGAAATAACCAGGCTGAATCCGCAGTCGGTTTCCCATCCCGACCTACAGAACGTCAGCTCCGAAATTTCCCTGGTAACCTGGCTCAGTCAGGATAGCCTGGGAGCGGCGCTGAAATACGAAGCCAAGGCGCAATTGTGGTCAACCAAAGCCCTGTTTGCCCAGGATTATCCTGTTTCCATCCCCTATCTGTGGGTGGAAACCGATGGACACAATCTGGGAGCTCAGCTCAGCCGCAGCACGATGGGAAATGGCTATGCAAGCGCAGAAGTGGACATCAGTGAGCTGGGACCACGGATGAAATTCAATAAAGCTCTGGCTGAGGTAGGGATTGACTTGAAGATGATCGATCCCAGGCTGAGCGGCTTCGTACGGTGTTCGCTGAATGCGCGGGGAACCCTGAAAGACCCGCAAGGCAGCTTGACCCTGAATTCGGACTTGCTGTCCTACCAGAAATACAGTCTGGCTGATCTGGCAGCGAGCGGAGAATTCAAGGATGGAGCCCTGCAATTCGAGATCCCCGGTATTAGATATATCAATCAGAGCGTGAATCTGAAAGGCAGCTTCAGTCCAGCTCTCCTGGCTCTGGATACGCATCTGGAAACTCATCCGCTCAGGCAGGGTAATATTCCCTATTTGCTAAATGCTGAGCTGGACATACATGCGGAACTGCCTACCAAATATCCTATGGTGGATGCCAAAGTCCACCGGCTTGAGCTCAGCACCGGCAAAATGAACCTGAAGGGGATCGAGGGCGGGATCAAACTGCTGCCCGGAACCACGGAAAACAGCTACTATGTGGATGCCTCTCTAAGTGGCGGGGAAGGCTTTAAGATAAACCTGATCGGGGATATTCTCGACCGGAATCTGCTGCTCGATGCGGAGTTCAAATCGCTGTATCCTGCTGCGGTCTATGCCCTTCCGCAGCTGAAGAAATTCGATCCCGAGCTGAGTGGCAAGGTGGAGGCGATCCTGCAAGCAGACAAGCTGGTCACCCACACACAGTTGGACGTTACTCTGCATGATTTTCTGCCCTATTCGTCCCGGCTCGATCTGGTGGGGAATTTTGACCTGAACAGCCAGGAAGGAGCTATACACCTGCAAAGCACGCAGGGCAGACTGAACGATCAGGATCTGGATTTCAGCCTGGCAGCCAGCCTGAAAGACCGGCAGTTGCAGATCTCCGGCTTGCACATCAATGACCTGCTTAGCCTGAGCGGCAGAATTGATCTGCTGAATCCCAAAGACCTGGATTTCTCGCTTGCCGCCTGGAACCTCAGCTATCAGGACATCATTCGTTTTTACCCCGCCTGGGATATCAATCTGCCTGAATTTAACGGACTTACGCTGTTCGCCGACTACAATCAAAACCAAAGTAAGCTGTTCAATGCCAGTCTCAGCCTGAATAACGTGGATCTGTTGGCGATAACCCCAGTCGGGATGGACTTGCAGATCTCCGGACCCCTTACCGGCATGGCAGTTTCCGGGGTGATCGACAACGTCCGTGAAAAAATCCTCGAGCTGTCCGGCACGGCAAGGGTTTCACCCCAGTCCGACCTGCAGCTGACCGCGAAGTTCAAAGACCTGTCGATCGAACAGATAGTGCTGAATTCCCCCCTGGCAGGTGTTATCTCCGGTTCAGCGGGCTTCAGCCTGAAAGACCTGCTCCACAAGAAACCTCAGCTGGAGGTCGCCGCCGATCTGAAAGCCCACGATCTGCAAACCGAAAAACTGAAGATCGATCGGCTGATCGTGAAAGCCAAACAAAACGCCACTCTACTCCAGGTGGACAGTTTATATGCCTATTCCAGTCAGTTGCTTGAACTTGCGGGATCGGGAGCGATCGATTACAATGCCATCACACGGGAGTTTTTTGAAGGCAATAACCGGCTGAACCTGAAAGCCGAGGGACAGCTTTTCGCCTGGCTGAAGGATGTAACGCCATACATTCTGGAATCGCATGGCAATTCATCACTTACCTGCAGCATTGGGGTATTGGAGGATCAATTCTTGATTTCCGGCGGAGCTTTGGACATCAGCGACGGCTTTCTGCGCCTGAAAGACCAGAGCGAACCGCTTACAAACATCAATATCAAGGGAACTTTCGACAAAAACCGGATCATCATCGAGCGCGGACAGGTGCAGATGGGCGAAGGCAAGCTGCTGTTCAACAATATCTTCGAAGCAGACAACAGCGATCATTTCATGCTGGGCTTCATGGACCTGGGCATCCTGAGAGCGCTGATCGAAGAGCCAGGCATTCTGGCAAGCATCCCACTTTTCACACCTCCCAAAACCCTTACCAACATAGTACTGAAAGGCAAAAACAGCCGTTATGCCATGATCAAGGGTCCCTTCGACCAAATGAAGATCAGCGCCGAGGTGATCCTTTCCAATGCCAGCGCTCTCTTTCCCCCCAATACGGACAACCTGCTGAAACTGGCAAATTCCGTGCGGGAAGCCACGATCAAGCATAACGATAATTACGCCGCACCTTTGCCCTTCACCCTGGATGTGCTGATCACCCTGGGAGACAATGTCCGTTATACAACCTATCCCGCCAAACTTAATATCCAGCCCGGCGGCTATCTGCTTTTGCTTTACGACGGTTTGAATTTCACCGTTCAGGAAGCCTATTTCTCTTCCGAGCGCGGTACGGTGGACATCTTTGGCACGGTTTTCCAGGTGGATAAAGTGGATATTACCATGGTGGATTCGCAGGATGTGCTAAATGTGGACGGAGTTTTTTACAAACGTGCGCCCGATGGAACGATGATCACCCTCAAAGCCGTTACCCTTGCCGACCCGAGCAAGAGTTTCATGGACAGATTGAAGTTCAGTCTGACCAGCGACAATCCGGATGACCGCACCATTTCGCAGATTTTGTCCCGGCTGCGCTATACCGGCAGCAACGAAACCAGCAAGGAAACTCAGAACGGAGCCTTGCAGGACGAAGCTTTGACCCTGATCTCGGGCAATCTGGATGCCTCGCTTTATTCGCCTTTTTTGTCGCCGGTGGAAACCTATGTGCGCCGTAAGCTGCGGCTGGACAATTTCTCCATCAGCGCGGGATTCCTGCAAAACCTCTATACTCAGTATTCCAACGATCCTTCACAACTGGCTAACTACACAGATATGAAACAACTGACCACGGATATTGCCCAGTTCAGCTCCTCAATTCTCCTGAACAATCTTTCCGTTTCCGCCAGCAAATATCTGGGACGCAGAATGTTCTGGGATTACCAGTTGGAACTGCAGGAAGCCACAGACCTGCAGAAACGCACCCGGATCATGGTTTCGCACGAAACTTCCCTGCGCTTTATGCTGCCCAAAAAATATCGCCTGGGCTACACCCTGAAATATACTCCGCAGGAAAATAAACTGAGTCACGAGATCATGCTGCAGAGGTCATTCCGTTTCTGGGGACTGTGATAAAATACTTTGACAAAAAGCAAGCTGCTAAAAAAGATGTAAAAAACGTTAAATTTCCTGGAGGCGATAATGCCCGAAACCGCAGAATTGAAAAACACTACCGTTAAGACCGGAACCGATACAAGCTATAGAGTTTCCCTGGTGGAACTGATCATGATCCTCATGCTGGTGGGTCTGGTTTTTGTGTTCTTTTTTGGCATGAAACAACTTAAGGTGGACAAAGCCAACGAAGCCATCGCCGAAGGCAAATTCGAAGCTGTAGTCCCCACCTTCCAAAAGGTTATTGCAGCTTTGGAAAACTACCGCAAGAACGACCAGTTCGGTGATTTTCCTGCAGTTTTGGACGAACTGAATCTGGGCAATCTGGACAATGGCGATTTCAAGTTTGAATATATCTTTGATGCACTTACGGTTACCGCCACCTCCCAAGCCGGTTTCGGAAAAGCCGGCATCAAGGTGATCTATAACCTGAACGACCGCAGCTATTCAGTGGACGATCCCGCTCCGGAGAAAAAACCCACCGT
>Ga0172371_10013338_pt1 | contig 10716 bp, 8 predicted proteins | sample Lak12m_FD_114543 | JGI IMG/M metagenome (GOLD analysis project Ga0172371, IMG submission 114543) | Freshwater microbial communities from Kabuno Bay, South-Kivu, Congo - kab_022012_12m | ecosystem: Environmental > Aquatic > Freshwater > Lake | place: Democratic Republic of the Congo: South-Kivu... | reverse complement strand
CCATTGCGTGCACCTAACAGCCAGAGCTGTTCGATGAATTTAAGATTTTGGCATTTTAAAAAGTTTTTGAAATGTAATTGTATTGTGCCGTTTTTTCTGGCTGTAGGTGACGCATGCCCGTTATGTGTATATAGATAACTTACTATATCAACTATGATGCTTTTAGTAATAAAAAAAAAGGAGATAAAATGGCTTCGAAATATTTAGCAAATATGACAAAAAAAGAGTATGATGAATTAACTCTAAAATTATTGTCGATTCAAAATAATATGTGTTACATATGCCAGGATAAGATTGATCTGTCGCTTCATACTACAAACATTGATCACATTGTCCCATTGGCCAATAAGGGTAAAGATATTGAAGAAAATTTCGCAGTCGCTCACGAAAGCTGTAATAAATCAAAATTAGATGCTAATCTCAAAATTGCCCGGCTATTATATCTTTTAAAGAAGATACAAGATGAAACGTACGAATTAGAGAATAGATCAGCCTCACTTAAACACGTTCTAAATTATTTTGGGGGATCAAAATTTGATTTTAGATATACAAAGGAAAATTCAAATCTGAAGTATTCTTTCTCTGACATTGGGGATAATACTATCTACCAGACAAAGATTTATAAAGACAAACTTTCAAATGAAGAATACTCATTTATTGAGATACCTATTGAATATATTTATCACGACGAAATAATAAATCCAAGAGGCATAAATAATAGTATTAGCAAATTAGTAAAAGAATTTGATAAAGGTAATCCACAGCTACACCTTTCACTCGCACGTCTCGATGATGGAAAAATTAAAATATTTGACGGACAGCATAAAGCAATTGCACAAATATTATTAGGTGTTAAAAAATTAATGATAAGAGTTTTTGTCGCACCAGACATCGATATATTGACGGAAACTAATACGAATGCTGGAAGTACATTGAGACAAATTGCATTTGATAAGTCAATAATGCGACAACTAAATAATACATTGTATTATGAAAGAATTATGAAATATCAAGATGATCATAGCCTTTCCGAAGACGATTTTTCTTTTTCTGAACAGCAACTTGTTGATTATTTCAAAGGAGATAATGCAAATATTAAGAAATATATAATTGATAGCATTCGTCATTCAATCACAAATAATAAAGAGAATAAACTTAAAGATTATATTGATTTCGAAGGTAAAGCCAAAGATTTGCCAATTTCATATAGTGCATTTGATAAGACATTTTTATCAATGTTGGTCAATTATAAAGTAATATTAAATACACCAATTAATTATCGATCAGATGAAGGGCTTAATCCTCGTGAACTTGAGATTTCCCAAATTGTTGAACTTTTAAATATTATCGCTGAGGAAATTTATATTGGTAGATTTCTCCCCGAAGTTGGTGTATATAGAATAGAACAAAAAATATTAAATAGAAAAGATCAATCCATAACTGACGATCATTTAGCAGCTTACCGGATTAGTAAGGAAGAAGTCATGTATAATTGGCTAATTTATTTACGTAAATCTATTGAAAATTACTTTTCAAATATCGGGAAAAATTTTTATAATGATAAAATTTTTCAAATGTCTTTTGATGATCAACTATGGAAAAATATTAGAAACTTCATTAAAAATCTTATATTGTTACCTTTATGGAAAGATAAAAGTATGGCTGATACTATTTTTGCAGGTAAGAATAATTATGATTTTTGGAAAACAATTTTCGAAACAGGGAAAAGTCCTGATGGAGCCCAAGTATTATCAAGTCCCTTAAATTTTATAGAAATGATAAAGCCATTGAATATAGCTGACTGATATCATTTTCAAAAACTATCTTCACTTCACTTTAAGCATACCCAATTAATTATTAGTTAACCAACTAACTTAGTAAGGAGGACATTATGTCAAGCGCTGAAGATTATGCGGCGAAGATTGCCGAGATTGAAGTGATTCCTGAAGACCAGATGAAATCACCGAATATGCCGGTGGATGTGTTTCTGCAGGAAGTTGAAAATACCGTGAAATGGGTGCAGGACGACAAGGATAAACTTATCGCCACCGGATTGGATTGGACTCTGGTTGACGATCTGCCAGTTAGAGCCGGGGCATTGCGGGAAGCTCAGTCGCTCTGGTTCAAAGTCCGTTTTGCCCGTGAAGACGCTCAGAAGGAATGGAACGAAAAATCACCGGACGCTTATGATTTGCGTAATACATTGCTGCATGTGTTTCGCTTTGCTTTTCGGAATGTTGCCGATTTGACCAGCCGGATCAATGCGATTGCCGATGGCGCCGGTCATGCCGATATGATCCAGGATTTGAACGATCTGGCATTACTCGGAAAAGGTCATACCGATTTACTTACGGCGGTCGGATTTGATTTAACGTTGCTGGACACTGCCGCTGCGATGTCATCTGCAATGGCGGCTTTGCTTTCACAATCTACTACTGACCGTAAAAAGGAAAATGTCAATCGGATTATCCGCGATAAAGCCTATACCTATGTCAAACAGGCTTTGGATGAAGTCCGGGCTTGCGGTCAGTTTGTATTCTGGCGGGATGACGCCCGTTCAAAAGGCTATGTCAGTCAGTATTTCAAGAGCCGGCGCAAAAAGAATACTACCGAAAGCGCCGAACCTACAACTTAGACGAATATTCCTTTTGCGCCGGTAGTCCTGCGCGAAGTTTAGTATTCCCTGCTAATAGTTACTCCTTCCTGCGGCTTAATATTGGCTTCCTGCTAAATATTTGGCCGTCCTGCGAGACTTTTGGGCTTCCTGCAGGTATTTTGGTATCTCCTGCGCCGCAGGAAAGAGTAAAACTCGCGCAGGAATGACTGATTTTCCGGCAGGAGCGCAAAAAACTTGTTACAGGGATTGATATATTCAGTATAGATATAGAAAAACTTGATGGAGAGTCAATAATTGTTATTCTTTCAATTTATCTGTATAATGACAGTGAATAAAAAAGTGAGATTAACAATAAATTAACGACATAAAAAAGAAATAGGTCAGAATGGCAAGACAAGCAACAAATAAATTGTTAACAAAAGCAAAGAATGCAAAAAATGATGAGTTCTATACAATACTTTCAGACATAGAAAGAGAATTAAAACATTACAAAAGCCATTTCGATAATAAAGTTGTGTTGTGCAATTGTGATGATCCTCGTGTCAGTAATTTCTTTCATTATTTCTCATATAATTTTGAGAAATTGGGGCTGAAAAAATTGATTACTACATGCTATAAGAATCAGAATATGGAATTGTTTAGCCAGCATGATACAGAAATGGCGATCTATCTGGAATATGAAGGTGATAAAAATGAGAATAATGTACCCGATCCTGAAGAAATCGGAATTAAACACTTGAAAGGTGATGGTGATTTTCGCTCCATTGAATGTATAAAACTACTGAAACAAGCCGATATTGTTGTTACAAATCCTCCGTTTTCGTTGTTCCGGGAGTATGTTTCACAACTTATAGAATACGACAAAAAGTTTTTAATTATCGGAACTTGGAATGCAATTACTTATAAAGAAATATTTCCTCTTATAAAGGAAAATAAAGTATGGATAGGCATAAATAGTAATCGCAATTTTTCAGGATTTATGGTGCCAAAACATTATCCTTTGGATGGAACCGAAGCCCGAATCGATGAAAATGGAAACAGGATAGTTTCCTCTAATAACACGTGTTGGTTTACAAATCTTGATAATGCAAAGCGTCATGAAGAACTCATTCTATATAAAAACTACAATCCTGAAGAATACTCCACCTACGACAATTATGACGCCATTGAAGTCTCAAAAACCAATGATATTCCAATTGATTATAAAGGTGTAATGGGTGTTCCGATTACTTTTATGAATAAATATAATCCAGAACAATTTATTATTATGGGAATGTGTGAAAATGAAGACTTGTATAAATTGAAGACAAAAGTCTATACAACAGCTGAATGTAAACATGCATATTTCAAGAAATTTAGGAAAAATGGAACTTATGATTTGAATGCAAGTGGAGTTGTTTATCGCAATGGCTTACTGGAAAAAGTATATCAACGAGTGCTTATTAAAAATAAGGGGCTTTAGAATATGAAAATTGAACTCAAAGAAATCACAGTCCGGGAACTGGCAAAAGGTTATAAAGATAACGCTGAAGAGGGTGTTGTAGGTTACGATGGCAAGCTCGATATTCGTCCGCCCTATCAACGCGAATTTATCTACAAGGATAAACAGCGCGACGCCGTGATTGACACTATTACGAAGGATTTTCCTCTAAACGTGATGTATTGGCATGTACGGGATGATGGAAACTATGAAATAATTGACGGTCAACAGCGTACAATCTCTATTTGCCAATATGTTGAAGGTGATTTTTCGGTGAAGGTTGGAAGTTTCCCTGACCTTAGGGCTTTTCATAATTTGCAAAAAGACGAGCAGGATCAGATTCTGAATTATAAATGTATGATTTATTTCTGCAGCGGTACAGATAGTGAAAGATTGGAGTGGTTTAAAACCATAAACATTGCCGGGGAGAAATTAACTGATCAGGAATTGAGAAATGCTGTTTATTCAGGTTCGTGGGTTTCTGATGCAAAGCGTTATTTCTCTAAAAGTAATCGTCCTAAAATTGGAGATGATTATTTGAGTGGTTCAGCAAACCGTCAAGAGTATTTGGAAACAGCTATTAAATGGATTTCTGATGACAATATAGAAAAATATATGTCCAAAAATCAGCACGAACCAAATTCTAATGAACTATGGCTTTATTTTCAGAGCGTGATTAATTGGGTAAAAGCTGTTTTTCCAATTTATCGCAGGGAGATGAGGGGTGTTGAATTGGGATATCTTTATAATGAGTTCAAAGACAAAAAATATGATCCCAAAAAACTTGAAAAAGAAATTGCTAAACTGATGGAAGATGAGGATGTAACCAACAAAAAAGGGATTTACTCTTATGTTCTAAATCACCAAGAGAAGCATTTGAATATTCGCGCTTTTAGTCCTAATCAAAAAAGAGAAGTCTACGAAAGACAAAAAGGAATTTGCCCTGTTTGTAAAAAGCATTTTGAAATAGAAGAAATGGAACCTGATCATATAACACCCTGGCATGAAGGCGGAAAGACAATTGCTGAAAACTGCCAGATGCTTTGTAAAGAAGATAACAGAAGAAAATCCGGCAAATAATAATGAAGAAAGCACATAACCATTTGATGGAGGCAACAAGGTGAGCTGTTCGATGAATCCTGGATTTCAGACTTTTTACAGGATTTTTAAACAAAGAAATATTATCGCTTCGATTCACCTCGTGCCTCATCATTACCCGTTAGCGTATAATAAGAAAAAGGGAGTAGAAAATGAAGATAAGATTTTTAGTTACATCAATGTTATTATCAATTATTTTTTTGGCTCAATTATGTGAAGAAAATCCCACTAGTTCAAAAAATAATACTATCACTGATGTAGACGGCAATGAATACCAAATAGTCAAGATCGGTAACCAGTGGTGGATGGCGGAAAACCTAAAAGTAATTCATTACCGAAACGGATCTGAGATTCCTAAAGTTATTGATGATACGGAGTGGGCTAGCTTAACAACCGGTGCTTATTGTAATTATGATAATGATGATAATAATGCAGTTAGTCATGGAAGAATATATAACTTTTATGCAGTTATAGATAGTCGAAATATTGCTATATCCGGTTGGCATATTCCTTCGGATGAAGAGTGGAAAGAATTAGAAGTATACATAGGAATGAGCTGGTCAGAGGCAAATAATAATGGGTGGCGCGGATCTGGCGAAGGCACTAAACTCAAATCAATCAATGGTTGGTATAATAATGGTAATGGAACGGATGATTATGATTTCTCAATAATTCCTAGTGGTTACCGCCATTACGATGGAGATTATATTGGAATTGGGCTTTTTGCTAATATTTGGTCATCAACTGAGAGAGATAGTCAAAGCGCATCTCATAGAGGTTTTGATTGGAGTCAAACAGGAATTGGTCGTGGGAATAGTAGCAAGCTACGTGGATTTTCTGTACGTCTAGTAAAGGATTAGGATAACTACACTCTGTTATTTTGATAATCTAAAATATATACCCTAAAACATATAATAATAAGGAGGTCATTATGAAAAAGCAAAAACTTGAACACATTTCAAAAGTGGATTTTTCTTTTCTGTTGTTGAGTATCTTTGCCACTTTTTTTATTGGTTGTGCGGGGTCAGCCGTAGCGATTAAAGATACTATTGGGATTCAGAAGGTGAAATTTGTCGTACTGATCAGCGGACAAGCCGAATTTGCGCATAAGCAAATACTTAAAGAACAAGAGACGGGTTCTATCTTGGGCGATTTAGCGACGGCTTTAATCGGTAACTTAGTTTCAATAGAAGGCTCTGTAAATACTTACGATGAATCACAAAAACTTCTCTCTCAATTGGGATTATTTTCAGTGATGGATCAATCTCAATTTAAAGAAAAGATCACAAATTTATCAGTCGAGGTTCCAAAGTTTTTAAATGCGGACAGTTTAAATATTCCAAAGATATCAGCATTTGCTAAAGCTCTTGGGGTGGACGGAGTATTGATTACTTTTTATCAGCCTTATGAACAGAAGCTTCCTGGTCCTTCAGGTGGTACCCAATACATTTCAGCAACAGAGACAATACCACGTTTTGAGGGAGTTCTCATCAGTGCACAGGATGAAAAAGTAGTCTGGAGAGCAAAAAAAAGTTCAACTAAGACAGTTTTTGGAACTCCAAAATATCGTTTTGAAACTCGTTTAAAAGGGTCTTTACAGAGTTTGTTTGATACTCTGAAAAATGAAACGGTAACTCAATGACTTTTTAATTAAAAACGCTAACCATTGATTGTACCTGACAGCCATAGATCTTTGATTAATTCAGGGTTTAGCAATTTCCAAGAGAATCAAAACAGGAGTATAACAATGCATAATCGAATTTTTATCCTTACTGTTCTTTTTTATATATCAATGATATATTTTTTTTCATGTTTAAATGTTTCCAGTATTTTAAAAGATAATATAACAGTGAAAGATATTGACGGCAATATCTATCATACTGTGAAAATTGGTGGCCAGTTATGGATGGCGGAAAATTTAAAAGTGACTCGCTACTGTAACGGAGATCCGATACCCTATGTGTCTGATATCGCTGTATGGACTACTCTGACTACTGGTGCTTATTGCAATTATGACAATAATGAAATAAATGCTGATACTTATGGACATTTGTATAACTGGTACGCGGTAAATGACAGTCGAAATATTGCCCCCAAAGGCTGGCATGTTCCTAGCGATGCAGAGTGGAAAATCCTTGTTGATTATCTTGGTGGTTCAGAAGTTGCTGGTGGAAAAATAAAAGAGACGGGAAGAACCCATTGGGTTGGAAATGCAAGTGCTACTAACGAAAGTGGCTTTTCCGCGTTGCCTGGTGGTTTAAGAACCCACATGGATTATGTTATTATGGCGTTATACGCCGATTTCTGGTCTTCTACGGAGTATAGTTTTAATGCCGCAATGAGCTGGGGTCTGGAACGAAATAGATCAGATATCGACCATGGCCCTCTCTATAAAGACTCCGGACTTTCAGTACGTTTAGTAATGGATTAAGATTTTTATCTATCTAACTACTTATTCAGACTGAGTTGAGATGGAAATCATTTTTAATTATGGCAAAATACGATTAGTTACCGGTATATAAAACAATTTTTGATTTACATTAATCAAAACGCCAAACCTTCGATTGAGGAAAGAAGTGATCTGTTCGACAAATCCAAGATTTCGGCCTTTTAAGGATGTTTTGAATTGTTATGGTTTATAGCTTTAATATACGTTGTACCTTACCATGATTCAATATAAATATAGCGATCGTGAATCTTAATAGAAAGGAGATTTGTTTATGAAAACTAAATTTGGACACCTTGGACGAATCTGTACTTTTATGTTATTATTGTTATCGATAATTTTATGCAATATTAACCTATTGCTAGCCCAATGGAAGCAGACCAATGGACCATATGGAGGTGATGTTCTATCGTTTGCCGTTATCGGAACAAATCTCTTTGCTAGTACAGATGGTGGTGGTGTTTTTGTTTCTACCAATGATGGCGAAAGCTGGAATAAGGTCGTCTCAGGGCTTATAAATTATCATATCAAGTGCCTTACAGTTAGCGGTAACAATCTTATTGCAGGCACTTCTGGAGGTGGTGTATTTATTACCACAAACAACGGAATAAGCTGGAAACCAACAAACTCAGGATTACCACCAAAAGCAAATATTACATCTCTTGCGGTAAGTGGTAGTAATTTATATGTCGGAACATTAGAGAATGGAATCTTTCGTTCCACTAGTAATGGTGAAAGCTGGACTCAGATTCATACGGGAGAAGTGAATTTCCCAGCAACAATGTATCCGCAACTTACAACTATTAATTGTCTCGCCGCTAGCAAGGCGAATTTATTTGCGGGAGCTGGTTTCGGCATACTGCGATCCACTGATAATGGTGTTACCTGGACTGCCATTGAATCTGTAACAGCGACAGGTTCAAATGTACATTGTATTGAAATAAGTGGGAATAATATTTTTGCGGGAGACGAATCCAATGTTAGCCTTTCTATCAATAATGGGACAAGCTGGACAAAGCTAGACTCAGGTCTTACAGATATAGTTATTAATTGTCTAACAGTCAAAGGGAGTAATATCTTTGCAGGTACTAGTACAGATTACGGGGGTGGTGTTTTTCGTTCCGTTAATAACGGGAAAAGCTGGACTAAGATAGGACTAAATGGATTTAATGTCAATTGCCTTATTATCAAAGGGGCAAATCTTTTCGCTGGTACTGATGCTGGAATTTTTCGCTCCATTGACAATGGAACAAGCTGGATTCAATCCAACTCAGGACTTATAAGTACAAAAGTATATTCGCTTGCTGTTTGTGATACGAATCTATTTGCATGTACAGGAAAGAGTGGTGTCTTTCGCTCTACCGATTACGGGATAAAATGGGCTAATGTAGACTCTGGGCTTCGAAATCAATTGGTTTATTGTCTTACAGTCAGCGGGAAGAATATCTTTGCAAGTACTGATGATGGTATTTTTCGTTCAATTAATAATGGAACTGATTGGAATCGGATTTTAAAGACATGGAGGGCTACTTGTCTTTTAGCTGTAAATAATTATCTTTTCATAGGAACCAGACGCGATCTTTGTTATTCCTATACCATAGTTCCAAAGGCTGAATGGAACGGGCCCTATGACTGCGCAAAACAATACTACAACTACGATTTCAGATGTTTAGAAGTCAGCAGAAAGGATCAATCTCAATACTTTTTTGCAGGTACTTACTATGGCGGTATCTTACGTGATCGGGGAGATTTAACCGAATGGAATGAATTCAATTCGGGATTACCTTATAGTAAAACAATGGGTATGGAGGTTATGTTTATTGAATCAAGAGGAGCGAACATTTTTGCGGGTATTAAAGAACAAGGTGTCTTTCTTTCTACCAACAACGGTATTAACTGGACTCAGATAAACTCAGGATTGCCAATGCACACTACAGTATATTCTCTTGTTGTGATTGAAGAGAATATCTATGTGGGTACTGATGGACATGGTGTTTTTCTCTCTAATAGCAATGGGACAACCTGGACTGAGTTCAATTCAGGATTACCAGCTAATATTACGGTATCTTCTCTTAAAGTTATTGGAACAAATCTTTATGCTGGTACTCATGGAGCTGGCGTATGGCAAATACCTTTATGTGTAAAAGTTACCACTATTTCAAAAGATAGTGGAACAGTATCCGATATTGACGGCAATATCTATCATACTATAAAAATCGGTGACCAGTTGTGGATGGCAGAAAATCTTAAAGTGACTCACTACCGTAACGGCGATCCGATACCCCATGTGTCTGATATCACTGAATGGATGAATCTTACTACCGGTGCTTATTTCAATTATGACAATAATGAAACGAATGCTGATACTTATGGACGTCTATATAACTGGTACGCGGTAAATGACAGTCGAAATATTGCCCCCAGAGGTTGGCATGTTCCCAGCGATGCAGAGTGGATGACATTGGTTTATTATCTAGGTGAAGATGGTGACAGACTGAAAGAAAGCGGCACAGAACATTGGAGTAGTCCCAATACTGGCACCAATGAAAGTGGATTTACCGGGTTGCCTGTGGGTGGCCATTACGGCTATGAAAACTTTAGGTATCTGGGTACCAGCGCCAGCTTCTGGACATCATCAGAATATAGTCCCAACCATGCAATTCTTTGGGGATTACGCCCTACAAGTCCAGGGGTCTTCTATTCCCACAATAAGAAGCAATGCGGGTTTTCGTTGCGTTTGGTAAGGGATTAGACTATTTCTCTACTTGACTATTTATCCCGACGGAATCGGGATCGAAAAATCGGGTATAAAATGTAATAAAAAAGACGCTAACCATGGTATTCAGCCAACCGAAAAAGCTTTTCGATGAATTCGAGATTAGAGGGATTATAAAAATTTTTCTGAAAATAAGTCATCTAACTTCATCAATTTTTCGGTGGCTGATACTTGCCCGTTATGTGTTAATAGAAATTTGAGATAACCAAAAAATTGGAGGTTTATTATGGCAACAAAAAAGTCAATAGTTGATGCTATTAACTCTCGTGTCCTAAGTTCTAAAGTGGCAGAATATTCGT
>Ga0172371_10013336_pt1 | contig 10717 bp, 11 predicted proteins | sample Lak12m_FD_114543 | JGI IMG/M metagenome (GOLD analysis project Ga0172371, IMG submission 114543) | Freshwater microbial communities from Kabuno Bay, South-Kivu, Congo - kab_022012_12m | ecosystem: Environmental > Aquatic > Freshwater > Lake | place: Democratic Republic of the Congo: South-Kivu... | reverse complement strand
GCCCAGAACCAAGCAAGTGAAATATCTCCTGCAAATGGTCCGAATTTTTTGACAAGTAGAGGCTCCCACAAAGTTCTATATGGTTTTTTCCCCATCATTTTAGGTAAAAAAGCAGAAGTTTTATGTTGTTCTAAGAGTTTCCAAAAGGGATTGTATTTCAAGAAAGCTATAGTTAATCCCATTCTTAATCGTTGAGGTAGGCTAAGCTCAGGAAATTTTAATACGTCGATAGGGGAATCCAGTTTGTAAAATTTGTCATTAACATATACAGATGTTTTTGGGCGTTTTATAAGTACAGGGTATTTGACCTCTTTTGCTAGAGCTAAAATTTTATTGTCATTAGTGAACCAATGATGATAGTATTCCTCAAGAGTCCATTGCCATTTTGAATTTTTAAAGCCAACCGCAAGACCCCCAGGAGAAGAATCTTTTTCAAAAATAGTGACTTGGTGTCCAACCTTTTGAAGCTTGAGACCTGCAGCAAGACCTGTAAATCCTGCCCCTATTATTGCTATTTTCATGCCTTTTTTGCGGTAATTGATGCTCTTATAATGTTTTTTATTATATATTTAGGTCTTTGTTTCACTTCTTCAAATATTTTTCCAATATACTCTCCTAAAACGCTTATACCTAGCAACTGAATTGCTCCAATGAACAGTATTACAATTAATACTGTTGTTATTCCTTCAGGAGCGTTATGAAAAACAAGTCGCGCAATTAATTGATAAATTATTGCCAATAATGATATTAAAAAAACAATGGAAGAAAATAACGATATTATTTGCAAAGGCACGTAAGAAAAGGAAAATATTCCTTTTGTTGCCCAGTTAAGATTTTTTAAAAAATTATTTGTTGTTTTACCAAACATCCTTTCAGGCCTTCTGTATGGAATACCTGTTTGTCTGAAGCCAACCCAAGCCCTTAGTCCTCTTAAGAATCTATCTCTTTCTGGAAAAGTTTTTAAAACATCTACGACTTTTTTGTCAATTAAAGAAAAATCTCCTGCATCCAAAGGAATTTTTACATAAGATAATTTATGAAATATTCTATAGAATAATTTATAAAGAATTTCCATATAGAGAGGTGTTTCTCTTTTAGTTCTTATCCCATAAACAATATCAAAGCCTTGTCTCCACTTTGTATAGAATTTTTCAATTAATTCCGGCGGATCCTGAAGGTCTCCGTCCAGTAGAACTACGGCATCGGCCTCCGCAATATCCATGCCGCTTGTAAAGGCCATTTGAGAGGAAAAATTTCTTGAATGATTAATTCCTATTGTGCGGGGATCTTTTGAGGCAATTTTTTTTAACACATCTTCTGTGTTATCAGGGCTTCCATCATTTACAAAAATTATTTCATATTCAATCCCAATTTTTTTAAATATCTTCGTAAGTCTTTCATGCATTATTGGAATTGCTTGAGCATCTTTATAGCATGCGATAATTGCTGATATTTTTTTATTTTTCATATTCTCATTTCCATCTTCTACTTTCTATTTTCTACCTTCTAAGGTTCAGATACCAAGGATTATTATCTTTTATCATTTTGTCTACGATTTCAGGAATTTCTTCTTTATTTTCCGGCCATAGCGTCTTAATATTTCCGAATATTTTCAAGACTTTTTTGTCTTCTTCTGCCCAATGTGAAAATCCATCATGGATATAATCTTTATTTCGACCTGAGCCAATAAGCTTTACGGGTATTTTTTCATGGTTTATGTAATTTCTTATTGTTTCAAAAGGTCTATAAAGAAGAAAGGTAGTAATACTGTAAACAAATGGAATTTTACCGTTTAGAGCCATACCTGTGGCAATTCCGGTCATTGCCTGTTCGGAGGCGCCGCAATTCAAGAATCTTCCCGGAAAGTCTCTTTTGATATAATCAAATGCTTTATATCCGAGATCGCCGACTATTAGCCAGATTCTTTCGTCTTTTGCCATTTGCTTATAGAGTTCATAAGCAAACCATCCCCGCATACTATTATGTCGATATTTAATATCTAAATCTTTCATTTTAGTAAATCTAAAGCCTTTTTATAATCCTGATCGTTCATAATATAATAATGAGCATCTAATCCTTTAAGAAATGGAAGCTGATTTGTTGATGTTCTTGCGAAAATAATTGTTTGACCATTTTCTTTGGCAGATTTAAGAGCTTCAATAATAGTGCTTATGTTATGTCCATTTATTTCTAAAACACGATATCCAAAACCTTTAAATTTATTAATTAAGGAATTTAAATTAACTGTATCGTATGCACTCCATCCATTAGCATTTACTATAATTCTTAGATTAGATATTTTTTTGTCAGCTGCTATTCTTAGCGTTTCCCAAATGCTTCCTTCAGTACATTCGCCATCGGAAATCAAACAATAAACGTCTTTATTTTTATTAGATATTGCTATACCAAGTGCAATAGGTAGTCCTTGTCCCAAACTTCCTGTAGAAACGTCAATGCCTAATTTAGGATTTCTATCAGGATGAACATGCAGAGATTTTATATCGGAATTTTTAATAAATCCATTTTTTTCCAAGATAACGTATAAGGCAATACCCGCATGTCCGTTTGATAAAATAAACTTTTCGTTTCTATTTTTTATTCTGTAAATTCCATCAATTAAATCTATTGCACTTAAGCATGATCCGAGATGAGATAAGCTTTTTGTATAGCTTATTTCTATAATTCTTTGTCTTGTGTTTTTTTGCTCAGTTGTTAATGATTGAATGTTAAAGTTGTTCATCTTTAAACCAATTATAAGTATATCTTAGGCCCTTACCCAATGTAAACTTCGGCTTCCAATTAAGCACTCTTTTTGTTTTTGACATATCAGCTATCCAATGAGAAGTATCCCATATTCTTTTCGGATATGCGCCTTTTTCTATTTTCACTTTTTTATTTGTTGTTTTAAACAGAGCTTTTACAACTTCATCATTGGCATATTCAATTCCTGTTCCCATATTCAGTATTTGACCGGATAATTTTTTACCATAAGATAAAGATTTGATATAAATATCAACAATGTCGTCTACATAAATAAAATCTCTCCGTTGATTTCCTGGAGTAAGCTTAATTGATTTATTTTCAATAACAGCTTTGATAATCGTTGGTATGAAGCGATTTTTTTCTTCATATGGTCCAAAAACCGAAAATGGCCTAAGAGTAACAATTGGTTTTTGATATTCTTTAGCGAATATTTGGCATAAAAATGTTGCCGATGCTTTTGTAGCAGCATAAAAACTCATTGGTTCCAATAAATCTGTTTCTTTCATGGGTTCATTTTTGATTCCGTATTCTGAAGACGACCCCGTATTTATAAATAATTTGTAATCTATGTCTTTGCTGGCAAGTAGTAAATTTAATGTACCCTTTATATTAATGTCTATCATCTCTTTTGCATCAGTTTGCTTACGATAGTTGCTGTAGGTTGCTAAGTGAATGATAAAATCGGGATTTATTCTTACAACAATTTTTGTAAGCTGTTTTTTATCAAGAAGATCAACCTTGTAAATTTTAACTTTATTCAAAATATTTTTTATTCGCCAGAGATTGCTTGATTTTCTTAAGATTAAATTAACGCTATAATTGAGTTTAAGCAGTTTTCTGATGAGGTTTGCTCCTATAAATCCAGCACCACCTGTTATTAGTACTCTTTTTCGTGGTAGAATATCTTTCATGGTTGATATTATATGTGCTCTGTGCGCAAAAAAGCAACAAATTAAGATTCTTTATCCTGCAACTTTTAAGAAAAAAGGAATATCTAATAAAGTCTATTCTGCGAGAAGATTGCCGGACAGAATTCACTATAGAATTCTTAAGTGTGAAAGGTGTGGTTTGGTTTTTTCCTCCCCAATCTTTCCTGTTAAAAAGCTTTCGAAATTTTATAAAGAAAGTTTATGTAATTATAAAGATCAAATTCCTTATCTAATTAAAACTTATTTCAAAATAGTTAAGGAAATCAAAAAAGATCTTCCGAAAAATCCAAAAGTTTTAGAAGTTGGTTGCGGAAATGGATTTTTTCTTAAAGCTCTTGTTGATTTAGGCTTCACTAAAAATGTTTTTGGAATTGAACCAAGTTCCAGGATGGTTTCGGAAGCAGATTCAGTTGTGAAAAGCAAAATCAAGGTTAATATCTTTAAATCAAATCTTTTTCCGAAAAATAATTTTGATCTTATTCTTTGCTTCCACACCCTAGATCATATCTTTGATCCTAATGAATTTGTCAATGGCGCATATTCAATGCTTAGAAAAAACGGATATGTTGTCGTTGTAGTGCATGACACACAAGGTCTATCAGTTAGGCTGTTTGGGGAGAGATCTGCGATTTTCGATGTTGAACATATTTACTTATTTAATAAAAAAACTCTAAGAAAAATATTTGCACGTAATGGTTTCAGAGTTACGAAAGTATTTAATCTTGTTAATAGTTACCCATTAAACTATTGGATGCAAATGAGTGGTTTTCCTCGTATTGTAAAGAAATGCTTCGAATTTACCTTCAAACTGTTGGGGATTGGTAAAAAGGAAATGTCTATTCCTGCGGGGAATATAGCGCTTGTTACCAAAAAGACTGTATGATTAATTTATGAGAAAAAGGATCAAATATTTAGGAAATTACTTTCTAAAACACGAATTAGTGTCCGGTAGTATTTATATATTCTTAGGTTCTGTAGTCGCTAACGTATTTAACTTATTTTTTAGTCTATTCATGGGCAGGAATTTAACTGTGGAAGGATTTGGAATTCTAGCAAGCGCAGTTTCCTTAGTGAGTTTAATAGCTATTCCAGCTGGAGCAATAATTCCTACGATCGTAAATTTTGCGGGGTCTCATTTCGCAAAAGAAGACTATGGATCAGTTAAAGCACTCTTTCTAAAGATTATTAAGCCTCTTCTTGCAGTAAGTATTTTTATGTTTCTTTGTTTCATTATTTTTGCGGGTTTCATTGGAAATTTTTTAAAAATTGAAGATCGATCACTAATCGTTATTGTTGGAATTATTGTTGCATTCACATACATAGGAACAATAAGTAGCGCTTTATTACAAGCAAAATTAGCTTTTAAATATATTTCCTTTTTAAATCTGATTGGATCTATATCAAAATTTTCAATTGGGGCCGGATTAGTTCTTTTAGGTCTTGGTGTGAGGGGGGCTGTGTGGGCAGTATTTATGTCAGGATTAATTCCTTCTATTATTGGCTTTGTTTATCTTAAATCTGTCTTTATAAGTAAGATAAGTAGGACAAGTAAAATAAATTTTAAAAGTATACTTTCTTATGGAATTCCTTCCTCTCTTGCAATATTAGGAATGACATCTTTAATTTCTACAGATATTTTACTTGTAAAACATTTTTTTAATCCTTTACAGGCTGGTGTTTATGCAGGATTGTCTTTGGTTGGAAAAGTAATCTTCTTTTTTACAGGCTCCATTGGACACGTAATGTTTCCTCTTATTGTAAAAAAACATGCCAAAAACGAGAATTATAATAATATTTTTAAAATGGCAATTGTTTTGGTATTTATTCCATCAGTTTTTATTTCCATATTTTATTTTCTGTATCCTAATCTATCAATTAGCTTTATCCTTAAGAATGAAATGTATCAATCAGCATCCGGCTTATTAGGTTTATTTGGGATATTTATAACAATTTATTCTTTAATTACGCTTTTTGTATATTATTTTTTGTCTATAAAAAAAACCAACGTGTACATTCCAATTCTTCTTGCGGCTTTAAGTCAATTATCACTGATTACTCTTTGTCATGGTTCCCTTTTCATGGTTATTGTAATTTCTCTTTTGGTAGCATTAATTCTTCTTGCAATTCTCGTAATTTACTGCATAAAAATTTATGGCGAATATGGAAAAGATAAGCAAGGACAAGCTGTGGTTGGAACGACTAATGAAATTGTATATTGATAGCAGTATGGTAAAAAGATTTAATATTTGATAGTATTAAGTTGCTATGGAGTTGATAACTTTGGGAAATAAAAATAGCGTTAAATTGATAAGAGATGTTATTATACACCCTTACAAAGTTAATGAAGATTCTTCTGGAGTATTGGTTGAAACATTAAAAAAGGACTGGAATGACATTTACAATCAAGGAAGGGAGTTTTTTATGCAATATTATTCAGAGACTCCTTCTGGATTGGCAAGAGATGAAACAGTATGGCATTACCATCCGACTACACAAGACGACAGATTCTCCGTTGTAAAAGGGGAAATAGTTGTGGCAATTGGAGACAATAGGGAAGACTCAGAAACTAAAGGACTACTGAACCTTTTCTACATAAATGCAAGGAAAGATCCATACATGGTTTTAATTCCTAGGAGAACTTTGCATGGGTTCATGGTCGTTTCCAAGGAGCCTGCAATTTTAATTAATTTTCCAACAGGATTATATAGTCCTAAGGAAGAAGGAAGAATTCCATATCAAGATGCTCAAATAAAAATGCTTGATGGTTCGCTTTTTTCTTGGGATTTAGTAAGAAGAGAATTCTTCGGTTTATCTTCAGCAAAATGAAAGGATTAAAACTTTTATCTCTTATCGTTCCTGCTTACAAGCAAGAAAAAACAATTATAGAGGACATTAAAAATCTAGATAAAGTATTGTCTTCTTTTTCCTACGAACATGAAATAGTTGTTGTTGTTGACGGATTCATAGATAAAACTTTTGAAAAGGCAAAAACTTTAAGGAATAAAAATATAAAAGTTATTGGTTATGAGAAAAATCACGGGAAGGGATATGCGGTAAAGTACGGAGTTTTGAAAGCGAAAGGAGATGTAATAGGTTTTATAGATGCGGGCATGGATTTAGATCCTTCAGAAATATCAATAGCTTTGAATTTAATGAAGTGGAATAAGGCGGATATAATTGTTGGAAGTAAACTTCATCCTGATTCAAAAGTGAATTATCCAATAGGTCGCAAAATATTGTCCTGGGGTTATAGGAATCTTACACACATACTCTTTGGATTCGATGTTAAGGATACGCAAGTTGGATTAAAGCTGTTTAGAAAAAAAGTTGCAAAAAATGTTTTTTCTAGAATTATTGTTAAAAAATTTGCGTTCGATATTGAGGTCTTGACCGTCGCATACGCCTTGGGATATAAGAAGATTTATGAAGCTCCGATAAAACTAGATTTTAAAGGAGTGACTAGCATTACAAATGCAAATTTTTGGGTAACTATATATTGGATGCTTTGGGACACTGCTGCGGTCCTTTATAGATTAAAAATTCTTCATTACTATGATAGAATTGTAAAATAATTATGAGTAAAAAAGTTTTAATCATCGGAGGAGCAGGTTTTATAGGGATAAATACTGCGTCCCATTATCTATTAAGAGGATATAAAGTTACTATTTTCGATAATTTTTCAAGAAAAGGAAGTAATAAAAATTTACAATGGCTTGAGAAAAAATTTAAAACAAATGTAATGCTCGTAAAGGGGGAGGTAAGAAGAGAATCGGAAGTGCTTAAAAAACTTATTGGGGAAGCTAGTCTAGTTATTCACTTGGCAGCTCAGGTTGCCGTTACCTCTTCAGTTGAAAATCCCAGAGAAGATTTTGAAATAAATGCATTGGGAACATTTAATGTTTTGGAAGCAATTAGAAAAGCAAGAAATAATCCTATTTTGATTTATAGTTCTACAAATAAAGTGTATGGTGAATTAAGAGATTTAAAAATTATTGAAGGGAAGACTAGATATGAATTCAAAGACTTAAAAAATGGAGTGTCAGAAAATATGATTCTCGATTTTCATTCCCCTTATGGCTGTAGCAAAGGATGCGCAGATCAATATGTGAGGGATTATGCACGTATTTACGGTATTAACGCTATAGTATTTAGGCAGTCCTGCATTTATGGTCCTCATCAATTTGGAGTTGAGGATCAAGGATGGGTTGCTTGGTTTATAATAGCTCTAGTATTGGAGAAAGAGATTACAATTTACGGAAATGGTAAGCAAGTCAGGGATTTATTGTTTATAGAAGATTTAATTGAGGCTTATGATTTGGCAGCAAAAAATATAGAACGGACTAGGGGTCAAATTTATAATATTGGAGGAGGAAATAAAAATATAATTTCTGTATGGTTTGACTTCAGACCTATTTTAGAAAAGCTCTTTAAAAAAAAGATTAATGCTAAATTTTCAAATTGGCGTCCAGGGGATCAGCCAATTTACATTTCTGACATTAGAAAAGCAAAAAGAGATTTTGGTTGGGAGCCTAGAACTAATGTTAGGCAGGGTATAAAAAAACTTTATGACTGGGTTTCTGCAAACAAAGAATCATTTAATGTTTAATGGAAATTCTTATTTTAAATTGGAAGGATGTTAAAAATCCTCAAGTTGGCGGAGCTGAAGTAATAGCATTTGAGTTTGCAAAGCGTCTCGTAAAAGAGGGACACGCACTTACATTTTTTTCAAGGGCTTTTCCTAATTGCTTAAACGAAGAGATATTGGATGGTGTGAAAATTATTAGAGGAGGCAATAAATTAACAGTATATTTTCATGCTTTCGCATACTACAAAAATCTTAAACATAAACCAGATGTGGTTATAGACATGGTTAACACGCTTTGCTGGCAGACGCCTCTTTATGTGCCAAAAAAAAATAGATTTGCTTATGTAAATCAGTTAGCAAAAGAAGTATTTTTATTTGAGTTACCAAAGCCAATTTCTTACATAGCTTATCTTCTTGAAAGACTCCAATACTTAACTTATAAAGATACCAAATTTTTATGTTATTCAAGGAGTACGAAAAATGATTTACGGGAGTTTGGGATTAACGGAGAAAATATAAAGATATTTTCTATGGGGCTTGATCAGCAGAGATACCAAGCTAGAGGGAAAAAAGAGAATAATCCTTTATTTGTTTATGTAGGGAGACTGGTTAAAATGAAGCGTATTGATTTATGCTTAAAAACTTTTAAAGAAGTCGTAAGGAAACATAAAAAAGCGAAACTTGCAATTATAGGTAATGGTCCTGACGAAGAAAGACTTTTTGAAATGATGAAGAAGCTGCGGCTTTCTAAAAATGTTATTTTCGTAAATAAAAACAACTTTTTCCTTAAACAAACTAAGATTGACATGAAGGTAAAGTTAATGCAAAAGGCTTGGTGTTTACTCCTCCCGTCAGTGAAAGAGGGATGGGGAATGGTTGTTACTGAAGCAGCCAGTTGCGGAACGCCATCAATAGTAAGCGACGTTACAGGACTCAGAGATTCTGTTGTGAAAGATAAGACAGGTCTGATATTGTCAACTGATCCATCGGAAAAAGAACTTTTTGATGCAATGATTAGGATTATTGAAGATAATAGTTTAAGAAATAGCTTATCAAGGCAGGCTATCTTATGGGCAAAAAATTTTAATTGGGATAAGAGCTTTGATGAATTTAAAAAAATATTGTTTTAAATTATGTTAAATAATTTACTTTCTGTTTCCATTGTAATACCGACAAAAAATTCGGCAAAACTTCTTGAATCATGTTTGAATGGTATTCTAAAACAGTCTTATAAAAACAAAGAAATAATTATTTCTGATGGAATGTCTACGGATAATACTGTTGATATAGCAAGAAAATATAAAGTAAGAATAATTAAGAACCCTCAGATAATGGCAGAGCCGGGAATATACTTTGGAATGAAAGTTGCCAAAGGAGATTTAATTATGGTCATTGCGGTTGATAATATTTTTAAGAATAAAGAAGCGTTAAAAATAATGGTTAATGTTTTTAGAGATAAAAAAATATATGCAGCATTTCCCAAGCATGATAGTCTAGAGCGAGATTCGCTATTTACAAAATATATAAATACATTTACAGACCCTTTTAATCATTTTGTATATGGTTATGCCGCTAATAATAGAACATTTAGTAAAATTTATAAAACCATAGAGCATAATTTTGTATATGATGTTTATGATTTTTCATCAAAAAAAATATTACCAATTTTGGCGTTAGCACAGGGACTAATAGTCAGGAAAGACTTTATTAAAAATAGAGAGAATATATATGATGATATTGTTCCAATTGTAGATCTTATAAAAAAGAAAAAAATGATAGCATATGTCTATTCGGTTTCACTAATTCACCATACCGTAAAAAATATAAATCATTTCTGGAGAAAACAGCGTTGGGCTGCTAAGAATTTCTTTAACAAAAAAAATTATGGATTTTCTTCGAGAATGAATACTCTTACTAATTGGCAGAAAATTAAAGCGTATATTTATCCATTCTATTCAATAAGTATAGTTTTTCCATTTTTGTTTTCTTTTTATGCGTCATTAAGAGATAGGGAGAAAATGTGGTTATTTCATTCTTTTATAGCTTTTATTTCCGGATTGGCAATGTGGTGGGAATTTGTTAGAATTAAGGTCAACTTAGATAAAGAAGTATCGAGACTTTAGGTATGGACTATAAAATTGAACATTTTGAAAAATTTAATGACAATAGGGGTCAACTGGTAGTTTTTCTGAGAAATAGAAGTTTAGAGAAGAAATTCAAGGAATTTGGTCAAATATATTTCGTTACGTTCGACAAAAAAGGAGTTATTAGAGGCAATCATTATCATAAAAAATGGAGAGAGTGGTTTGGTGTCGTTACGGGAAAACTTGAAGTTAAATTAAAAGATGTTAAGACGGGAAAAATTAAAGAATTAGTTCTTGACGGTAATTCTAGTAAATATGTCAGACTGGAAGTTGGGCCAAATATTGCACATACTTTT
>Ga0172371_10013331_pt1 | contig 10721 bp, 6 predicted proteins | sample Lak12m_FD_114543 | JGI IMG/M metagenome (GOLD analysis project Ga0172371, IMG submission 114543) | Freshwater microbial communities from Kabuno Bay, South-Kivu, Congo - kab_022012_12m | ecosystem: Environmental > Aquatic > Freshwater > Lake | place: Democratic Republic of the Congo: South-Kivu... | reverse complement strand
GGCGCTCGACGATCTGCAGCTGCGAGTCGGGGATGCCATCGTGGCCGGCTTCAAGGCCTCGGCCGTGCACGTGTTGCCGCGGCATCGCGGACGCGCATCCTGAGCGTCGCTCTCTCGGCTTCTTCAGCGGAGGCGTGAGCGGCTGCCGAGACCACCACGACGGCAACGTCGTCATTGAACGGACCGCAGGTGGCCTCGATGTCGCGCAGGATCTTGAGGAGACCGGCCTCCGAGAGGCTGTCCAGCTCGTAGTCGTTGAGGATCCGGCGCAGCCGCTCTTCGCCGAAGCGTTCCGGCCTGCCGGGCGCGATACGGCCCTCGATGAGGCCGTCGGTGTAGAAGACCAGGCTCCAGCCTGCGGGCAGGCGCAGGGCCTCGGGCGGATCGAGCGGCCGGTCGGCGGCACCGAGGGGAGGCTGCGCGCGGGTGGCGATAGAGGCTACGCTCCCCCCCGCGCCCAGAAACGGCGGCGGATGCCCCAGGTTGAGGAACGCCATCTCAGCGCGATCCGGGTCGATCCAGGCCATGAACGCCGTGGCGAAGACCTCGGGCGCCGGCCGCTCACGCTGCATCACCTCGTCGAGCGCGTGCGCGATCGTGACCGGGTCGACGGCGGCTACCACGAGGGCCTCCCAGCCGGAACGCAGGGTCGCTCCGAGGGCGGCGGCGTCGGGGCCGTGCCCCGACACATCGCCGACCAGCACGGCCACGCCGGCGTCGCCGCGGTCGAGCACGTCGATGAAGTCGCCGCCCAGCTCAAGGCGACGCTCGCTGGGCCGATAGACGGTTCGCACGTGAAGCCCCGGATGGTCCACCGGCAGGTTCGGCAGCAGGCTGCCGGCGAAGCGGCGATGCACGGACTCCGCGCGCTGCTGTTCCGTCAGCCGGCGAGCCTCGACAAGGGCCACCCCGACCTGGTCGCAGAAGCGCTGCACGAGCGCGAGCGTGCGCTTGCCCGGCTCGCGGCGCTCCGTCGACCAGCCGAGTGCGAGCAGGCTGTCGGCTCGGGCTCCGACGCTGATCGGTGCCCGCAGCACCGCCCGCAGACCGAGCGCGGTGTGCAGATCGCAGACTCCCTCATCCCTGTCGGCGCCGCAGGTCACGCTCCCGCAGTCGATGCCGCAGCGCACGAAGGTCGGGATACGCCGGGCGAGCTGCTCGGCCAGCGCCCCCCGGCGCGGAACGGGCAGCCACTGCCGGTGCAGGACCGGCGGCGCCGGCTCGATAGCCACCAGCCGCAGCGCGTCGCCGTCGACCTGGAACAGCATCGCGGCGTCGCAGTCGAACAGCCGCCGCGCACCTTCGCAGGCGACCGTCCCCACGTCGCGTGGGTCGTCTTCTTCATACAGCGACGGCGTCAGCTCCAGCAGCTGATCGAGGGCCCGGCTCGTGGCCTCCTCCTCCCGCTGGGCGGAGCGCGCGGCCTGCTCGCTCAGCTGCAGGTTCTGCACCGCCAGCGCGTGCGGCCGCGTCAGGGAGTCTTGCACGACCGCCTGGTAGATCAGCACCGCGGAGAGCAGGAGGAAGACGTGGCCTATCAGGTTGGGCCACGTCGACGGGCCCGTATAGAGCGTGAACCACAGCTCGGCGACGATGCGGGCCACGAGAGCGGCCGTGAGGTAGCGGAACGCGCCCCGGGCCAGACGGTCGCGCTCGCGCCAGAGTACGATGACGGCTGCCGCCAGGATGCCGCAGATGACGTACTCGGTGACGATCTTGAACGTAGTGAGCCCACGGCCTTCGACCAGGGACGACGGGAAGACCCGCCACCAGTAGACGGCGGCGATGACGAGCGCGTCGAGGGCAAGGTAGGCGGCGACGACGGGCGCCATGCGAAGGCGATGCCCCAGCACGAACGGTGCGACGAGGAACGAGACGCTCCCGATGAAGCCGGCCGCGATCCAGAGCTGTGTCGGAGGGTCCCATGAGGGTGAGATGAGGTCGAGTCCCGCGTAGTCCACGAGGTGCAGGATGTGCAGCAGGGCGGTCGCCATGAGGGCGGTGCCGAGGAAGACGGGGAAGTCGTCGTCGAGGAACTCACGCAGCGTCCAGGCGATGATGAAGACGCAGAACGCCACCGTGGCGTACGCCAGCTCGACGAGCGTGTGGAAGAGGTTGAACGAGACCAGGCTGGTCAGGATGAGCAGCACGAAGGCGAGGGCCGCCACGATGGTCGCGATACGACCGTCATAGGCGAGCCGTCCGGTCTCCCGCGGTACGTCGACGGCCGGCTGCATGAGCTCGATGCTAGCATGCGTCACACACGATGTGCAGGAAGATCCAAGCCGGCAGGCGTGTCGGCAGACCAGCCGGGGCAACGCCGGGGCTGCCGGTCGGCTACCATCGAGAGGCCCATGCAACGTCATCGGACAACCTTGAAGTCGCCGGCGGTCGTGGCGCCGCTGCTGGTGCTGCTCATGGGATTCTCGTTCCAGACCGGCTCGGCGCTGGCGGTCGGTGTGGTGGGCGCGGTGGGCGCCGTAGAGGCTCTCTGGCTGCGCACGGCGATCGCCGCCGCCATCCTGGTGGCCGTGCGGCCGCGCTCCCTGCGCCTGCCGGCCCGCGGCGAACGTCTGCCGGTCCTGTTGCTCACGCTCTCCCTGTTCGCGATGAACCTGAGCTTCTACAGCGCCATCGCGTATGCGCCGATCGGCATCGTGGTCTCCATCGAGTTCCTGGGTCCGCTGACGGTGGCGATCGTCGACTCCCGCCGGCCGCTGGACTTCCTCTGGATAGCCCTGGCCGCCGGTGGCGTGGTGCTGCTTGCGGGCCCCACGGGGTCGGTGGGCGTGGTCGGCATCGTCCTCTCGCTGTCGGCCGGCCTGTGGTGGGGGCTCTATCTGGTGTTCGGGCGTCGCGCCGTGAGGTCGCTGCAACCGCTGCAGGTGACGACGCTGATGCTGGTGGGGTCGTCGGCGCTGCTGACGCCGCTGATGTTCATCACCGGGTTCTCGACCGAAGGATTCCCGGAGGTGTTCCTGATCGGCGCGGCCGTGGCGGTGCTCTCGTCGGCCTTCCCGTACATGCTGGAGCTGCTGGCCCTGCGTTTGGTCCGCGCCCACACCTACAGCGTGCTGTTAAGCACCGAACCGGCCATCGCGGCGCTCACGGGGTTCCTGATCATCGGCCAGCGGCTGGCGCCCCTGGAGATCGCGGCCATCGGCCTGGTGGTGATCGCCGCCGCCGGAGCCAGCTGGTTCGCGCGCGCCGAAGCGATGGTGCCCGAGGAGGTCCCCGCGGCGCCGTGAGCGCCTCCCGCCGCCGCGTGGGCGTCGGTCATTCGGCCGGCACGACGGTGAGGCGCTGCTGCTCAAAGTGTTCGTCGAGGGCAAAGGCCGTGACGACGCCGAGCCTGCGCATGACGACGAAGCCGGCGCAAAGGACGGAGTCATCGAGAGACGCTCAAGTGCGCTCCGGCCGCACCCGATAGGTGATTCGAGACCACGCAGGTGCACTTTGACGCTCGCGCACGAGGTGACATGACGGACTTCTCGGACTTGCTCCAGGGCCAGATGGACTACATCTACGCCGTGTACGGCCTCGGCTACTTCGTGCTGGCGATGGTCACCCTGAGCCTCACGCGGACCACCTCTCCCTTGCCGTGGCGCTGGATGGGAGCGTCGGCCGTCCTCCACGGGCTGAACGTGTGGGTGGTCTCGCTGATGGTCAGCGTCGGCAGCGGCGACGGCGTGCAGGTGGTGAGGACGGCTCTGCTGGCCGGCTCCTGCGTCTGCCTCTTCGAGTTCGCCCGCCGCGGCTGGCACGCGGTGGGTGGGCGCCGTGTAAGCCCGTGGATCCTCCTGCCGCTCGTCGCCGTGGCATGCCTCGGTGGGCTCGCCGGCTTCGACGGCCTCAACGTCTCGTTCCGCTACGCCGTCGGTCTGCCCGGCGGGCTGTGGGCGGCGCTCGCCATCTACCGCTGCGCTGGCTCGGCGACCGTCGGCTTCGGCTCCCTGCTCACCGCGGACGTCGCCATGGTGCCGCTCGTGCTGGTGGAGTACATCTTCGGCCCCGCGGCATCGTTCTTCCCGGCTTCCATCGTGAACCGTGAGGCCGTTCTTACGACTATCGGCGTGCCGATCCAGATCGTCGGCATCGCCATCGCCGTCGTCTTCGTCGCCGGACTCTGGGTGCACTCGCGCAGGTTGCTGCGGCGTGAGCACCCGGCGGCGGCCGATCGCCTCAGCGTGCGCATCCAGGCTGCCCTCGCGCTGGCCTTCGTGGTGGTGCTGGCCGGCGGCTGGTTCGCGACCGAGTCGGCCGGCGAGAGGGACGACACGGCGGCGCGCTCGCGTCTTCAGCAACGAGGTGAGCTGGCGGCCTCGGCCATCAATCCGGAGCGGGTGCGGAGCCTCAGCGCCTCGCCGGCCGATCTGCAGACAGATGACTACCGCCGCCTGCGGGGCCAGCTTGCCCAGATGGACGAGGCCGGCTCGGACATCCGCTGGTTCTACCTGATGGCTCTCAGGGGCGGCCGGATCGTGTTCACCGTTGACGGCATCCCGCTCGACGATCCCGGCCACGCGGAGCCCGGTGCCCCATACGAACAGCCACCGGCCGGGCTGGCGTCGACCTTCCGTGCCGGCCGCGACCTGGTGGTGGGACCGTATACCGACGAGTACGGCACGTTCGTCTCCGGCTTCGTGCCGATCCGCGACCCGGACGACGGCAGCGTCGTGGGCGTCCTGGGCCTGGACATCGACGCGGCAGACTGGGCCGCCGGAGTCGCCGGGCATCGACTGGCGCCGATCCTGGTCACCCTCCTGCTGGCACTCATCATCATCGGCTTCATGGCCGTCCAGGACCGCATGCGCTTCGCGGCTGCCAGCCTTGATGAGAGCAGGGCGACGTACCGTTCGGTGCTCGAGAACATGCAGGACGCCCTGTACCGGACCGATGCGAGCGGCGCTGTGGCCATGGCCAGTCCTTCCTTCGCACGCCTGTTCGGCTTCGACTCCGTCGAGCAGGTGCGCGGCCTCAACATCGTGCGCGACCTGGGCGTCGAGGCCGACGAACAGGCGGCCATGGTCCGCGAGATCGAGACCGATGGCGCCGTGAGCGACCACGACCTGATGCTGAGGCGTCGCGACGGAGAGCTCATCGAGGTCGCCGCCAACGGCCACTTCTACCGCGACGCGGCCGGAGAGGTGCTCGGCGTCGAGGGCGTGCTGCGCGACGTGACCGAGGAGAGGCTCGCCACCCGTGCCCTGGCGGCCGCTGAGGAACGCCTCGATCTGGTGCTCAAGGCGGCCGAGGTCGGCACCTGGGACTGGGACATCACGACCGATACGGCGCGCTGGGACGACATGCTTGCCACCTTGTACGGCATGGAGTCGGAGCGGCGAGGGGGACCGTTCGAGGTGTTCTACGAGACCATCCACCCGGAGGACCACGCCGTGCTCGACGCGGCGCTCGAGAAGGCCATGGAGCCCGGTGTGCCCTACGAGGCCGAGCTCCGCGTCGTGCGGCCGGACGGCACGATCGCCTATCTGGCCGAGCACGGCAGGGTCTACCGGGATGCCGCCGGCACGCCGGTGCGCATGGCAGGGCTCACGTGGGATGCCACCAGGCGGACCCTCGCCGAGCAGGCGCTGCGAGAGGCCGAGGAACGCTCGCGGCTGCTTCTGGAGTCGGCCGGCGACGGCATCGTCGGCATCGACACGGCCGGCCGGGTGACGTTCATGAACTCCGCCGCCGAGAAGCTGCTGGGCTGGCCGGACGACGAGCTCGTCGGCCGAGACATGCACGGGGCGATCCACCACTCCCACGCCGACGGCAGCCCCTACCCCGCAGCTGAGTGCCCGCACGTGGCGGCCTATAGGGAGGGTACGGAGAGCCACGTGGACGAGGAGGTGTTCTGGCGCCGGGACGGGACGCACTTCCCGGTCGACTACATCGCGCGACCGATCCGGCAGGACGGTGACCTCGTCGGCGCCATCGTCACCTTCCGCGACATCAGCGAGCGCAAGCGGATCGAGCAAGCGCTGCGGCTGACGCAGCTCTCGGTCGACCGCTCCGCCGACATGATCTACTGGCTTGCGCCTGACGGCAGGCTGCTCTACGTGAGCGATTCCGTTTGCCGGCGGCACGCCTGCACACGTGAGGCGATGCTTGCGCGGACCATCTTCGACATCAACCCCGACATGAGCCCGGAGCGCTGGAAGGAGCAGTGGCTGGAGCTCAGGGAACAGGGATCGCTGACGCTGGAGGCCTCGCATCGCACGCCGGCCGGCGAGGTCTTCCCAGTCGAGGTCACCGCCAACTACGTCGCCGTGGGCGGCCACGAGTTCAACTTCGCCTACGCTCGCGACATCAGCGAGCGTAGGGAGGCGGACCAGGCGCTCCGGCGGGCCAAGGAGCAGACGGACGCGGCCAACCGCGAGCTGGAGCGCGCCATCGCGCGAGCCAACCAGCTGGCGGCGGAGGCGGAAGACGCCAACGCCGCCAAGAGCGAGTTCCTTGCCAACATGAGCCACGAGATCCGCACGCCCATGAACGGCGTCATCGGCATGATCGGCCTGCTGCTGGACACCGACCTCGAGCCGGAGCAGCGCGAGTTCGCCGAGACCGTGCAGAGCAGCGCCGAGGCGCTGCTGGTCATCATCAACGACATCCTCGACTTCTCCAAGATCGAGGCCGGCAAGCTGCAGATGGAGACGCTCGACTTCGACCTGCGCACAACCCTGGAAGACGCGCTGGACCTGCCGGCGTTCCGGGCTCACGAGAAGGGTCTCGAGCTCACGACCCTGACCGATGTCGCGGTACCGTCGGCGCTGCGCGGCGATCCCGGCCGGCTGCGACAGGTCCTCATCAACCTCATCGGTAACGCGATCAAGTTCACCGAGCAGGGCGAGGTGGCGGTCGCCGTCGCCCTGGTCTCCGAGACCGACACCGAGGCGACCCTGGAGTTCAGGGTGCGCGACACCGGCATCGGCATGGCGCCCGAGCAGCAGGAGGCGTTGTTCGACGCCTTCACGCAAGCCGACGCGTCCACGACGCGGCGCTTCGGCGGCACCGGCCTCGGCCTCTCCATCTCGAAACGTCTGGTGGAGCTGATGGGCGGCAGCATCGGAGTCGAGAGCGAAGAGGGGGCGGGGTCCACGTTCTGCTTCACGGCCACCTTCGGCAAGCAGGACGCGGCGACGGTGGCGGCACGAGGATGCGACATGGCCTCGACGGACATCAGCGGGCAGCACATCCTGGCCGTCGACGACAATGCGACCAACCGCAAGGTCCTGGCCGGCATGCTCTCATCCTGGGGTTGCCGGCACGAGGAGGTCGGCGGGGCGCGGGCGGCGCTGGACGCGCTCCGCCGCGCCCGCGACGAGGGCAACCCGTTCCGCATCGTCATCCTCGACATGATGATGCCCGAGATGGACGGGGAGACCCTGGGGGCGACCATCAAGGCCGACCCCGAGCTTGCCGACGTGGCCCTGGTGATGATGACCTCGATGGGCTCGCGCGGCGACGCCGGCCGCCTCGAGGAGCTCGGCTTTGCCGCCTACCTGACGAAGCCGGTCAAGCAGTCGAACCTCTACGACTGTCTGGCGACGGTGCTCGATCGCGCTGCCGAATCCACGCCCGGCGGCACGCCGCGCATCATCACGCGCCACTCGCTGGCCGAGGGACAGAAGCGCCGCACGCGCATCCTGCTGGCGGAAGACAACGCCATCAACCGCACGGTCGCCCTGAAGACCCTGGAGAGGATGGGCTATCGGGCCGACGCGGTCGAGAACGGCGCCGAAGCTGTGCAGGCGCTGACGGCGCGGTCCTACGACCTGGTGCTGATGGACGTGCAGATGCCGGAGATGGACGGCATGGAGGCCACGCGCCGCATCCGCGACCCGCAGTCGGCGGTGCGCGATCACGACGTCCGCATCGTCGCCCTCACGGCGCACGCCATGGCCGGCGACCGGGACGCCTGTCTGGCGGCCGGCATGGACGACTACCTGTCCAAGCCGATACGGCCGGAGGAGCTGGCGGCGGCGCTGGCTCGTTGGGGGCGGCGCGGTGAAGGCTCGAGCGCCCCCCGCCCGCCGGTCGTCGCGGAAACCGAGGCGCTGGACCCCGAGGTGGCCGAGGCGCCGCCGGCCGGAGAGGCCGACGCGCCGCCCGCGGGCAAGGACGCCGACGCGCCGCCGGCGACGGAGCCGGTCTTCGACGAAGCCGTGCTCCTCAACCTGCTGGGCGGCGACCGTGAGTCCGCCGCCGAGATAGCAGAGGAGTTCCTCGCCGACGTGCCACGGCAGGTGGAGGCACTGCGTGCGGCACTGGCCGCCGGCGATGCGGCGCAGGCACGGATGCAGGCACACACGCTGAAGGGCGCGTCGGCCAACGTCGGCGCTGGAGCGCTGCGCGCGGTCTCCTACCGCGCCGAGACGGCCGCCGCCGAAGGCGATCTGGAGCTGCTGGGCGAGCTGATGCCGGAGATACAGCGGCAGGCGATGCGCCTGCAGGAGGCGCTGGAAGGAGGAGCGTCGCCATGAAGGTCCTGATCGCGGAAGACGACGTCACGTCGCGCCTGCTCCTCAAGAAGGTGCTGTCGCGCTGGGACTACGAGGTGCTCGCCACCAAGGATGGCGCCGAGGCCTGGGAGGCGCTGCAGGCTCCCGATGCACCCCGTCTGGTGGTCCTCGACTGGATGATGCCGCAGCTCGACGGGGTGGAGGTCTGCCGGCGGCTGCGGCAGCTGGAGACCGAGCAGCCGCCCTACGTGATCCTGCTGACCGCCCGCGGCGGCACCGAGGACATAGTCCGCGGCCTGGATGCCGGCGCCGACGACTACCTCGGCAAGCCCTACGACCCAGAGGAACTGCGCGCCCGGGTCGAGGTCGGCCGACGCTTCATCGAGCTCAACGAGCGGCTGCTCGAGGCACAACACGCACTCGAGGTGCTGGCTCGCACCGACGCCTTGACGGGAATCCTGAATCGAGGCGCGATCGTCAAGCTGCTCGACGCGGAGCTGGCGCGGGCAAGACGCGAGAACGCGGCCCTGAGCGTCGGGATGCTGGACATCGACCACTTCAAGCGCGTCAACGACACCTACGGCCACGCCGCCGGCGACGATGTGCTGCGCGAGGTCGTGAGGCGGGCACAGACGGTGCTGCGGCCCTACGATCATCTCGGCCGCTTCGGCGGCGAGGAGTTCCTGGTGATCATCCCCGGTGTCGAAGGACCTGAGGCGCTGGAGATCCTGGAGCGCATCCGCGCCGTGGTGAGCGCCGCGCCGATAGGGGTGCAGGGACAGGAGCTGACCGTGACGGTGAGCCTGGGCGGCGCTACCAGCACCGGCGAGCCCGCCGAGCAGCTCCTGGTACGGGCCGACGACACTCTCTACGCGGCCAAGGAGCAGGGCCGCGACCGCGTGCTCATGGCCGCCTGACGGTCCCGGACCCACGCCTCAAGGGATGTTGAACGCCTCAGGAGGCAGACGACGGCTCCAGGACGATGAGGCCCTCCCCCGCCGCCGCTTCGCGGAGCCTGTCGTCGAAGGCGCAGAACGCGAGCTCGCCGGCGCCGATCGCGTCGTTCAGCACACAGGCGGCGGCAAGCTGGACGGCATCCATGCCCCGCAGTCCCGCTCGCCAGGCCAGGTCGGCGGCCCGCTCTTCATCGACGATCAGGCGCATCATCTCCTGCCACCTCGCCGCGAGGGTGCGGCGCAGACGGGCGGCGTCGGTGCTTGCGATCTCGCCGGCGCGCAGGCGCCTGGCGACCGCACTGGTCGTCTCGGGAAGAGTGATCACCGAGGTCGCCACGGCCTCGGCAGCCTCCGCCCAGGAACGCAGCTCGTCGCTGTGGGCCTCGCGCACCAGGGTCTTCACGAACGCGCTGGTGTCCATGTAGAGGATCATGGACGGGTGCGATACGGCGCCATCGGCGGCGCTTCGCTGTCCGGGAGACCGCGGGGTGGGTGTGGCGTCACCGCGGCCCGCGCTGATCGAGTACGGTCTTCGACAGTGGCCCCCCCTCGACGCGCACGGGGGTGCTCGCCGGGACATCCAGCCCCGCTCCCGACCACTTCACGACTCCGCGCTCGATGAGCTCGCGCAAGCCTTCACGCTGCCTGATGCCGGTGAGCATGGCGATCTCTCTTCCCCGCTCGGTGATCACGATGGTCTCGCCGGCACGGGCCTGTCGCAGATACTGGCTCAGATGTGCCTTCAACTCCCTGACCCCGACTCGTGTCATGTGACCACCTTCCTCATCGCTTGTGGTCACATGGCATTATACCGCTCATCCCACGAGATGGAAGCGATGACCCGCAGCGCCGCGATGCTGCTCGTGAGGCGCATGCCTACGTTAGGGCCCGCCGATCTCGCCGACAAGGATGACGATGGAGTCCGCCGGTGACGATCTCCTCGGTCGACGGGTGACGATGTCTCACCGACGGACGACGATCCCGTCGCCGTGCTTGCTTTGTGCGCCGGTCGCACAGCAACGAGTCCACGAGGTCCACGAGCAGGGCGCGTGTGGACCTCCACACCTCACCGTTCCGGGCTCCCTCGGCCCAGGTGGCGTCCGCCTCCGGATGCGGGCCGACCACGGCGACCGTGCCGTGTCCATACGAGCTCAACAATGCCGCGATCTGACCGTCCCTGTACCTGGCGATGACGCGCACGGACTCAGTGCTGGGGACGAGGTAGAAGGTGGGACCGTTCTGGTAGTACATGGGGTGGGTCTCGCCGAGCCAGCGGACCGGCATGATCCGCGGCTCGATG
>Ga0172371_10013329_pt1 | contig 10721 bp, 6 predicted proteins | sample Lak12m_FD_114543 | JGI IMG/M metagenome (GOLD analysis project Ga0172371, IMG submission 114543) | Freshwater microbial communities from Kabuno Bay, South-Kivu, Congo - kab_022012_12m | ecosystem: Environmental > Aquatic > Freshwater > Lake | place: Democratic Republic of the Congo: South-Kivu... | reverse complement strand
CCGGAATCCAGGTTCCCCAATCCCGCGTCACGCGGGATTTCTGGACCCCGACTTTCGTCGGGGTGACGGCTCTGATCCATGCCCTTATCCTTAAGTCAACAGCATTGGGGGTCCCGGGGAGGGGCTTTTTGCAGAAAGTGCCTCCCCGGCGCGTTCTTCTAGGAAGGCCTCAGGCCACACCGGTCGCCACTGCGGCCTTGGCAACGGCTCTGGCGACAGCGGGGGCGATCTCCCGGTTGAAGATTCCGGGAATGATGTGCTGATCCGCCAGTTCTTCCGGTGCGACTAACGCCGCAATGGCCTCGGCCGCCGCGATCTTCATGGCTGAATTGATCTTTCTTGCACGTGCGTCCAGAGCTCCTCGGAAAACGCCTGGAAAAACGAGGGCATTATTGATCTGGTTGGGGAAATCGCTTCGCCCTGTGGCCACTATGGGAGCGTAATCCAGAGCTTCCCAGGGGTCCACTTCCGGTATGGGATTCGCGAGTGCGAAGACGATAGGCCTGGGCGCCATGACCTTCAGGTCGCTGGGACGCAGGAGATTGCCCGAAGACACCCCTATGAACAGATCCGCGCCATCGAGGACTTCCAGAAGCGTACCGCGACGCCTCTCGGGGTTGGTGGCGGCTGCCAATTCTTCCTTCACAGGGGTCATGCCTTCCCCCCGACCCGGATAGAGCGCCCCCTTGCGGTCGCAACATATTATTTGGCCTGCCCCCGCTTCGAGGAGCATCTTGGCGCAGGCCACGCCCGCGGCACCGGTTCCCGACAGGACTATCCTGATCTCTTCCAATTTCTTGGAGACGCGAATCAGCGCGTTCTTCAGCGCGGCCAGCACTGCGATTGACGTTCCGTGCTGATCGTCGTGAAGGACAGGGATTTCCAGCTCGTCGTAGAGCCGCCTTTCTATTTCGAAGCACCGCGGCGCGGAGATGTCTTCCAGGTTAATGCCTGCGAAGGATGGGCTAATGGCCTTGACCGCCGCCACGATGGCATCGGGATCGGTAACGCTCAAACAGATGGGGAATGCGTTTATCCCCGCAAATTCCCGGAAGAGCATGGCCTTCCCTTCCATTACAGGCAACGCGGCGATGGGACCTATGTTACCGAGTCCCAGGACGGCCGTACCGTCGGTGACAACCGCAATACTGTTGCCTTTCATTGTGTAGCGGTAGGCCGCGCTTGGATCCCGCGAAAGCGCCATGCTCACGCGGCCCACCCCTGGAGTGTAGGCCATGGAGAGGTCTTCCCGCCCCATGAGGCGTTTTCTCGGAACCACGTCAATCTTTCCGCCTTCGTGGTAAGCAAAGGTCCTATCCGATACGGAGAGGATCTCGACTCCCGGCAGCATTTTCAATGCTTCAACCACCTGATCCTGGTGGGTTTCGTCCCGCGCGTAGATGTCGAGCTCTCTTACTACGAAATCCTTCTCCACCTTGATCACGGGTATGGAGCCCACAAGGGCTTCCTGGAAACCGACTGTGGTGGCGACCCTGGCAAGGGCGCCCGGTTTTCGTTCGATCCGGATTCTGATTGTGGCACTGTGGCTGGGGCCGGCTGGATATGTCATGCTTTTCCCCGTGGGTCGTGATTACGACTTTTCGTCATCGCTGATTATCACGGGAAACGTCTCGGGAGCAACCATCATTATCGTAACTTCACTCTACGGGACACGATTGTCTATCCTTCTCTATTCCTCCCGGTCACAGCATCCATCTGAACCCTCTGAATATCGAGTATTCCCTGGCGAGCCAGCCCTATCATCTGATTCATGCGCGACAGCGAGAACGGCGACTGCTCGGCTGTTACCTGCACCTCCACCAGTTTGCCGCGTCCTGTCATGACCACGTTCATGTCAACATCGGCCGAGGAGTCCTCACCGTAATCCAAGTCCAGCAGAAGTGCTCCGCCTACTACCCCAACGCTGACTGCCGCCACGGAATCCACAAGCGGGTTGTTTTCGATCCGGCCGCTCTCCAGAAGGCCCAGAACCGCTTCATGGAGGGCCACCCAGGCGGCGGTCACCGACGCGCATCGGGTTCCGCCATCGGCCTGAATCACGTCGCAATCCAGGGTAATGGTTCTCTCACCCAGCGCGCGCAGATCCGTCACCGAACGCAGGGATCGCCCGATGAAACGCTGAATCTCCATTGTGCGGCCGCCAAGCTTCCCACCGCGCTCCCGAGGTGATCTGGTGTGGGTGGAACGGGGAAGCATCGAGTATTCGGAGGTCACCCACCCTTTCCCCCCATTCTTGAGGAATTGCGGCACCCTGTCTTCGACGCTGGCAGCGCAGAGCACCCGGGTCTTGCCCGCCTCGATAAGGGCCGATCCTTCGGCGTGTTCCAGAGGACCGGTGGTGATTCTCCATGGGCGAAGCCGGTCTGCAGCTCGTTCAGGGTCCCGGGTGACGGTTTTCATTCTTTCCCCTTATTTCTTCGAGGTTTTGTTTCGAGAAACTTAGCATCCTGCCGGAGGGTGATGTCAAGAGTGGGAGGGATGAAGCCGCGGCAACAATTCGAGGCTTGGCCCGGAACTTGCTCCCCTCAATCGCTGGACGCGCCTCAGTTCAACACTTCAGGGTCATTACCGTGCCTACCGCCAATGCCATGAGGCCCGTGAAAATACCTCCGGTAACCAGTGAAACGTTGGACCCGGCAGAATTCCTTGGAGACCCGGTGCTTTTACAACCTGTCAAGAAAGCTGACATATTTCCTGTGCCGCATCACGCTCAAATCTGCGCACCGATCCCCGCGTGTGAATGCCGTGAATTACCGGCTCGTTCCGTGAACCTTGATGACCAACCAGGGCGATTGCTTGGATCAGCAGGGGGACTCGCAAACACCTATACCTGGGGAGAATCCGATGTCCGGAAGCAACGAAGACCTCCTACCGGCCGCACCTAAGTCAAGGGGCCTGCGAACCTACATGTATATCCTGATAATGGTCTGGACAGCTCTGGTGATGGGCATGTTGGTGGTCGCGGTTCATCAGACTCAAACCGATACCCGGGAATACGGGGTAGTGTACTACGAAGCTTTGTCTCTCGGCTCCATCTTGGTGTTCGGCGTCCTGGGAATCGTGCTGGGAATCCGCCGTCTGCATGGTAGAGAAAGCGAAAGGGATCAGGCTGTGGCTGCTCTCCAGAAGGCCAACGACGAGTTGGAGTGGCGCGTCAGTGATAGGACGGCTGAGTTCAGCAGGCTCAATGAGAGTCTCCGATTGGAGATAATCGAAAGGGAGAAGTTCGAGGAAGCCCTTCGAAAAAGCGAGGAACGATATCGCCGCCTTGTGGAAAACGCTCCTCTCGGGATAATGTGCTTGAACAACGACGGGGGGATTACCGAGGCCAACCCCGCGTTTCTTTCCATCATGGACATTCCGTCCATCGAGACAGCCAGATCAACCAACGTCCTCACATCACCGGGATTCACTGATTCAAGCTTGGCCGGGGCTCTTGGGAGATGCCTACTGACCCACGAGCAGAGTTCCTCTGAGAAGAGGTTCGTCACCTCGTTGGGTAAGGAGGTCGCACTGCGACTACATCTCGCACCCCTCAGGGACAATGATGATCGCCTGATCGGTGTCCAGGCCATAGTGGACGACATGACCGAGCGCCTTCGAGCGAGAGAAGAACTGAAGCAGAGCGAACAGCGATTTCGATCGCTTTTCGAGGCTGCAACAGAGTTCATTCACATCCTTGAACCCAATGGCGTTGTCCTCCAGACGAACCCCGCGGTTACAACCGGTCTTGGATATTCCAGGGAAGAGCTTGTGGGCAGATGCCTGGCGGAGTTCTGTGCGCCAAGTTCTCGGGCGGATTTCCTTGAGCAGATCCCTCGTATCCTGGAAAAAGGATACGACCGCCAGGAGATGGATCTTGTCCGGAAGGACGGCACCACGATAACCGTAGACAGTTATTGTTCGCCAATACGCGATGCCCAGGGAGAAATTGCTACTCTGGTGCTTTTCCAGCGCGATATCACCGACAGGAAACTGGCTGAACAAAAGATTCAGCAGCAAAACGAGTTTCTGAAGGAGGTTCTGGAGTCTCTGACCCACCCCTTCTATGTGATTGACACCCAATCGTACGAGGTATTGCTGGCGAACTCCGCCGCGGGTCTGGCTCCAGATTCGCGCCGATCCACCTGTTACGAGCTTGCCCACGGTACCAGCGAACCGTGCAATACCCCCGACCGCGTCTGCCCGCTGGAAGAGGCCCGCAACACCCGAAAATCACTTACTGTGGAACACATTCACTACGACAGGGAAGGAAACCCCAGGAACATCGAAGTCCACGCTTATCCTGTCCTGGACACCCTCGGGAACGTGGCCCAGGTAATCGAGTATTCCTTCGACGTGACCGAGCGTAGGCGCACTGAGGAAGCTCTGAGGCAATCCGAAGAGAGGATGCGTCGGGTCATCGAGGCGTCCCCCGTCGGGATAGGGATCGCTCAGCACGGGCGTTACCAATACGTCAATCCAGCGTTCGTCCAGACTTTTGGTTACGACGACGCCAACGAAATCGTCGGTCTTCCACTCGGGGCAATTTGTGTATCCGAGGACCGCTACCTGCTGAGGAGAACGAGCAAAGACATCCTGGACGGCCGACCTGTCTCAAAGTTCTATGAGATTACGGGAGTGCTCAAGAACCTCCAGCACTTCGAAGCCGCTCTGTGGCTTGCCGGCATCGAGCATCAAGGCGAACCGGCGGTGCTTGTGTTCGTGACGGACACCAGCGAGGAAAGAAGGCTGCGTGCACAGCTCATGCACGCACAAAAGATGGACGCCATCGGGACTCTCGCGGGAGGTATCGCTCACGATTTCAATAACCTGCTCCAGGCCATCCACGGATACGCCGAACTGGCCCTATTCAAGACCAGGAAAGACGAGCCCGGTCACTCAGAGTTCCAGGTTATCCTTCAGGCTTCCCGCAGAGCGGGTGAACTCACCCAGGGGCTTCTCACGTTCAGCAGGCAGGTCCTGGGAAAGAGGCGGCCGGTGGACCTGAACCGCGAAATAGACGATGTGGCAAAGATTCTCAGCCGTACCATTCCCAAGATGATCAGGACCGAGTTGAAGCTGGCAAACGATGTCAAAATCGTCAACGGCGACCCGGCTCAACTCCAACAGGTGGTCGTGAACCTTGCGGTCAATGCCAGGGACGCCATGCCTGAAGGCGGAAAGCTTTTGATCGAAACCCGCAACGTCGTACTGGACGCCCAGCACTGCAAGATCTACCCGGGCACCGAGCCCGGACGGCACCTGCTCCTGGAGGTCTCTGACAACGGCCGCGGCATGGAACCGGAAACCCTTGAACGAATATTCGAGCCCTTCTTCTCCACCAAAGAGCGCGGTCGAGGGACGGGGCTGGGGCTTTCCATTGTCTACGGCATAGTCAAGAGCCACGGAGGAAACATAATGTGCTACAGCGTGCCGGGGATAGGGACCTCGTTCAAGATATATCTTCCCGTCATTGACTGCGAGGCCGCCGTCGAGGAAGGCCCCGCAGCGGGAGAGATCCCGAGCGGTAACGAGACCATCCTGTTGATTGACGACGAGGAACCCCTGCGCCAGCTCGGAAGCGAAACGCTCTCCCGATTCGGTTACACCGTGATGACCGCGGACGGAGCCCGTCAAGGACTCGAAACCTATGACAGAGAAAGGCAGACAATCTCCCTGGTCATTCTTGACCTTATCATGCCCGAACTCAGCGGCGTCGAATGCCTCAGGGGGATACTCTCCATAGACCCGGACGCAAAGGTCATCCTGGTAAGCGGTTATCCCGCAGCCGGCGACCTTGAGAGATCAGTCCAAGAACGCGCCAGGGGCTTTATCAGGAAACCTTACGAAACCAGGAAATTGCTGGAAATGGTGCGTGAGGTGTTGGATGAAGGCTGACGGCGCCCTCACCTTCTCCGCCTTCGGCCAGCTTAATTCTTGACATCCGGCGTGTTTTCGAATAATTAACGCCCTATGTTGAGCGAATTTATTAAAGAATTAGAGAAGCGTCCCCCTGTCGGTAGTCTCCTCGCGAGGTTCTCAAGCCTCTTCGATCCCGACCAGGAAGGCCATCCGACGTTCTCGGAAAAGGCTTTCTCCGATCTCGTGGCCTTTCTGGAACAAGGTGAGGCCACCTACCAGAATCTGGCGGTTCAGGCAGGCCTCCGCTGGTCGGCATCCAGCCGAAAGGTCGTCCTGAGAAACGCCATCGCAAAAAGGGGCTTCATCACACCGTCGTGCATGTGGGCCTTCAGACAGCTCAGGGGTGGCTCGGAGGAATTGTTCAGAGATTATCCTTCTCCCGAGATGCGCTTCATGCAGATCCTCCTCTTGAAAGAGGCCGATCCGACTCAGGCGGTCCCATTCCTAATCGAGAGCTTTATCAATCGCAAAGAGGCCCCTGAAGAACTAAGGACCATCTCGCGGATCTGTGTTGTCAGCATAATGAACTCGGGTGTATCACCCGAACTTATGCAATCCCTGCGGTCCAGGTACCCCGGCCTGGAGATCCTCCATCAGTGGCGGCCCCGTATTCCCGGGCGAGTGCCTGATTTGGGCCACGGCGGGGCGGGAGGCATTGATTTCCATCAACTGGTGCGCTCTCTCCACGATATAAAGGAACTCTCGTCACTCACCCGCACGGTCTATCTAGTCTCCCTGTTTTACATCCCGCTCACTGAAAAGGAATGGCTGTCTCTTCTGCTCAGCCGAACCGATCAGCTGTTCTTCCAGCGATTGAGACTCGCAGGGATAGTCGAGGCGTTCAATGGGGGCCTTGTTCTATCCGGCGAGGTTCCCAAGCAAAACATGGTCCGGAAATTCCTGTATGAATCGTACTCGCCGGCAAGAGAATCAATCCGTCGCCACACTGAGGACAGGCTCAAAGAAGATCGGGTGCGGCGGGTCCGAAATTGCGAGCTGGATCGCCAGGCTCTGGAAATGATCCCCGATGGAATCCTGTGCGTGGACCGGACCGGACTGCTCTACTATATGAACCCCGCAGCGGAAGAATTGCTGAAAGAGAACAAGAACCTCAGAGAGCGACTCTTCGGCTCCGGATCTCTTGAAGAGGCGCTCAAGCGATATTCCAGGGAACGGGTGCTCTCCAGGATAACCGCGTCAATCCGGGAAAGCGATGATGCCACGGAGATCTTCGGCGACCGTATCGCCGTCGAGGGCGGCGGCAAAAGGTTCGAGGTGGAACTGGGGCAACAGGTTGTTCTTCTGCGGGACACCACTGACCAGCACCTTATTAACAAGGAGATCGGGAAACTCTATCGCCACGAACTCAAGGCCGCCCTGGACGTCATGGGAGTTGGGCTGGAAACGGCCATGCAGATAATCCGTGAGGGCAAGACCGAGGAAGGGTTGGACTTTCTGGATCAGGTAGAAGAAAAAAGAACTGAACTGGTCTCCATGCTTGAAGAGCGGATAGACTTCATACGGCTGCATTCAGACGCGTTCAGGATCAGGCCTGAGACGGTGAACCTGAACCTCGTGGTAGACAGGTGCGTCAACAACTACCGGGACGCCGCGGCAGGAAAAGGGGTGGCCGTGAAATCGGATCATCTCCACGTCGCAGCAGTCCATGTTCGTGCGGAAGAGCGGTTTCTCGTCCGCTGCCTGGACAACATAATACGCAACGCAGTGAAATTCTCGGGCAAGGGTGCGGAGATACGGGTCTCCATCGGCGCTGAGGGCCTGGAGGCCTTCGTGAGAGTCCAGGACAACGGCCCCGGAATACCTACCGAGAATCTGGGTAAAATCTTTCAGCTCGGGTTCACTACAGCCGGGACAGGCAGAGGGCTCTATTTGGCAAAACGTATAGCAGCGGCCCATGGCGGTAGGATCGAAGTCAAGAGCAAGCCCGGCAGTGGTTCATGTTTCAGCCTGCGCCTGCCTCTGCTGACGGAGTCTTAAATGAACGAGCCCCTCAGAATTCTTGTTGCCGACGACGAGCCCATTATCAGGCGCAAAGTGGTCATGATGCTGGCCGGCCGGTTCGCGGTGGATCAGGCCGGCACGGCCGAGTCCGCTGCCGCTGCGTCTGAGTCGGGCTACGACGCAATTCTTATGGACATAGTATTCCCGGACGGCAATGGGATAGACATATGCCGGCGTATAAAAGCCCGAGATCCGCATAGCACGGTTGTAATAAGCTCGTCACTCGAAAGTGTGGACGCATGGAACCAAGCTTTTAAGGCGGGTGCCGACGGGTACCTCGAAAAACGTGAACTTCTGGGGCTTGATCCGAGAAAGCTCGGGCTCATGATCACAAATCTGGTGGAACGAAACCTTCTCCGGCGTCAGGCTGAAGAGTTGAACCGCCGTCAGGCCGAGCTTCTGTCGGTCCTTTCCCACGACGTTCGGTCTCCTTTTCAGGCACTCCTGGGGACCATCGAGCTTCTGAGAAAGAGCAGTATCCCCGCGGACGCGGCTGAAAACGTGGAAACGCTTTACCAATGTGCGCGGGACCAACTCGCGTTCATAAATTCACTTCTGGAACTTCTGCGACTGGAATCGGGATTCGTGGGACTCAGGCCTATCATGCTCAGCGTCAACCTGCCTGTGAACCAGGCAGTGCAAGGGTTTCGGATTCTCGCGGAAGCGAAGAATATCTCTCTGGAACTTGATCTCCAACCGGACGTCATCGAAATAGAGGGCGATATCGGGCGCATCTCCCAGGTGGTGGGAAACCTGCTCACCAATGCCATCAAGTTCACTCCCCCGGGAGGCAAAGTGGTAGTTAGGACCAGATCGGTAGACTTGGAAGGCCGTCCCGCGGCACAGATAATCGTCGAGGATACCGGGGTCGGAATCGCCCCATCGGAGAAGGAGAAGATCTTCCAGCGCTTCCACAGGGGCCGAGACTGTGGAACAAGGGGAGAAAGGGGGACAGGGCTCGGCCTCTCCATCTCCAGGGAGATCGCCCAGCTCCACGGTGGCGCCCTGGATGTCGAATCCCGATCGTCCGGGGGTAGTACCTTCGTTGCCTGGTTCCCGCAGCGGCTGAAGGTTTCGGAATCCGTTGCAGGGGGACCGTCGTCGGATCACCCGCCCGCTTGTGACGATGCCCCGCTCAAAGGGTCTTCCCCCAAGGATCAATTGACGGATCACCGGATGGCGTGCTAAAGGGAACTTATTGTAATCACGGCGGAGTTGGCTCTCTGCGAGGAGGCCCCCGCGAGACAGCTCTTTTCCAGCGCTTACAACCGGGCGCCTGGCTTTGCTTCTGAGGGATCCCGGTCATCGTGCCGGGTCACCCCATCAATCCACAAACGGTGTGAGGCTTTGAAACAGGGTCCCAAGAATGTATGGGCCTGGAATTCCTTGAATGTGGTCAGGACTCTACGGCAAAAATCCCCATATTTGGCGCGGACCCGCACTGAGACCATTTCGCGTTCAAACGAGTGACTTTGTCATGCCGGCGGGGGACCTCCGGAGCGAAGTCGGGTCGTCCGTTCGAAGCGGAGGAGGTCCCCCGCCGGCTTCACTGACACGAAAGCGGACAGGTATGAATCCCTTCACCGGTGCGATGCGCCTCTGCTGGGGATGCCTGGTTCTTGTCCTGGCGGCCTCGCTCGTCGGTTGTGAACTGGTTCCCAACAAGCCGGACGCGGTGTTCATACTCTATCGGGACAGGATGAAAGCCGACAGTGTAGCTGAGGCGCGTAACCTGATATCCGACGAATCCAGGGAACTGACGCAAAGAATAGCCGCGGACTTTAATCTCAAGCAGCCGCCGGAGAATATGGCCGTCCTGAATGTGCTGGACCCCGTTGCAGCGCCGGTGATAGTAACTTCCGAAGACACGAAAGCCCTCCTCCAGATCAGGACCCTCAAAGGAGGCACGCGGCCGATACAGCTCCTGCGCAAGGATCCCAACTCGCCGTGGAAAGTGGACTTGGTTGATGACTTGACTTCCCTCCGGATCTTCCTTGAAGCCAGAGACGCTCTGGATATGATCCGAGAGCAGGCCGGCGAATACGCGGCATCTCTTAGAGCTTTCAACGAACAGATGGAAAGAATGGACGTGACCGAGCCTCCCCCCGTTGTGAGCAAACCTCCGCAACCGAAAGCTCAGCCGCCCAAGCAGGTCAAGAAACCCAGACCCAGGGCGGACCCCAAGAAAAATAAGAAACCGCAGAGCGAGCAGCAAGAAGACAGGTGAGCCGGTCCCTCCGGTTATACTGAGTGACAGAATTTCTGTCCGTTTGGATTCGACGCCGACTCAGCCGGAATTTGGTGTTGGGTGCCACTGCTGGCTCGCCCAGCAGTGTTGCCAAATCGGGCACTGCTGGACAAGCCAGCAGTGGCACCCGCTCCATTGAGACTGCTGCCTGTCCAAGCAATCATTTGAGAGGCGGCAGTTCTCTTTGAGGGAAATCGGACAGAAATTTTGTCCTCACTATAGGTGGGGCGGTGGCATTTCCACCGGGTTCGACATAGAGACTCCCATGTCCTGTCGGTCACAACGAACAATGAGAATGCCGTCACGCACTTCCCAGAGCTCTCTTTGTGCACCCGCCGCACCCTTCAAGAGAGCGGCGACCAGCGGAACCCGATGATATGTTAGGAGTTTTTGGGGAGGGGTCCCGGGGCAATGCTTGTGACTTAAGAATAAGGTCATGGATCAGATCCGTCGCCCCGACGAAAGTCGGGGTCCAGGAATCCGGCGGTACACGGGATTGACTGAACTGGATTCCGACTTCCGTCGG
>Ga0172371_10013328_pt1 | contig 10722 bp, 21 predicted proteins | sample Lak12m_FD_114543 | JGI IMG/M metagenome (GOLD analysis project Ga0172371, IMG submission 114543) | Freshwater microbial communities from Kabuno Bay, South-Kivu, Congo - kab_022012_12m | ecosystem: Environmental > Aquatic > Freshwater > Lake | place: Democratic Republic of the Congo: South-Kivu... | reverse complement strand
GGCAAATGCAGAACAGAAAAAAGTTGCTGATCCGGAAACGATGAAAGTAAAGAATGTTCTTATAGATCAGGGCCCTACAATGAAGAGGACGAAACCCCGGGCAATGGGCCGCGCTGATATTATAAGAAAAAGAACGAGTCATATAACGCTAATATTGGAAGAAAGTTGATCGCTGATAGCTATTAGCTATTAGCTAAAGGGAGGTAATTTTGGGGCAGAAGACAAACCCTATAGGCCAGAGATTAGGGATTATAAAAACATGGGATTCGAAATGGTTTGCTAAAAAAGATTATAAGGAACTGCTTCACGAGGATTTAAATATTAAGAAATTTATTAAGGCGAATCTATTCCACGCCGGAGTTCCCAAGGTGGAAGTAGAAAGAACAGGCAAAAAGATAAAGGCAACGATATATACAGCAAGGCCCGGAATAATTATCGGGAAAAAAGGTTCAGAAGTTGAAAAATTAAAGAAGGAACTTGAAGCTTTGACAGGAAAAGAGATAAGCATAGATATAAAAGAAGTCAGGAAACCCGAACTTGATTCACAACTTGTTTCAGAAAATATTGCTTTACAGCTTGAGAAAAGGGTCGCTTTCAGAAGGGCCATGAAGAAAGCCGTTGCTTCCGCATTGCGTTTCGGGGCGCTGGGCATAAAGGTCGCCTGTTCCGGACGCCTTGCCGGCGCTGAAATCGCAAGGGCAGAGTGGTACAGGGAAGGAAGGGTCCCTTTGCATACGTTCAGGTCCGATATAGATTATGGATTTGCAGAGGCGAACACGACATATGGAAGGATTGGCGTTAAGGTTTGGATATATAAAGGCGATATTCTGCAGGAGCCGGTATTTGCATCGTCTACCGGCGCTGAAGCCGGAGCATAGGAAGGTTTATTGAGGTGATAATTTTATGTTAATGCCTAAAAAAGTAAAATTCAGAAAGATGATGAAGGGCAACATGAACGGTAAGGCATACCGCGGCTCTGATATTTCCTTTGGAGAATATGGACTTAAGGCGGTGGAACCGGGATGGATTTCAAACCGGCAGATAGAAGCTGCAAGAATTGCGATCACAAGACATGTGAAAAGGGGATGCAAAGTCTGGATAAGGATTTTCCCTGACAAACCCTTGACAAAGAAACCCGCGGAAACAAGAATGGGAAAAGGTAAAGGCGCACCTGAATCATGGGTTGCGGTTGTAAGGCCCGGCAGAATACTTTACGAAATGTCCGGCGTAACAGAAGCCGTTGCAAAAGAAGCCCTGAGACTGGCCGCCCACAAACTTTCAATCGGGACCAAGTTCATTAAGAGGTTGCCGTAATATGAAAAAGACATCTGAATTAAGAGAATTAACAGTCGAAGAGCTGAGACATGAAGAAAAAGATCTTAGGAAGGAACTTTTCAATCTGAAATTTCAAAAGACGACAGGTGAGATCGAAAACCCCTTAAGGATCAGACACGTTAGGAAAAACATTGCGAGGATATTAACTATAGTAAATGAGAAGTCAAAAGCTAAAAGCTAATACGTAGCCGCAAACTTTAGGTTGCGTTAACTTGCGCAGGCTGAAGCCTGCGGCTACCGATCAGGAAGGAAACGATGCCAAAGAAGATCAATACAGGTGAAGTTGTAAGTGACAAAATGAAGAAGACAGTTGTCGTTGCTGTAACAAAGCTAACGCAGCATCCGCTATATAAAAAGACTATGAAGAAAGTTGTCAAGTTTAAGGCGCATGATGAAGAAGGCAAGTGCAAGACAGGCGATATCGTTTCAATAATCGAATCAAGGCCTTTGAGCAAAGATAAGAGATGGAAGGTCATTGAAAAAGTCGGCAGAGGGAAAGAATGATTCAACAGGAAACCGTTTTAGAAGTCGCAGATAATTCAGGAGCTAAAAAGGTCCTGTGCATAAGGGTCCTTGGAGGTTTTCACAGAAAATATGCCAGCATTGGCGACAGGATAGTTGTGAGTGTGAAAGAAGCCGATCCTAACGGCACTGTAAAAAAAGGCTCTGTTGCAAAGGCCGTTGTAGTAAGGACCAAAAAGGCAGTTCGCAGGCCGGATGGCTCATATATAAGATTCGATCAAAATGCCGCTGTGCTTATAACAGCTGAAGGTGACCCTGTTGGGACCAGAATATTCGGGCCTGTTGCAAGAGAACTCAGATGGAAAGAATTTATGAAGATTATTTCTCTTGCACCGGAAGTAATATAAGTGCTTTTGTAGTCGCAACCTTTAGGTTGCGTTGTTTACGCAGGCTGAAGCCTGCGGCTACCAAAACGAAACATAGAAGGAGCAAAGGTGGGTTTAGGAATTAAAAAGAACGACACAGTCTTAGTAATCAGAGGCGATGAGAAGGGCAAGAAAGGGAGAGTCAAGGCTGTTCAGATGGAAAAAAACAGGCTCTTTGTTGAAAGCGTTAATATGATTAAGAAACACATGAAGCCGAGCAAAAAGCAGACGCAGGGCGGCATCATAGAAAAAGAAGCGCCTATTCACAGATCAAATGTTATGCTTTTATGTTCAAAGTGCAATAAACCTACAAGGATAGGTCACAATATACTTGAGAATGGCAATAAGATCAGGGTTTGTAAAAAGTGCGGGGAGGTTATTGAATAGTCCGATGGTTAGACTGAAAGAGAAATATATAAAGGAAGTCATGCCGGGCCTTATGAAAGATTTTTCATATAAAAGCATTATGCAGGTGCCCCGTCTGAAAAGTATTGTTCTTAATGTAGGAATGGGGGAAGCCACACAGGATATAAAACCCCTGGAAGCGGCCGTTAAAGAACTGGCAACGATTACCGGGCAGGCAGCGGTCATTACAAGGTCCAGGAAATCCATTGCGGGATTTAAACTTCGTGAAGGGATGCCTGTAGGATGCAGGGTAACATTGAGAGGAGACCGGATGTATGATTTCCTTGATAGATTTATCAGTCTTGCATTACCGAGAATAAGAGATTTCAAGGGTATTTCCGCAAAATCATTTGATGGCAGGGGCAATTATGCGTTCGGCGTAAAAGAACAAATAATATTCCCGGAAATCATTTATGACAAGGTTGCAAGTATACACGGTATGGATATAATTATTGTTACATCAGCCAAAACAAATGAAGAAGGGAAGGCGCTCCTTCAATATTTAGGGATGCCTTTCAGGAGTTAAAAATTCGAATTTCTAATTCCGAATTTCGAAATTAAAATTAAAGGAATATCGATGGCAAAAAAGAGTCTTATAATCAAGTCTAACAGGACGCCAAAATTTAAGGTAAGAGAATACCATAGATGCCGTATATGCGGCAGGCCGAGAGGTTATTTAAGAAAGTTTGCGATGTGCAGGATATGTTTCAGGAGCCTTTCACTAAGAGGACTGATTCCTGGCGTTACAAAATCAAGCTGGTAGAGGAGTAAAGTAAATTATGATGACAGATCCGATTGCAGATATGCTTACAAGAATAAGAAATGCCAGTATGGCCGGACTTGAGAAAGTTGATGTGCCTGCTTCAAAAATTAAGATTGAAATAACAAAGATACTTAAAGAGAAGGGATTTATAAAAAGCTTTAAGGTATTAAGAGATAAAAAACAGGGCGTCGTCAGAATTTCCCTGAAATATCTTGAGAGCAACGAAAAAGCTTTTACAGGACTGAAGAGAGTCAGCACGCCGGGGAGAAGGGTGTTTGTGGACAAGACAAGGATTCCCAAAGTAATGGGCGGGTATGGCATATCCATCATTTCAACTTCAAAAGGGATATTTACCGATGAGGTTTGCCGGCAGCAGGGGGTCGGCGGTGAGGTCCTGTGCAGTATATGGTAATTGACGTAGGGGCGACCCGCCGGGTCGCCCTTACATAAAAACAGGGAGAAGAGGATGTCAAGAGTAGGGAGAAATCCAATACAAATACCAACCGGAGTTGCTGTTAAAATACAGGGCAATCTTGTCTCTGTAAAAGGGCCCAAGGGAGAGCTTAAATTGAATATTCCCGAAGGGATTAATATATCCATGAAGGACCAGACTGTCCATGTGGAAAGACCGGTTGACACAAAGCAGTTCAGGGCATTACATGGCACCGTAAGAAATATTATTGCAAATATGGTTACCGGGACCAGTACAGGATACCAGAAGGTCCTTGATATTTCAGGAGTCGGTTACAGGGCCCAGGTCCAGGGCAAAAAAATTGTTTTTACTCTCGGATACTCCCACCCTGTTGAGTTTCAGCTGCCTGAGGGAGTAAGCGCGGAGGTTGACAAGAAACAGACACAGATAACTATTCATGGCATTGATAAACAGGTTATGGGACAGATATCTGCAAACATCCGGGGCCTCAGGGCGCCTGATGTGTATAAAGGCAAAGGCGTCAGGTATGCAAATGAATTCATCAAACTGAAGGTCGGTAAGGCAGGAAAGAAGTAGCAAAGAGTTAAGAGTCAGGAGTTAATAAAAGAATAACTAACGAATAAAGAGGTAAAAAGGTTGAGTACAGCAACAAAAGAAGAGAAAAGACAACACAGACATAAAAGGGTTAAAAAGAAAGTAATAGGTACGACGGAAAGACCAAGGTTGAATATATTTAAAAGCCTTAACCATATACATGCCCAGATCATAGATGATTTTGAAGGCAAAACGCTTGCTGCTGCTGCAAGTAATGACAAGGAATTAAAAGGGAAGATTAAAACAGGCGGCAACATCGAGGCCGCCAAAACAGTTGGCGGACTAATCGCAAAGAGGGCCCTTGACAAGGGGATTAAAAAGATTGTGTTTGACAGAAGCGGGTATCTTTACCATGGAAGGGTTAAGGCGCTGGCTGATGCAGCGCGTGAAGGAGGCTTACAATTTTAAATTTCAAATTCCAAATTTCAAATTTCAAATTTATTAGTTGGAGGTATTGTGGGCAGAATTGACCCTGAAAACCTTGGTCCATTAAAAGACAAGGTCATACATATAAACAGAGTTGCGAAAGTTGTAAAAGGCGGAAGACGTTTTTCTTTCAGCGCCCTGGTTGTAGTTGGTGACGAGAATGGCCTTGTGGGGTTTGGTAAAGGCAAGGCGGCAGAAGTGCCTGAGGCTATAAGAAAAGCTGTGGAACATGCCAAGAGGGCGCTTGTTAAAGTACCTGTAAAAGACGGGACCATCCCGCATCAAATAAAAGGCGAGTATGGCGCCGGAAAAGTTGTTATCCTGCCGGGCAGGCCAGGAACAGGGCTTATTGCCGGAGGAGCTGTCAGAGCTATTATGGAAGTTGCCGGAATACGTAATATTGTTGCCAAGTCGATTGGCAGCCGTAATCCTTTTAATACTGTACGTGCCACCCTTAACGGGCTTTTAAAATTGAAAGATTCCGAGAGTGTACTAAAAAGAACAGGGAAAAGCGAAGAAGATCAGCAGGGGGCGGTAAATGAAAATGCTTAAAGTGACTTTAAAAAGAAGCTTGGCCGGTAAACCGGAAAAACTCAGGAAGATCGTCTTATCTCTTGGGTTAAGAAAAATTAACCAGAGCGTTATTCACAGGGATACGCCTTCTGTCAGAGGCATGATTCACAAGACCTCTCACATGATTGAACTAAATGAGGTTGCGGAGGAGTAGATGAAATTATCAGATCTTGCACCAGCTCCAGGAAGCAGAACGAAAAAGAAAAGAGTTGGCAGGGGTTGCGGCTCAGGCCATGGCAAGACTTCCTGCAAAGGACATAAAGGGCAAAAGGCACGAACAGGGGGCGGGACCAAGCCGGGTTTTGAAGGCGGTCAAATGCCTTTACAGCGCCGCCTTCCCAAGAGGGGATTTACAAATATCTTTCAGCAAGAGTATGCAATTGTAAATATTGGAATGCTTGAGAAACTGGCAGAAACAAATATTACTCCTGATATTCTACTGCAGGAGGGGGTAATAAAAACTCTTAAAAACGGATTGAAAGTCCTGGGTGGCGGTGAAATAACAAGGCCGGTCAGTGTAAAAGCCCATGCCTTTAGCGCTTCTGCCAAAGAAAAGATACTCAAGGCGCAGGGAAGCGTAGAAATAATTTGAAAGTTAGACTTATTAACATTCTCATAATTGAATGGATATATCCATTTGTCATTCCCGCAAGCGAAGCGCGTCGGGAATCCTTCTTAGAGAAAGATTCCGGACAAGCCGGAATGACGATTTAATGGACTATTCTAAATTTTTCATATTTAATTTAATATCGTGAGTATTGTCAGCGGATTTCAAAACATTTTCAAGATAGCGGAACTGAAAAGCAGGGTAATATTTACTCTCGCCATGTTAGCTGTCTACAGAATAGGCGCCCATATACCGACTCCCGGAATAAATGGAGAAGAGTTGAGTAAGTTCCTGATGGCGAGGGGCGGTGCGCTGATGGGCTTTTTTGACATGTTTTCAGGCGGTGCATTATCAAGGGCTACTATTTTTGCTCTTGGAATCATGCCATATATAAGCGCTTCAATCATCCTCCAGCTTCTTACCATTGTAATTCCTACACTCGGAAAGCTCGCGAAAGAAGGGGAAAGCGGAAGAAAAGTTATTATCCGTTACACACGATACGGGACAGTATTAATAAGCATTATTCAATCTCTGGGTATAGCTGTTGGAATTGAGAGCATGAGCCAGGGGGCTTTTGTAATGAACCCTGGATGGTCGTTCAGGTTATTGACCATGATTACCATGACCTCCGGGACTGCCTTTATAATGTGGCTTGGAGAGCAGATAACGGAGCGGGGGATCGGCAACGGAATTTCCCTGATAATATTTGCAGGCATAGTTGCAGGGTTTCCAAATGCAATTATTAGTACAGTATCACTGATCAGGGCCGGCGAATTGCATATCATTTTAATGCTGTTTGTGGTTGTTATGATGCTGGCTGTTATAGGCGTTATTGTATACATGGAAAGAGGACAGAGAAAAATTCCTGTGCAGTATGCCAAACGTGTGGTGGGAAGAAAAGTCTACGGCGGGCAGAGCACACATCTGCCTCTCAAGATAAACAGCTCGGGAGTTATACCTCCGATTTTTGCATCATCTATTTTAATGTTCCCTGCAACGATTGCAGGGTTTATATCTATTCCATGGGTCCAATCCCTTTCAAAACAGCTTGCTCCGGGGCAAATAGTTTATACAGTTCTTTATATCGGCATGATTTTCTTTTTCTGTTATTTTTATACGTCAATTATTTATAATCCGATGGATATTGCGGAAAACCTGAAAAAACATGGTGGTTTTGTTCCCGGTGTAAGGCCCGGGCAAAAAACATCTGACTATATTTATCATGTTCTTGCAAGGATTACTTTCGGCGGCGCTGCTTATCTCGCGGCTGTCTGTATTCTGCCTGATTTTCTTCATAGATATTTTAATGTTCCTTTTTATTTTGGAGGTACATCTATCCTGATAGTTGTGGGTGTCGCGCTCGACACTATGTCCCAGATGGAATCTCATCTTGTAACGCGCTCATACGAAGGGTTTCTGAAAAAAGGAAGACTTAAAGGCAGAAAAGGCTAATAACTTTATAATTTGATCATTGATAATTCTTAAGTCACAAGATGAAATAAAAAGAATGGCAGAATCATGCCGGATGGTAGCAGAGGTATTAGAAGGAATTAAACAGCACATTGCCCCCGGAATTGCGACAAAAGAACTTGATGCATTTGCAGAATCTTTTATTGTTCAAAAGGGAGCAAGGCCTGCTTTTAAGGGTTATAAAGGGTATCCGGCAAGTGTATGTATATCAGTAAATGAACAGGTTGTACATGGGATCCCTTCTTCTGCAAAGCTGAAGGAAGGCGATATTGTAAGTCTTGATATAGGCGTTTATTACAAGGGATTTTATGGCGATGCCGCAATTACTTTACCGGTTGGAAACATAGGCGCTGAGCCCAAAAGACTGCTCTCGGCCACCGAAAAGGCCTTACAGATAGGGATAGAAAAAGCAGTTATCGGAAACAGGCTTTCAGACGTATCTGCAGCTATACAGAATTATGTAGAGTCAGAGGGTTTTTCAGTAGTGAGAGCGTTAGTAGGACATGGTATAGGCAGAGAACTTCATGAGGAACCACAGGTCCCCAATTTCGGCAGGCCCGGACAGGGCCCGGAACTAAGGGAAGGAATGACCCTTGCTATCGAGCCGATGGTAAACGCGGGGGGGTGGGAAGTGGTGATCTTAAATGATGGGTGGACTACAGTTACAAAAGACAAAAGTTTGTCTGCTCATTTTGAGCATACGATAGCTATTACGAAAAATGGAAGCATTATCTTGACTAAATTGTAAGGAATAATTATAATTATTAGTTCTATAATGTCAAAAGAAGAGGCCATAGAGGTTCAGGGAACAATACTTGAGAATTTGCCCAACGCAATGTTTAAAGTAAAGCTCGAAAATGGGCAGCAAATCCTGGCATATGTTTCAGGTAAGATGAGGATGCATTTTATCAAGATACTGCCGGGAGATAAAGTAACTGTTGAGCTTTCACCCTATGACCTTACAAAGGGACGGATCACTTACAGGTTTAAGTAGGGGCAATTCATGAATTGCCGCCGGATTCCCGCTTTCTCGGGAAAGACCGGAAGTTACAACCCGGATTATATAGGAGCAGATAATGAAAGTACGTTCATCAGTAAAGCCAATATGCGCAAAATGCAAAATTATAAAAAGACAGGGTGTAGTCAGAGTTATTTGCAGTAATCCAAAGCATAAACAAAGACAGGGTTAGCAGTAGGGGCGGGTTTTAAACCCGCCCCTACAACGAATAAATACAGGAGAGAATACGGTGAGAATAACAGGTGTTGATTTACCGGGAAAAGAACGGATAGAAATAAGCCTGACAAGGATTTTTGGCATCGGCAGGTCTAATTCCCGTAAGATTTTGCAGGAAGCGGGCATAGATTTAAACAAGAAGGCAAAGGATCTCACAGATGAGGATGGCCAAAAGCTCAGGGCTATTATTGACAGGGATTATAAAGTTGAAGGTGATTTAAGACGCGAAATTTCAATGAATATAAAAAGGCTTCAGGATATCGGCAGCTATAGAGGACTCAGGCATAAATCCAAATTGCCCGCGAGAGGACAAAGGACAAAGACCAATGCACGTACACGAAAGGGACCGAGGAAGGCTGTCGGTGCAATGAAGAAGAAGGGAGTTTAATGGCCCAGAAGAAAAAAGGCGGCAAAAAAGAGAAGAAAGTAGTACATTCCGGAGAGGCGTATATCCAGGCGACATTTAATAATACGGTTGTTACTATTACTGACCAAAACGGTAATGTGATAACATGGTCTTCGGCAGGGGCCCAGGGTTTTAAGGGCTCAAGGAAAGGGACGCCATATGCTGCGCAGATAGCAGCAGATACGGCTGCCAGGAAGGCCATTGGTTTTGGAATGCGTCAGATAGATGTATATGTAAAAGGGCCCGGAGCAGGGAGAGAGTCTGCAATAAGGGCGCTTCAGGCAGCAGGTCTTACAATAAACCTTATAAAGGATGTAACACCGGTCCCACATAATGGCACCAAACCCCCGAAAAGGAGAAGAGTATAGTGGCAAGGTATAGAGACGCATTGTGCAGATTATGCAGAAGAGAAAGTGAAAAATTGTTGCTCAAGGGTGACAGGTGTTACACAGACAAATGTGGTATTGAGAAAAGAAATTACGCGCCCGGTCAGCACGGTCAGAAGAGAAAAAAGCTTTCTGACTATGCATTGCAGCTAAGGGAAAAACAGAAGGCAAAAGAGACTTACGGAGTCCTGGAAAACCAGTTTAAGAGATATTTTCAGTTAGCTGAAAAAAAGAAAGGTGTTACGGGAAGCAATCTTCTGCAACTGCTGGAACTCAGGCTTGACAATATAGTATATCGTCTTGGATTTGCGGCCAACCGCAGACAGGCAAGACAGCTTGTACTGCATGGACATTTTACCGTGAATAACAAACGTGTCAGCATTCCATCATGTCTGTTAAGGCCTGGTGATGTCGTCGGATTGAAAGAAGCAAGCATGAAACTTACTGTCGTAGAGGAAAATATATCAAAGATCGAGCACCGGGGTCTGCCTGCCTGGATAGAAATGGACACTAAAAACCTGAAAGGTAAAGTGCTGCATGCCCCTGAAAGAGATGAAATTGACTTGACTGTTCAGGAACAGTTAATAGTTGAATTATATTCTAAATAAATAAAAGTATAATGTACCTATACAAGGAGGCTTAATGGATTTGAGGAGAAAGGGTTTTCAGTTTCCTGAGAATATTAATTTTGATTCCGAAAGCCTTACAAATACATATGGAAAGCTTTATGCCGAAGCTTTTGAAAGAGGGTTTGGAACTACTATCGGAAATGCATTAAGAAGGGTTTTATTGTCATCTATTGAAGGCGCAGCGATCACTTCTATCAAAATTCCGGGTGTGCCGCATGAGTTTTCTACATTGCCCGGCCTGAAAGAAGATATAGTTGATGTTATTCTCAATATAAAACAGTTAAGACTGAAACTCCATGGAGACGAACCCAGGACAATGTCAGTCAATATTAAAGGCCCCTGTGAAGTCAAAGGAAAAGATATAGAAACAGGGGCACAGGTTGAGATACTTAATCCAAACCAGTATATTGCGACTATTGATAAAAATATTAACTTTGTAATGGAAATGACCGTGGAGAAAGGCAAGGGATATGTTACCGCCGACAGGAATAAAACAGCGGATCTGTCCGTGGATGCCATTGCAATAGATTCCATTTTTACCCCTGTTACAAAAGTAAACTTCTGGATAGAGGCG
>Ga0172371_10013327_pt1 | contig 10722 bp, 4 predicted proteins | sample Lak12m_FD_114543 | JGI IMG/M metagenome (GOLD analysis project Ga0172371, IMG submission 114543) | Freshwater microbial communities from Kabuno Bay, South-Kivu, Congo - kab_022012_12m | ecosystem: Environmental > Aquatic > Freshwater > Lake | place: Democratic Republic of the Congo: South-Kivu... | reverse complement strand
TCGGTGTCGGTGTCGGTGTCGGTGTCGGTGTCGGTGTCGGTGTCGGTGTCGGTGTCGGTGTCGGTGTCGGTGTCGGTGTCGGTGTCGGTGTCGGTGTCCGTGTCGGTATCCGTATCCGTATCGGTGTCGGTATCGGTATCCGTATCCGTATCCGTATCGGTGTCGGTGTCCGTATCCGTATCGGTATCGGTATCGGTATCGGTATCGGTGTCGGTGTCGGTGTCCGTATCGGTGTCTGTATCGGTGTCTGTATCGGTGTCTGTATCGGTGTCTGTATCCGTATCCGTATCGGTGTCGGTGTCGGTGTCGGTGTCGGTGTCGGTGTCGGTGTCCGTATCCGTATCCGTATCTGTATCCGTATCGGTGTCGGTATCCGTATCGGTGTCAGTGTCCGTATCGGTGTCAGTGTCCGTATCGGTGTCAGTGTCCGTATCGGTGTCGGTATCAGTGTCCGTATCGGTGTCAGTGTCCGTATCTGTGTCCGTATCCGTATCCGTATCCGTATCGGTATCAGTGTCTGTATCGGTATCAGTGTCCGTATCGGTGTCAGTGTCCGTATCGGTATCAGTGTCTGTATCCGTATCAGTATCAGTATCAGTATCAGTATCAGTATCAGTATCAGTATCAGTATCAGTATCAGTATCAGTATCAGTATCAGTATCAGTATCCGAGTCCGAGTCCGAGTCATCATCAGATGGAGGTACTGGATCGTCTGGCACCTCGGGACTAGTCGGTGGCTCCGGCAGCCGTTGGCCTGCGCCGATGGGGGTCACAACCGTTGGCTGGTTTGGTAACGGTGGCGGGGTTGTTGTCGGGGCCGGGTTGTCGAATTGAACCTCTGCCGCTGGCAAAGGCTGGTCTATCAATGGAACAGGAATTTGTTCTCCAAAACTTCCGTTCTTGATGCCAGGTATATCTACGCCGCCAGAATACCCAGAGCGGTTGATGTCGGAACTACTTGACTTTGCTGTGCCAGTTGTTTCTGTTTGAGAAGCTCTTATAGCGTCGGACAGGCCGGATGACTGGATGTTTTCGTAGCCAGCATCGTCTTCACTGGGTGGTTCTTCTACTACCTTTTGCGTGTCTTCAGGCGACTCTTGTGCTTGCTCACGACTGAGCACCGTCAGGTCGTCAAGCTGTATGGCGTCTTGATTCGCTTGTGTGGTGGGGTCGTTTTGGGCCATTTGAGGTTCCATGTGATTCAGTAATCTGATGCTGCATACTAATCACTTGCGTGCGTTAAAACCAGTTGGCCAGAAGTTATATCCCTACCGTTCGTAGAAGGACATCGACAGAACATCAATCACAGGCTTGATCAAGTACTGCAGCATGGTTTTTTGTCCAGTCAGTATTTCTGCTTCAACCGTCATGCCTGGTTGCATGGGGTGGTTTGATGGCATATTACCGACGTACTGATTCGTCAGCTCAACCAAGCCCTTGTAATACGGTATGCCATCTGAACCAACGACGCTGGAAGCGCTGACAAGTTTGAGAAAGCCTTTTCCGATACCGTAGCGTGCGTAGTCATAGCTTGTGACCCGCAAATTTACGGGCTGACCAACTTTGACAAAGCCAATATCGCGTGCAGATATTTGGACTTCTGCTTCAACCACTACCTTGTCAGACACCACTTGCATGATCAGAGCTCCGGGTTGAATGACTTGCCCGATGGTTTTGACCTTCAGGTCATGCACCCAACCGCGAATTGGGGCGCGAATGTCCAAGCGGTAAACCTTGTCCTGCAAGCGTTTAACCAGTTCTGCCACCTCCGCCATCTCGGCCCTGACACTGCCATATTCGTTCATGGCATCGCGACGCAATTGGTTGATAACGTCGTCGCGCCTGGACTTGATCTCCAACAACTCTTTTTTGACAATGCCAATTTCTTCAGTCAGACGCTCAATTTCACCAATTGCGGTCACCTTGGCCCGACGGGTTTCCAGCAGCACCGTACGATTGATCAAGCGTTTTGCACCCAGTTCTTCACGCATTGCGCTGAGTTCGCTGGTCAACGCTAACTGTTCTTTGGCAATTTGTAGCGATTGTGTCAACTGCTCGATACGTTGCCGCTTTTGTAGTGCCTGATTGTCAAGAATCGCAATCGATGATGCCCTGGCCGCATTTTGTGTTTGTAAAAGTTGCCACTGCCCGGTTTCCAAGAGATTCCAGCCGGCGCTATCTGGCCCAAAGTTGGGCCTGCGTCCATCGACAAATGACTTCAACCGCTCGGCGCGCAGGCGTAAATTTTCATGGCGTGTTTGCGCTTGCAGTAGCTCTGCCTTCACTTGGGCACCATCAAGTGTCATGACCACTTGCCCGCCGTCCACCAGAGTGCGCTCTTCCACAGCAATTTTTGACACAATGCCACCATCCAGATGCTGCACCACCTTTATAAAGCCGTTCGGAATAATTTCGCCAGGCGCGTGCGCCACCTCTTTCATCTGGGCGATGGCTGCCCAAATCAAAAACAAGACGATCAGCACGCTTATGATCAGAAAGATGGGTCTGACAAATGACGGAACCAGTTCTTCTTCAATGTGACTGGTTTCTGACAACAAACGCCGCTCACGGGTGCCAAGCGTTAATCCATCGCTGCCTTTGGCAACGTTTGATGTGGTCTTTTTAGAGAAAATCATTTGGCTACATCCTGAAAAATTTTGCTTTTGACACTTTCAAAAGGCCCCATTGCCACCACACTACCTTGCTGCATCACAATGACGACGTCAGCCAACCTCATGTGCGCCGGTCTTTGTGAAGCCATAAGCACCGTTGATTTGCCGCGCAGCCACGCCAGGCAACGCATCAGTGCTTCGTCGCCCTCGTGGTCCATCCCGGCACCGGGTTCATCCAGCAATACCACGGGGGCTGGTTTAAGCATGACCCGCGCCAAGGAAAGGCGTTGTCTGAATCCGTGTGGCAACTGATCTGATTTACTGCTGGAGATGCGGGTATTCATACCCTCTGGCAATGCCGCCACGTCGGCTGCCAGACCGGCCATTTCGACCGCCCACTGAACTTCAGCGTCAGAGGCAGCCGGATTTACCAGTAGCAGGTTTTGCGTGACAGAGCCATAAAACAACTCGCTGTGCTGCGGCATGTAGCTCAGTTTGGAGCGCAGGTCATAGGCCGTGAGCTGGCGAATATCAGCTCCATCCAGACGGATGGTGCCCGCTTGGGGCGAATAGGCGCGCTCAATCAACTGAAAAATTGAAGATTTGCCCGAGCCAACGCCACCCGTAAAGACCAATACTTGCCCGGGTTTGGCCTCAAAAGAGACACCCAGCAGGACTGGATCTGCATCGCTGACATACCGAAACGAGACTCTGGAAAAACTCAAATTACCTTTTGAATCGCCTCTGAGCGTTTGTGATACTCCGATATCGGCCTCACCCTTTAGACGCATCAAGCGGTCGATTTGCTCCAAGTTGTCCCAAACATGGTTGAACGTGGTAGCGGTCATAAATAACCGTTCCAGTGGCCCAGTTACGCGCCACAAAATTATCATCGTAGCCATCATGGTGCCACTGGTAATTTGCCCATGGATCGCCAGGTAAGCAGACGTAGCCAAGCCCAACAGTCCGGTGGCTGAACTAAGCACTTTGGAGATACCGCTGGTGCGCGCCTGCAACTCGCGGTTACGGAAATTTGTCATGATCGCCTTGCCACTGAATTCGCGAAAGCGCTCAACCCAATACGGCGCGGCACCGCACAGACGGATAGTGCGCATATCGGCCAGGGTATCGTTCAAAAACTCCCACCGCTCCTGCTGCATTTTGCTGATTTTGGTAACTGCATAGTTGTTCGATTTTCTTGACCAATACCCCAGCCCAGTTGCCAAGGCACCCATCACCAGCAACACCACCAGTACATAAGGATTGATCACAGCGATCAAGATGATCAGGACAACAGTAGAAGGCAATTCGAAAATCAGCAAAGACAAAGGGCCCATGATGAAACTGCGCAATCCAGATAAATCTCGCAAACGACCGACCTGACGGCTGATGGAGGCACCCTGGGTAAACGAGGTTGGTAAACTGATGACGCGTTCAAACAAATTATTACCCAACACATAATCAGTGCGCCCGCTGATAAAAGCCAATATCTGACCGCTCAAAGTCCTCAGCATATAGCCCATAACCATGACTGTCAGTACCCCAAGCGACATATAACAGGCCATCAGCAGATCGCCTGAAGGAATCACCGAGTCGTAAATAAAGCGGACATACAGCGGCGCTGACAGACTTAGCACACCCCCAATGAACGACAAAACAAAAACCAATGCGATATTTTTGCGCATTCGCCATAACAATTGGCCGACCCAACTTTTCTTGGTAATGGATATTTTTTTTTGTATGTCGTGCGGCCGAAATACATAGCTGGTACCACTGACCAGCTCTGGTTTGATCAACTTTTCTGAACGGCTGGCACTGTCAAAAACCCGCAAATCGCCGTTTGGCAATACGTCATGGACCACCAAGGCAGCACGACCATCAGGCACAAACAGGCAGGGCATTAAACGCGGGTGCAAACGCATCAGGTTACTGCGGAAATGTCTTGGAAGCAGGCCCAAGTTGGCCATAATCGAGCACAAGTGCGACAAGTCCAGGGTTGACAGTAAATGCGGCATGGATTGGGCCAGCTCGCGCGCTTGGCCACTCCACTGCAAGGCTTGTAACAAAGGTTGCAAGCAAATAGAAAGGTCAGATTCTTGGCTAAATTGGCGTCTGATGACAACGCCAATATCATTCACATCCGCAGGGCGCTCTGGTGTCGGCGGCAAAGGTGCTGGCTGCTGAAAACCATGAAGCGACTGCTCACCGGTCAGCTCGATCAAGCGATTGTTCTCAATCTGATAGATTTTGTCAGCCAACGAAATCAGGGACGGTCGCGGAGTCACCAGCACCACCGTACACTGACCCTTCAGCTCGGCCAGATAATTGCGCAGCAATTGGTCGGCTGACATATCGAGCGATGTGTTGGCCTCGTCAAACAAAATCACGCTAGGGCGACGCACCAAAGAGCGCGCGATCACAATGATTTGACGCAAACCAGTAGGGATGGTGCTGGCAACTCCATAGCCCAAGGCGGTTTCGTAGCCCATTTTCATGGTGGCAACAAAACGATCCAAGCCCAGCCGACTGGCTAGCCGCAAGGCATCGTCATTCAGGCTGTCATCAAACATGGTCAGATTTTGCAGAATTGTTCCCGCCACGATTGAGCCCGATTGAGGCAGCAGCGCAATCTGCTTGTAAACGCTGTCAGCAACAAACCCCTGTAGGTCATGACCATCCACACTGACAGTTCCCTGGCTTGGGCGCAGCATACCGTTCATCGCCGTCAGTAAACTGCTTTTACCGGACCCGCTGTCGCCCTGAATTGCGACAAAATCGCCGGCCTTGATGCTCAGATCAAGGTGACTGAACAGCAATTTGCCATTTTCAAAACTTAGCGTCACATCATGCAACACCAGACTTTCTTTAACCGGACCTAGCATCTCCTTGCCGTCATCTGGCTCGTGTGGCAGATGCGCAATGGTGTTCAGTCGTTCGTTGGCAGCAACAAAAACCTGGTATCGAATCCATACCATCAAACCGCGTCGTAACGGCTGTAATGTTCGAACCGACAGCAACATGCAAGCCGCCAGACCGCCAGGCGTCATGGCCCCTTTCATCACAATCAGGGAACCAAAGAAAACCACACTGATCATCGTGACTTGGCGAAACGTGTTGCTGATATTGCCGGTCGCTGTGTCTCCCCTGGTCAAGGTTTCATTCAACTCAGAATTCGTTTGCTGAAGACGTTCATAACGGCGCAGCATCAAAGATTCGAGCATCTGGGTTTTTACCGTATGAATACCCGCCAAGACCTCGGTGATAAACCCCAAACGCCGATCGTCGATCACTTCGCGCTGTTGAACCTGGTTTTGCATCCAGTTACCAGAGCGATAAATCAAAAGAAAAAACAGTACCGATATCACCAGCGGTACCAGTACCAGCCAGCCACCAATGACAAAAATCAAAATTAAAAAAATAATTGAAAACGGAAAATCAAACAACACCAGCAAGGCATTGCCCGAATAAAAATCGGCCACCTTGGCAGACGCCAGCACACGTTCAGCGTGTGTTCCCGGTTCCTCCTTTTGAAAATGTTGCAGTGGCACTTGAACCAGGTGTTTGACTGCATCAACGCTGGTCTGGAGTTCAAAGCGCGCCCCCAGCCACCCGGTGGCCACACCGCTGGCCTCGCGTAACAGCACTTCCAGCACCAAGGCAGCAATGACCCCCAGCACTAATAAAAACAAGGTTTCCAGCGATTGATTGACCATCACACGGTCAAGAATTTGCAAAATCGCCAACGGTAAAGCCAAGGCCAGAATATTGGCCGAAAACGCCGCCAGCGCCAACCAAGGAAACTGCCGCTTCAAATCGGCAGAGTCAAATATCTGCCGCAAGGCGTTGAGTTTGTGGTTGAGGGCAATTTTTCTGAAAAAAAGCCTGGCCCGCGGGAAAACGTAAGAGGTATTAAATCGATGCATACGGCTCCATCGTCAACTTGTTCAGAGTACATCGAATCATCGGATGCGCAAACGATAACTTGCCATCTGCGCTTGAGACAAAAACTCCCGATGCAAGCGCTCGGTCAACCTGTTTTTTCTGGTTTGTCAGGTCATTTTGATAGATTGGGGCAAGCTCGGCGACGCTTACGGCTGCCGACTGCTTGGCCACGAAAGACAACAGCTCACTGTCTAAATGCAACTTGTCAAGGCGCGCCTGTACAGCTACCCATAAAGACAAGGAAAACTCTGACAGATTGGGTTTTCGCGCCATTTCCATGGCAAACAAAGGGACACCCAAGGCGGTATCAAGAATGCGCTGCACTATCTTGGTTCGTTGCTTTCCGCGTGGCAGATTGAGCCTGCCGCGAATCAAGGTTCGCATAGCGTTGTTTGGTAAACGGCGAAGAGCAATGCATAGACAGGCTGGTGGAGCTTGCTGAAACAGCCCTTTGCGCCCGGCAAAAACCAGCAACCGCCCAGGCATCAGAGTGTGCCCGGCCAGCTCAATCAATTCAAGTTGCTGCTCCGATGTCAGCAAGTGAAAATCATCCAGCAAAATCAGACGTGCCGCTGCAAGGGATGTATTTTTCAGTACGGATGCAACTTCGACAGTCTGGCAATTTAATTCTGGAGTTACCTCAAAAATCCCTGCACCCAACAAGGATGGCAACCCCCGCAGATACAGACTTTGCCCCCCTTTGCGATGGCACATTCGCACAAGCTCCTGGCACAAACGGGTTTTACCCATACCCGTCTCACCTTCGAGCATCAGCCATACCGACTGTCCGGCAAAGGCCTGATCCAGCGCAGTCAACATTTGCGACAACTCAACTTGCCGACCGACCAGTGGATGAAGTTGACGCATACCAAGCCATTGCATACCAGATAACGCCTGCAAAGGGACGCCCTCGCTCAATTTATTCCCCCCTGACACACCAAAAGCTTGGCATAAATCAAGCACTGTCTGATCGCAAGTTACCTGTCCCCACGGGGTTGAGTCCAGCAAGGTGCGGGCCGAAGCAATGGCTGCACTGGCAATCACCTCGCCGGTCCAGCCGCCATAGCGGTGCATGCTTGCCAAAGCCAAGCCGGCAGTCAAACATCCCCGCATCTGCATCTGTATTCGGGGGCTCAGGCGCAAAGCAGATTGATAGACGCCGTACGCCACCTGAAACGCAGCTGCGACGTCATACTCTGTGACTTGTTGAACCCCAAAAATAATCTCGCCTGCGTTGCCCTGTCGGGTCAAAAAAACGGCATCGTGCGCAGAGGCCGCAGCGGCCAAGCTACCGTAAAAACTGGCTGTCGTGGCAGCATCTGCTTCTTTTGCCAAGGCCATACTGAGCACCAAGCTCGGACGGGGCGTCAACAGAGCGTTGTTCAAGCGCGCTTGGGCTTGCATGGGCTGTTTTGAAGCCGCGTTTTGTTGCTGCAAATCCAGATTTTGGGTTGCAGCAGCCGTGCGATTGGACACTTTGAGTTTTTTGAAAATCGCAACAATGTGTTGCTTGACCGTGCCCAGGCCGATGTCGAGCTCGCGCGCAACTTCCTTGTTGACTTTACCTTGCTGCAACAGTTTCAAAATCTGTTGCTGGCGTGGCGTCAACTTGGGTTGTACATGTTCTGGGGCGGTTGCGGGACGGTCATTCACAGCGCGTCACTTTGCTGGCTGACAGGCACCGTCTGTGCCTCTGGCGGTGGTGCCTCGTTGAAAACTGGCGTAAAGGATTGCCGATCATCGTCGTCAGTGCGTCCGACCCAAACCACCCGGCAACGTTGCTGCTTGGCCTGTAACGAGGCGCACAACTGTTCGGCAGTGGCCTGATCATGATTGCGGGCAAGGTAAATGCGGAACCAGGAAGCTCGTTCTTTGTCTTGATTGACCACCAGTCCGGTCTGATGGGGCACCAGGATCTGGTCTTTGGCAAGAGCAAAACGGGCTTGCAAATCACGCCACGCCGGTGCAATGGTGGTGCGCTCATACAAGCCTGTCACTTCAACCAGCCAATGTTTACCCGGCTCGCGCCATAACTCTTGTTGCCAATCGATGCCATTGGCAGGCAAGCGCAGCACCAGGCTTGGCGACATGGTCAGCGTTAACGCTGCCGAATTATCTGTATGGCCGGTTGGCTCAAAATCAACTCGCAGTTGCGCCGTGTCGTCCTTGAATCGGGTATCAACTGCGGTCGGTATTTTGGTGTGACTTGCGTCTGCCGGAGCCTTCAACAAGGCACCATAATCGACCGAGGCCTTTAGCGCCAGAGGGCGCTCACCTTCCCCTGGCAAAGCAATCCCCGGGTTGACGCCGCCACCAAGCGCGCTGAACAAACTGACCAGGCCCTGGTAGCGCTGATGGCGTGCGTTAATCCAGTCCTCCTGATTTTTGGTAAACGTGCGCTCCGAGTCGAGCACCACCAAATAATCCAGCGCACCGGCGCGGTACGCTTCTTGGCTGAACAACCAGGCTTGGACCGCTGCGTCGGCAGAAACGCGCTGAAAGCTCATGTGCGACTCCATCATCTTGATGGCGTCCAACGACTTGTCCACTTCTCGAGCGGCTTCATAAACCACCCGAATGTAGGTCTCGATCATTTCTTCATAAACGGCGCGTGAAAACTCAACCTCTTTGGATCGCTTGCCAGCATCAAACAAATTGGCCGACAAATTTGCAATAAAACTCCAGGCCAGGTTGTAGGGCTGAAACCAATCTGAAAAATGCTGACTGCCATAACCCACCTGTGCTGTTAAATCCAGCGGGGGCATGATGCGGGCTCGGGCCAAGTCGATATCGGCATCGGCGGCCAGCAGTTGCGCCTCGACCGCGCGCACATCCGGGCGGCGCAATAGCAGGGCGGCTGGCACCCCTGGCAGCACTGCCGGAAACTGGATCGAGTCGAGTCCTTGCTCTGACAGCCGGAAGTGATTAGGTAACGCACCAGCCAGTGACGACAAGCGGTTCAACACCACTTCACGTTGCTGCTGAAGCACCGGAATGGTCGCTCTCACCTGATAGACCGCTGTCTTTTGCTGCTCATAGTCAATCGCGGTGGCATCGCCAATCTCCAGACGGGTTGCCACAGACGCCAAAAGTTCGCTGATCAGAAAGTCGTTTTCCTTGGCCACCCGCAAACGGTCGTTGAGTGACAAATATTCGACATAAGCCGACACGGTACTGGCAATCACGGTACGCTGCAAATCGTCACGCTGAAACGTACTGCGCCACAACTGCAATTTGGCAGCATCCATCTGCGAGGCAATTTCGCCCCACAAATCGGGCCGCCAATCCGCGCGCAAGCTGGCCTGGTAGGTACGTCTGGAAACAATCGACGAACCTGGTGTGTTGCTGCCGATAATTGTTGGCGCCTCGGTTTTGATCTGAACCGGTAGATTCACTTCAGGGAACCGGCTGGCGTTGGTGACGTCCATACGTGCCTGCAACTGAGCCATACGCAATGTGGCGATGCGTAAATCAGGGTTGTTGGCAATCACACGATCGATCAACGCATTGAGCTCAGGGTTGCCCATCAGCAACCACCACTCACCCAGTGTTTCGCCCAAGGACAAGGCCTGTAACGCTTGCATGTCTTTGCCATCAGAGGCACTGCCCAAGTCTGCCACAGGCCCGGCCTTCAAGAACTTTTCGGGCAGCAAAACTTTGGGCACACTGTAGGCATCACGCTTGATGGCACAACCAGCCAGCGCAAAAAAGACAAACGTCAAGGCCAGCAATTTTTGCCACTTGAAAAAACCTGGCACTTTGCGGATTTGGGGCATTCGTGATGTCGCCATGACAATGGCATGCGTTGAGCTAAATAAAATACAGGCCAAAAGTTATACCATTCTAGAGAGCTTTTAACGTGAAAGAACGGCGTATCCGGGCGAGCGACACCCTGACCCCGCCTGGGCCAAGAGCAAAGCGATAGCGGTGGCTTGGTTAACGTGAAAGAACGGCGTATCCGGGCGAGCGACACCCTGACCCCGCCTGGGCCAAGAGCAAAGCGATAGCGGTGGCTTGGTTAGTTAATCAGGCGGGAGTCGGTACGTACCCGTGTTTGACCAACATCTGCAACCATCGCGGTGCATTTCGGGCCACCATCAGTGCCTCGTAATCCACGGTCTTGTCCACGTAGCAGGCGTTCTTGCTGAGCATGGCGTAGATGGTGCGA
>Ga0172371_10013326_pt1 | contig 10722 bp, 10 predicted proteins | sample Lak12m_FD_114543 | JGI IMG/M metagenome (GOLD analysis project Ga0172371, IMG submission 114543) | Freshwater microbial communities from Kabuno Bay, South-Kivu, Congo - kab_022012_12m | ecosystem: Environmental > Aquatic > Freshwater > Lake | place: Democratic Republic of the Congo: South-Kivu... | reverse complement strand
GCAACAACGGGTGGCCATCGCCCGGGCCCTGGCCACAGAGCCGAAGGTGCTGCTGCTGGACGAACCCTTCGGCGCCTTGGATCTGCAGATCCGTGAATCGATGCAGGAGTTCCTCCACGAGCTCTGGAAGCGCACCGGGCTCACCGCCCTGCTGATCACCCACGACATCGAGGAGGCGCTGCTGCTCGCCGGCACCGTCCACATCATGGCGCCGCGCCCCGGCAGGATCGTCCACAGCGTTGATGTCCAACTGGATCGCTCCGACCTGCGCCACCTGCGCGTGTCCTCTCCCTTCCTGGAACTGCGCGAGGAACTCGCCAGCCGGCTGCGCAGCCTGGATGGCTCCCTGCTCTGAGCGGTTCCCTCCGCCCCGTCCTGACTGACCGTTCCATGGACACCGCCACCCGGGCCGCCTTTCTGCCAACGGAGCTCTACGGCTCCCCGTCCGTTGCCGCCCTTGAGCGCGAGCACTACGCCACCCGCTTCTGGCACCCCGTCGCCGCGGCCGCCGATCTGCCGCCGGGGCATGTGCGGGCGCTGGAGCTCCTGGGGCTTCCCGTCCTGCTCTGCCACGGCCGTGATGGCGCCGTGCGGGCCTTCCGCAACCGCTGTCCGCACCGGGCCGTGGCCTTCCGCGAGCCTGCTGAGGGCAGCGTGGCCTGCCGAAGGCTGGTCTGCCCGTACCACGGCTGGACCTACGACCTGGGCGGCACGCTGCTGGCGGCCGCCCGGGAAGGGGAGTTCGTCGACCCTTTCGATCGCGGTGCCTGGCCACTCGACGCCCTCGGCTGCCAGGTGCGGGCCTCCCTGATCTGGGTGGCCCTGGGGGCCGATCCGATCCCCCTGGACGACCAGCTCGATCTGCCGCTGCAGGAAGCCCCCGAAGCCCTCGCCCGAACCCTGGTCCCCCTGGCCTTCCACGAGCGGAAGCTCGCCTGCAACTGGAAGATCGCCCACGACAACACCCTCGACGACTACCACGTCGCCATCGCCCATCCCACCACCCTGCATCGGCTGCAGGGCCCGGTGCGCGACTACCGCCATCGCTTCGGCACCTGGGCCAACGTGCTGGCCACCCCCTGGCCCGAGGCGGAGGGTGAGTTCCTCACCTTTGGCCTGCCGCCATGGAACCACCTGCTGCTCTGGCCCGACGGACGGATGGCGATGATCCAGTTCCTGCCCGAGACGCTGGACACCTGCCGGATGCAGGTGTGGCTGCTGGGCCCCGCCTCACGCCAGGCCGAAGGGGAGGCGCTGATGGCGGAGATGGTCCACTTCCTGGCCGAAGACCGCGCCCTGGTGGAGTCGGCGCAGCGGGGCTACGGAGATGGATTCCGCACCGGCCCCCCGCACCGGCTGGAGGCCCGGATCCTGCACCAGCAAGCGATCTATGCGGCGCTGCTGGAGCCCTGGTACGCGTCGGGGCGGATGCCCAGGTAGACGGCTTCCTTGAACAGGGCCCGCTTGGCATCGGCGTCCTGGCGCTGCTCGGCGATGGCGTAACGGGCACGCAGGGAAGCGATCAGGGTGGCCTGGCGGGGGTCGGACCCTTCGTTGGAGGAGCCGGCCGACGGCGTGGCGGTCGGGGCGTCGATCACGTTCATCACGACGTAGCTCTGTTGACTATTTACAGAGCTTATCGCTGTTGTCGGCGATCAGCTGGCCGCGCAGCCACCGCGCCATCGCCGTGTTGATCGTCAGCAGATCGGCCACCGGTTGGTTCGTGAACGGCAGGGTGGGCAGGTAGCCATCCGGCCCGAATTCGGGCGTGAAGCTCGGCGGCGGTGCCCCCCGTTTCACCGCCCGTTCGGCGAACAGTTGCCAGCAGGCCAGGTGGGCGGCAAGCGCCTCGGCATGTTCGGGCGCGAAAGGGTGGGACACCTGGGGACCCTGGGCATGGCCCACCCGGGCATGGATGTGGTCGACCCGGTCGGCCATCGCCTGCACCGGCTCCAGATCCGGGGTCATCAGCCGTTCGGCCACGACGCACCAGTGGCTCAGGTCGGCCGTGAGCCGCAGCCTGGGGACGGCCTCCAGCAACGGCGCGATCGTCCAGGGCATCCCCAGGCAGCGGGAGCGGTGGGTTTCGAAGCTCACCGGCAGGCCGCTGGCCGCCGCCAGGGCCTGGGCCTCGGCCAGGAAGGTCCGTTGCCGCTCCAGGGGCCAGGCATCGCTGCCGGTGAGCACGGTCACCCGCTGGGGGCGGAGATCGGCACAGCGGTTCAGCTGGGCGCCCAGTTCCGCCAGGTGCTGTGCGGGCGTGACAGCCAGCTCCGGCACGTAGCCGCCGCCGGTGACCACCTCGAGCACCAGGGGTCTGCCGGACTCCAGCAGGCGGGCGTCTCCGTCCGGCTCGCCGAGCAGGGATGGATGGAGGACATTCAGCTCCAGCCCATCGAAGCCTCCCCGCGCGGCCATCTCCAGGGCCGTGGCAAGGGAGCCATCGAAGCCCCAGAGGGAGAAGAACAGCAGGGAAGACACCGGAGAGGCATGACGGAGATCCCACTCTTCCCTGCCGCAGGCGCCCGGCGGGTCACCGTCCCCACCGGGCGCCACCCCCGGCGCAAGTGTTCGTGACGAACGGTGTCCGGCGGACTCCGAGCGGGACAGTGGGTCAACCACGTCTCCCTCCGCCGACCAACGGCGACCTTCGTGACCGCCTCCCCACCCTCCGCCCCACCGGCGGCCGGCCCGGGCGCCGCTGCGCCGTTGCTGTCCGCTCCGCTGCTGCAGCGCCTCAACGAGCGTCGCGACGGACCCGGCTGGCGCCGGCTGACCTTCCACCTCGCGGTGCTGGGGCTCGGGGCCCTGCTCTGGGGATGGCCGATGCCGCCAGCCCTCCCCACCGCTGCGTTCTGGGGCCTGCGGCTGGTGGGCCTGCTGCTGCTGGGCTGGGGCCTGGCCTTCGGCTTCTGCGCCATGCACGAGTGCGGCCACCGCACCGTCTTCGCCGGCAAGGCTCTCAACGACACCGTGGCCTGGTGGGCCGGTCTGCTGAGCTTCTACAACGCCGATTACTACCGCCGCTACCACCAGTGGCACCATCGCTTCACCCACCAGCCGGGCCTCGATCCGGAGCTGGAGGAGACCCCCCCCAGCACGCTCGCCGGCTATCTGCTCGAGCTCAGTGGCGCGCCCTGGTGGCTCGGCAAGCTGCGCGGCCACGCCGCCGGCCTGCGCGGTGACTTCGGCGGCAGGCCCTACATCCCCGCCGAGGCGGCCGCGGCCGTCACCCGCTCGATCCGGCTCCAGGTCGCCGTCTACGCCGTCCTGCTGGCCGCCTCCCTCTGGCAGGCCAACGGCGCCCTGTTCTGGTTCTGGCTGCTGCCCCTGGCCGTCGGCCAGCCCCTGCTGCGCTTCGTGCTGATGGCCGAGCACGGGGGCTGCAGCACCGACAGCAACGGCCTCAGCAACACCCGCACCACCTGGACCCTTCCTCCCCTGCGCTGGCTGATGTGGGAGATGCCCTTCCACGTCGAGCACCACCTCTACCCCTCGGTACCCTTCCACGCCCTCGCCGAGGCCCACCGCCATCTGGCCCCCCACGAGGTGCACACGCGCCAGGGCTATCTGGCGGTGCACCGCGACTTCCTGCGCGATCCCGCCCGACTCGCCCTCCCCTGAATCCCGATCCCTTGCCCCCCAGTCCCGCCCCACCGCGCCGCTTCGCGCTCGGGGACTTTCCCCTCGCCGCAGGGGGGACGCTTCCCTCCGCCTGGCTCGACTACCGGGTCTACGGAACCCTCGCAGGCGACCGCTCCAACCTGGTGCTCTACCCGAGCTCCTACGGCGCCTGGCCCGAGGACATCGACTGGGTGGTGGGACCAATCCTCGATCCCGAGCGCTGGTGCGTGGTGCTGGTGAGCCAGTTCGGCAATGGCCGCTCCACCAGCCCCAGCAACGCCGGACCGGGCCTGGAGGCCGGCCGCTGGCCCGTCGATCACCGCGACAACGTGGCCGCCCAGCGCCGGCTGCTGGAGGAGGTCTTCCAGGTGGCCGCGCCGGCCCTGATCTACGGCTGGTCGATGGGGGCCCAGCAGGCCTACCACTGGGCCGTGCTGGAGCCGGAGCGGACCCGGCGGATCTGCTGTGTCTGCGGCACAGCGCGCACCACCGCCCACAACCGGGTGTTCCTGCTCAGCCTGCGCCAGGCCCTCACCGCCGATCCCCACTGGGATGGGCTCCGCTTCCGGGGCGTGCCCGAGCAGGGGTTGCGCACCTTCGCCCTGATCTACGCCAGCTGGGCCGCCAGCCAGCCCTTCTATCGCCGCGGCGCCCATCGCCAGCTGGGCTACGCCAGCGTCGACGCCTACGTGGAGCAGGCCTGGCTGCCGGCCTACCGCCGTCACGACCCCCATGACCTGCTGGCCATGCTCGACGTCTGGCTGGCGAACGACGTGGTGGCCGCCGCCGGGATCAGCGCCACCGATGGCACGGGCCTTGGCGATGGCGATGGCGATGGCGATGGCGATGGCGAGGCCGACCTGGCCGCGGCCCTGGGCCGGATCCGGGCCCGCACCGCCGTGATCGCCGGCCGCCACGACCTCTACTTCACCCCTGACGACTGCCAGGCCGAGGCCGCCCTGATCCGCGGGGCCCACTTCGAGGTCCTGGAGTCCGACCTGGGCCACCGGGCCGGCAATCCCCGCGACGCGCCGGCCGAGCAGCGCCAGCTGCGGGCCGCCGTGGATCGCCTCTGCACCGACTGACGCCTCTGCACCGACTGAGGGCCTCCGCCCCCCCAGCTCCCTTCCCCCTCACCACCCCGATGACCGATCTGGCCCGCTTCGCCGCCACCCATGGCATCCGCCATTTCCTCTTCTCCTTCTGCGACCTGTTCGGGGTGCAGCGGGCCAAGCTGGTGCCGGCGGCCGCGGCGGCCGAACTGGCCCGATCCGGGGCCGGCTTCGCCGGTTTCGCCGCCTGGCTCGACATGACCCCGGCCGACCCGGACGTGCTGGCGATTCCCGATCCCAGCAGCCTGATGGTGCTTCCCTGGCAGCGGGACGTGGCCTGGGTGGCCACCGATCTGCAGGTGGAGGGGCAGGTGCTGGAGCAGTCCCCCCGCCGGGTGCTCCAGCGCCAGATCGCCCGGGCGGCGGCCCTGGGCCTGCAGTTCCGCAGTGGCGTGGAGGCGGAGTTCTTCCTGATGGACCCGGAGCGGGACGCCATCGCCGATGGACTCGATCGGCAGTCCAAGCCCTGCTACGACCAGCTGGCCCTGATGCGGCACTACCCGCTGATCAGCGAACTGCTCGACGGCATGGAGAGCCTCGGCTGGGGCCCTTACCAGGCCGACCACGAGGACGCCAACGGCCAGTTCGAGCTCAACTGGACCTACGCCGAATCGCTGCTGACCGCCGACCGCCACGCCTTCTTCCTCGTGATGGCGGCCGCCCTGGCGGAGCGGCATGGGGTGCGGGTGAGCTTCCAGCCCAAGCCGATTCCGGCCCTCACCGGCAACGGCGCCCACCTGCACGCCTCGCTCTGGGACGAGGGGGGGCGCAATGTGTTCCACGACCCGGCCGGGGAGAAGGGCCTGTCGGAGCTGGCCTACCGGTTTCTCGCCGGCCTGCTGGCCCATGCCCCGGCCCTGTGCGCCCTCACCAATCCGGTGGCCGGCAGCTACCGGCGCCTGGCGCGGTCCGTCACCAGCTCCGGCGCCACCTGGTCGCCTTCCTGGATCAGCTACGGCGGCAACAACCGGACCCACATGGTGCGCATCCCCGACGACCAGCGGATCGAGCTGCGGCTCGGCGACGGAGCCGCCAACCCCTACCTGCTCCAGGCGGCGGTCCTCGCGGCGGGTCTGGACGGCATCGAACGGCGGCTCGAACCCGGCCCCCGCAGCGATCTGAACACCTACGTGGAGGCGCCGGCGGGGGCGGCCTCCCTGCCCACCTGCCATGCCGATGCCCTGGAGGCCTTCCGCCACGACGCGCCGCTGCGCGAATCCCTGGGGGAGGCGTTCTGCACCGCCTACGAGGCCCTGGTGGCCCAGCGCAACGACGAGTGAGGGCGCCGGGGGAGGCCTGCTTCCCGCCCGGGTGAAGACAGGCACGATTGCCTATGGCCACGGCGGCCGGGATGGATGAGAGTGACTCCAGAAACCAGGAGGCTCCAGCGATGGAAGACACCCCGCCCGGTCAGATGTCAGGAGTGTGCTGACGGCAGGCCCCTGCTCCAACAGTCTTGTTCCCTACAACGGTTTCCCGGTCTTTCGTAGATCACCCGACGCATCGTTCAGGTGCCCACGGGTCCATGGAAACCGGCCCCTGGATGCCTCGGCCCCAGGTGCCTCCCTCCGCAGCTCCGACCCCGAAACCCACCCCCGGGGACTCCCATGGATCCCCAGCCCCGCTGACCTCCCACTGATGGCGCGTCCATGGCGGAGGAGCCTCCTCGTCTCCCTCCCCATCACCCATCCACGGTCCCCAAGGACCCAATCGTCAGCCCTTCTGATCGTCCGTTGTTTTGATCGTCTTTCGTTACACCGACCCTTCAACCGGAGTCACCACCGACATCAGACAACCCGAACCACGTCAGGAACGTCACCGTTCCACCCCAAGCCCGGCGATCCTGGACGCCGGGCTTTTTCATGGGCCATCGCCAGCGGAGCAAGCGCCTAGATTTGCTTAACAATCGGTCAGGGTCGATGACACGCCTGCCCTGGGCCGTCCTGCTGCTGACACTGCTGGGGGCCCGTTATCTGGGCTGGCGCTTCAGCGCCAGCCTCAACCTGGCCACGCCGCTGGCCGCCAGCCTCAGCCTCCTGACCCTGGCGGCGGAGCTGGTGCTGCTGACCGGATTCTTCCTGCAGCTCTGGTTCACGCTCCTGCCCGAACGGCCGGCGCCCCCCGCGGGACCGATCCCCACGCCCGTCCCGTCGGTCGATGTGCTCGTGCCCAGCTGCGGCGAGCCGGCCGATCTGGTGGAGCGCTGCCTGCGGGGCTGCCTGGCGATCGACTACCCCAGCCACACGGTCTGGCTGCTCGACGACAGCGACCGGGCGGAGCTGGCGGAGCTCTGCGAGCGCCTCGGCTGCCGCCATGTCGCCCGCCGGGAGCACGCCCATGCCAAGGCGGGCAACCTCAACCACGGACTGCGCCACTGCAAGGGGGAGCTGGTGGCGGTCTTCGACGCCGACGTCGTGCCCCTGCGGCCCTTCCTGCGCCGCACCGTCGGCCTGTTCGCCGACCCGACCGTGGGCTTCGTGCAGACCCCCCAGAGCTACATGAACGCCGATCCGGTGATGCGCAACCTGAGCCTGGAGCGCTGGCTGCTGCCGGACGAGGAAAGCTTTTACCGCTGGATCCAGCCCACCCGCCAGAACCTCAATGCCGTGGTCTGCGCCGGCACCTCCTTCCTGATGCGGCGCGAGGCACTGGAGCGGGTGGGCGGCTTCGAGACCGCCACCCCATCGGAGGACCTGGCCACCGGCATCCGGATCACCGCCGCCGGCTACCGCAACCACTACCTCTCGGAGAAGCTGAGCGCCGGCCTGGCTCCCTTCACGGCGGCGGCGATGGCGCGGCAGCGCTGTCGCTGGGGCAGCGGTTCCCTGCAGACCCTGCGCACAGGCGCCGATCCGCTGCGGATCCCCGGACTCAGCCCCCTGCAGCGGCTGGCCTACAGCGAGGGCATCCTGCACTGGTTCACTTTTCCCGCCCAGCTGGTGCTGCTCTGCACGCCGCTCAGCCTGGGCCTGCTGGGCATCGCCCCGATCCTGTTCAGCGGCGATGCCCTGCTCACGGTCGCCATGCCGTTCGTGCTCAGCCAGCTGCTGCTCACGCGCTGGCTGAGCGGACATGCCCGCGCCGCGATCCTGCCGGAGCTCTACCGCTGGATCTTCCTGGTGCCGATCTGTGCCGCCGTGGTCGCCACGGCCCTGGGCCGGCCGCGGCGGTTCCGGGTCACCCCGAAGGCGGTGGTGGGCCGGGACACCGGCCCGGATGCGGGCCTGCTGCTGCCGCTGCTGGCACTGCTGGCCCTGCAGCTGGTGGCCCTCTGGAACCTGGCGCCGGGTCGGCTGCCGCTGCTGGCCGGCCAGCAGGAGCTGCTGCCGGTCCCTGCCGCCACCGTCGGGGTGGTGCTGGGCTGGAGCCTGCTCAACGCCCTGTTGCTGCTGCTGGCGATCCGCAGCTGCTGGGATCGGCCCCTCCGGGATGGGGTTCCCTGGTTTGCCCTCTCGGTGCCGGTGCGGCTGCAGCACAGCGGCGGCACCGTGCACGGGCGCCTGCGGGCGATCAGCGCCACCGGCGCCGAGCTCGGCCTGGAGAGCCCGGAGGACGCTCTAGTGCTGCAGGCGGCCGACGCTCTCGGCCTGGAGGGGCTGGTGCCGGGTGTGGCGCTGCCGTTCCTGGCGATGGCCCGGGAGGGCGGTGCGATCGGCGGGGTCTGGGGACCGCTCCCCCCGCCCCAGCGCGACCAGCTGGAGACCCTCCTCTACCGACGTGAGGGGCTGTGGCCCACCCTGCGGGCCCCCTTCGAGCTCCGCACCCTGCCCCGGGTGCTGCTGCGCACGCTGCAGCGGGTGGAGCCGGAAAGCTGGTTCCGCCGCAGCCTCATTCCCCAGCTTCCACCGCTGGCGCTGCTGCCGCTCCCCAGGCGTGCAGACCTTCCAGCACGGGCAGGAGTGCCCGACCCCGCTCGCTGAGGTCGTACTCCACCCGCGGCGGCACCTCACCGAAGACGCGCCGGCGAACAACGGCATCGGCCTCCAGCTCCCGCAGCTGGGCCGTCAGCACCTTGTGGCTCACCCCCACCAGGGACCGTTGCAGGGCCGAGAACCGCTGGGGACCCTCCCGGAGCCGGCAGAGGATCAGCAGCTTCCAGCGGCCGCGCATCACCCGCAGGGCCAGCTCGGCCGGGCAGAGCTGGGAACCACCGGAGTCCAGGGAATCGGGGAGGGGGGCCGCCACAGGGATCTGGGTTACCGGCAGGTGCCCCAGGCACAAGCCGGTGCGTTCTTGTCAGTCAGGGTGCGTGTCCGCCAGAGTCCCCCCATGACCTTAACAATCCCTTACGGCCCGGGGCATCCCCGCTCCAGCCGGTCGGTCAGCGCCCCATGAGCGACCTGTTCACACCCCTGACCGTGGGCCCGCTGCTGCTGCCCAACCGGGTGCTGATGGCCACCTACTACCAGCAGCGGGCCAGCGCCGGCCTGCTGATCGCCGAGGCCACGATGGTGATGGCAGGCAACTCGGCCTTCTGGCACGAGCCCGGAATCCATTCGGCGGCCCAGGTGGCCGGCTGGCGGCTCACCACCGACGCGGTCCATGCCGCCGGTGGGCGCATCGTCCTGCAGATCTGGCATGGCGGACGGGCCTGCCACCCCCTGCTCAACGAGGGCCGCCAGCCCGTGGGGCCGAGCCCGATCGCGATAACCGGCGACGAGGTGCACACCCCCGAGGGGAAACAGCCCTATGTCGTTCCCCGGGAGCTGGCTGACGACGAACTGCCCGCGATCGTGGCGGGGTTCCGGCAGGCCACCCGCAACGCCATCGAGGCCGGCTTCGACGGGGTCGAGGTCCATGGCGCCAACGGCTACCTGCTCGACGCCTTCCTGCGGGACGGCAGCAACCGGCGCCAGGGGTCCCTACGGCGGGCCGGTGGCCAACCGGGCCCGGCTGCTGCTGGAGGTGCTGGAGGCCGCCCGGGCCGAATCGCCCCTTGTGGGCCTGCGGATCTCGCCGCTCAACGGCTACAACGCCATGGTCGACAGCGACCCCATCGGCCTGTCGGGCTGGCTGGCGGAACGGCTGGAGAGCACCGGCCTGGATTACCTGCACGTGATGCGCGGGGACTTCCTCGGCCAGCAGCACGTCGATGTGCTCACCCCGATCCGGGCCGGCTTCAGCGGGGTGCTGGTGGGGAACATGGGCTACACGGCCGAGGAGGCCAACGCCGCCATCGCCGCCGGCCAGCTGGACGCGGTGGCCTTCGGCACGCCGTTCCTGGCCAACCCGGACCTGCCCGAGCGCCTGCGCCTGGGCGCCCCCAGGCAGTCCCCCGATCCGGCCACCTGTTACTCCCCCGGTCCGGCCGGCTACACCGACTGCCCCTTCCTGGAATCCGCCTGACATGTCCCCCGATCTTCTGGTGCTGAGTGCCAGCAACGGCGAGAACCTCAAGCTCGCCGAGCGTTTCGCCGACGCCGGCCGCGCCCGCGGCATGGCCGCCGAGGTGCTCGACCTCACCAGCCTGTCCCTGCCGCTCTACAACCCCCGCACCCACGCGGAGTCCGGCCTTCCCGCCGAGGTGGAGGGGCTGAGCCGCCGGCTGGAGGCCGCGCCCCGCTGGGTGATCTGCGCCCCCGAGTACAACGGCTCCCTGCCCCCGGTGCTGACCAGCGCCATCGCCTGGCTTTCGGTGCAGGGGGACGGCTTCCGCACCCTGTTCAACGGCCGGCCGGTCGCCATCGCCACCCACTCCGGCGGTCCCGGTGTCGAGGTGCTGGCCGTGCTGCGCATCCAGCTGGCCCACCTCGGCGCCCACGTGGTCGGTCGCCAGCTCTCCAGCAGCCGCAGCAATCCCGCCAAGGACAGCAGCATCGACGACATCATCCACCGCCTCCAGCGCATGGAGCTGATCCAACCCTGAGGACCCGCCCCATGACCCTTGTCTTCCGACCCGCCGGCGAGCGCTTCCACAGCCGGCTCGACTGGCTGGACAGCTGGCACAGCTTCTCCTTCTCCCACCACCACGATCCGGCCTGGATGG
>Ga0172371_10013325_pt1 | contig 10722 bp, 10 predicted proteins | sample Lak12m_FD_114543 | JGI IMG/M metagenome (GOLD analysis project Ga0172371, IMG submission 114543) | Freshwater microbial communities from Kabuno Bay, South-Kivu, Congo - kab_022012_12m | ecosystem: Environmental > Aquatic > Freshwater > Lake | place: Democratic Republic of the Congo: South-Kivu... | reverse complement strand
GACGATTCCCAGAAAGGCGAAGTCGCCCTGATCTATGAACTACATGAAATCGCGGTTGCCTTTTACCATAAACAATTAATGTCCGACCGTGGCCGCTCAGCCCTGGAATATGTCGAAAAACGCGGCTTCGGGCGCGATATTATCGACCAGCTTCGCATGGGCTTTGCTCCGGACGAATGGGAGAGCCTTTACCGGCAAATCGACCCGAACCGCTTTACACCGGCGGTGCTGGAGAAATCCGGCCTGTTTATCCGCAAGGGAGGCAACAAGTTTTATGACCGGTTCCGCAACCGGGTCATGTTCCCGATTATCAACTTAGACGGGCGTACCGTGGCCTTCGGCGGGCGCGCACTCGATCCAAATGAGGACGCCAAATATCTGAATTCCCCGGAAACGCCGATCTATTTCAAGAGCGGAATTTTCTTCGGATTAAATTTCTCGAAGGATGCCATTCAGAAAACCGGCGATGCGATAATCGTCGAAGGCTACACCGATTTCCTGCGGTTTTACACCAAAGGATTTACCAATGTTGTCGCCGGTTCCGGCACAGCTCTGACCTTTCATCATGCCCGCCTGATCCGGCGTTTTACGAATAAAGTGACGCTTTGTTATGACGGCGATGAGGCCGGCCAGAAAGCTACCGAACGAGCCGGATTCCTGCTGATGCGCGAAGGATTGGATGTGCGTGCGATTCGCCTACCAGAAGAAGACGACCCGGACTCCTTTCTGCGCGACCACAAACCGGATGAATTCCGACAACTTTACGATTCGGCGCCCGATTTTATGACCTATTATATTGATCGTAGTGCGATGGAATTGAAAACGACCGCCGGCAAGACCCAATTCGTCGAGCATCTGGCCGAGGAACTGGTGGAAATCAAAAACCCGGTGGCACTTGACCTGCTGATTGGCGAAGTCGCCGGGCGCATCAACGTCAAGGAAGAACATATCCAGGCGCAGATGCGCTACATTTCAAGACGACGCAGTAATCAGATTCGCAACGGTAACGGACACAGCCCGGAAAGCGCGAAGAGTATTCGCCTGAGTACAGCCGCCGACAAAGCCGAATATGAATTGCTGAAAATCATTCTGGCGCGGCATGAAAGTTTACAATCTTTAGTCAAAGACCATATCAAGGCCAACCAATTCCATCACCCGGTTCTGTATCCGATTGCCGAAAAACTGCTGAACTTTCTGCGCTCCGGCGAACTGCCGCTGGCCAATGAACTTTTTAATATCGAATTAAATGAAGAGCAGCGCCTTTATCTGGCACGTCTGGTGCTGGAAGCCGAACCGCTTCAGTATTCCGAAGATACCGATACATTAAAAAACCTGGCTCAGGATTGTATCGCCGTTCTGCTGACCGTCGATACCGATGCGGAAATCCTGGCGGTTCGTGACAAGATTAAAGCCGCCGAGAAAAAAGGCGAGGACAGCACCGCCCTGGTGATTCAACTCTCCACTCTGCAGCAAAGACGGCGCACGATCGAGAAACAGATTAAAACCTGAAATTATTTATTTTTTCCCTTCCAATGAGCGAGAACCCATGTTGCATATTGGGATTAATGTTGCTATTTTAACGCCATGAATCGAACCAAACTCATTCAAAGCGGAAATATTATTCTGATCGCCGGGCTTATGGCGCTCGGATTGAAATTTTACAATTGCGGCAGCCGGAAGACGGCGACGCGCAAGGATTTTCTCGAGGGCGTGACAGTTGTTGATCAGAACGATCCACAGGGTTTGCCGGTCATCCGGCCCCGCGGACTGCAATTTTTCAAATCCTATCGCCAAAAAGGTGGTCCGCATCTCGTGGTGGATTCGTTGAATGTGGCGATTCCTTTGACGGAAGCGGAATTGTGGCAGATGCTGAATTTCGCGCAAGATGCTTTGCATATTGACGAAGCCCGAACAGCCTCAGCCCCAAAAAGCGATGCGCCGCAGGTTGTGAAATATTATTCCACCAGTCAAACGCCTAAACAATTACTCGGTAAAGAAGAAACCTACGGTGCCGTTAAGGACGCAGCCTATTTCAAGGCTACTTATGCCGCCGACGGAGAATTGTTGTCATTGGAATATTTCAATCAGCAAAATTCAAAAAAAACAACCGCAGTTCCCGCGATGCGGCTGATCTCTTCGAAAGCCACCGTCTGGGATTTGGTCTTCAACCGGCCGCTCTATTACGTTGATGAGGAAGGTCAGCGTTTCCCGTCGCGGGCGGTCGTACTGCGTGACTCTACCCGGCTCATCCGCTTTGTGGATTATCTGAACGAAGATGGCGGTCAAGTGGCGCGCAGCACGTTTTACTATGGTAAAAATGAGCAGGTTATCGAACAGCGAATTGAATTTGAAGGCGAAGGCAATCTGACCGATCTCAATTCATTCCTGTTCGATAAGCAATTCAATATTATCAAAACCGGTTGGCTCGTCAAGGGATTTTACAACGAGCAAAAATATCTGAAAAAATTGGTCGTCATGGACGACCTCGGGAATCGCTATTATGATTACCGATTCAGCTATAAAAAGACCGACGAAGGCATGACGGTGATCAATCAGGTTTTTGACCAGGCTGGACAACCGGCCGGATATAGTGAGTTGTTATTTAATAAACATGGCAGACTGATAAAGCGGATCTGTTATGGGCGTGACCGGGCGATTTGCGATTATCAAACCTTTGCCATCGATTACGAGAAGATGAAACAAGTCGTTGAATTTTACCGGCCGGACGGAACACTGGTCGACCGGTTATATAAATCTTTATGAGAAAATGGTTGACCGGCGCGATAGTGTTAACGGCGCTGATTATGGCGCTTTACAGTAGTTGCAGTGAACCGGCTGTCGAGGAAGGTGTCAACTCCCTCCGGTTGGGTGGTGCTTGTTATGTGGAGGTCGCCAATTCCGATACTATGAAAAGCATTTTCAGCGACGATTTCAGCCTTGAAATTTGGGCGATGGCGGATACTTCTTTACCGGCTGACGCGCGCACTCTGGTGATGGTCGGTAATGATAACGGTGGCGATGAAATCGCGATTTTCCAGGGCGCCGACGATTCAAGTCTGATCGAAGTATTTATCGACGAACAATTATTTGGCAGTTTCAGTATCGCCGGATTGGATTGGCGCAGTCAGGTTTTTCACTATCTTTGTCTGACCGAAGCGGAAAACGTCGTGACATTTTTTTTCGATGGGAATCGGGTAAAGTCCAAACTTATCGCCGGACTGGCTATCGATATCGGCGCCAGCCATCTGCTGATCGGTGCGGATTACGATTTGCCTGGAGTGAATACTAACGTCGGAAATTACTGGGAAGGCTATTTCGACGAAGTGCGGCTTTGGAGGCGTTGTATCGAATCGGCCGAAGTCCAATTCCACGCCAATAATCCCGACAAACTCCTGGAACATTATGTGCCGGATGATTTGGCAACGCTGGCCGGTTTGTGGCGTTTTAATGCGGCTTTCACCGGTTCTTCATTTGACGAAAGCGGTTGCGGCCATAGTACTACTTTACAGGGAACTCTGGCTAATATTACCTGGTCGACCATCGGCGCGCAATAAAGCCCAATTTTCAATTCCATTATCAGTAATCATAAACATTATTCCGTCGTGGAAATCAGACCATGTGACCCGGAGCAATCTATCCGGTTTTAGGTCTGAGTATATTTACAGCGACTTTTTTGAAATCCCCAAACCTCACTACCCTCCAGTCCAGCGTGATTCCCGGTCACTCTGGACTATTTTTTAAGGCGGATAATGCTTTAATAAAATCCGGGGTCGTTCCGCAACAACCGCCGATGATTTTAACACCTTTTTTCAACCAACCGGCCGCTATTTTCGCATAATTTAAAGGAAAGAAATCCGGGTCTGAATGCCAGCCGGTTTTGGAAGAATATATTCCGGTATTGGCATAAACAACCAGCGGAAGCGAAATCCTGTCGGCGTAATGTTTTAAAAAATCCGTAATGATGCTATGATGAGTGCAATTGATTCCCACTCCCGCAGCTCCAAGTTCCGCAGCTGCTTTGATTGCCGGGTAGATTTTTTCTCCGCTCAGCAGACTGCCGTGTTCGTTTAGGATAAAGCTCGTAAAGACCGGCAAGCCGGTTTCGAGCGCGGCGAGTGTGGCCGCCCGGGCTTCGGTTTTATTATTCATGGTTTCCAGCAGACAGAAATCCACGCCACCGGCCGCCAACCACCGGGCGTGCTGCCGATGAAAATGCAGGGCAGTTTGAAAATCAGGAGCATCTTGCGGCCGGTAACAATCGGCCAGCGGCGCGATTGAACCCGCGATCCAGATACGGCGGTTTTCAGCCGAATTCGCGATTGCGATTCGGGCTGATTCGACCGCCCGGCGAGTTGCTTCTTCAGCCTGGATTTCACTCAGCCCGGCTTTTGTAAAAGTCAGCGCATCGGTACGGAAAGTTGCCGTCGTGAGGACGTCGGCGCCCGCCCGGATATATTCGGAGTGAAGGTCAATTATGGCCTGCGGATTATGTAAAACCGCATCGGCCGACCAGAGCGGTAATTCGATCGGAATTCCGCGCCGCGCCAATTCCGTTCCGAGCGCCCCGTCAAGGATCAGGCATCCGGGTCGATTAATGGCATTTATAAAAGACATAAATTATTTACTTAGAGTGGAATTGACAAAGAAAGTACCGGCGATTTTCCAGCCGAAATTTGCCATTCAATATTATGTTGCCGGGAAAAACTACGTCCGATCCAGGTGCCGATCAGCGCCCCGGCGACTGTGTCGGACAGATAATGTTTGTTGTCATTAATGCGGCTGGAGGCCACGAACGCTGCCATCAGGTAAGCCGGTACACCGATTTTATGACCGTAGATTTCATCGAGATTGGCTGCCAGCGCAAAGGAGCTCGCCGTATGTCCGGAAGGAAACGATTTGTAGCCGTTCCCATTGGGACGCTCGCGCTGTGCGGCAAACTTTACCGCTTCAGTGACGAAGGCGGTTGTGAGCGCCGAAGTACCCATCAATTCGATCTGGGAGAAGGTTTTGTTCCATTTTTGGTGACTCAGCCAGCCATCTATCCCAACTATCGCCGCAGCGGCCACATAGCCCCAACGATGGCCATAAACATTGCCGATATTGGAAATATCATCCGGGTAAAAACCATGCCCGACCACATATTTATTAACGGCATGATCGCACAGTAAAGCCACCGGCAACAGAATCGCACCGGCTTTGACTAAATTCTTATTAAAATCCCACCTGAATAGATTCCGCCCACCGGCGCGATAATGAGCCGGATAATAGTGCAGGTATTCGATCGGCTGGGCGAGTGGATTGGGCGGCGGCAAGAGATAAGTCGAATCGGTGGCTGATAAAGCGCCCGCACAGATAAAAATGATTACTAGAAAGAAATGCCGTTTTATCACTTGAGGTTTCCGAATTCGCGCGCGGCCGCCAGCATTGCCATGTAATTTTCAAACGGAATATATTCCGGGATACTGTTGCCGGAGCCGAGACAATACCCGCCGTTGTAAGCCGCCGTCTCGATGTTTTCTTTCACCTTTTGGCGGATTTCCTCGGGTGTGCCGCGCGCCAGCAGATCGACATCGACATGCCCGATCAGACAAAGCCGGTCGCCCCAGCGGGCTTTAACATCGGCCAGCGCCATGGCTTTGGGCTCGATTGGATGCAACGCATCGACGCCGCTGGTGATAATATCTTCCATCAGGACATCCAGTTTGCCGTCAGTGTGGTAGATTAACGGTTTGTTGTACTTGCGCGCCAGGTCGCCGATTTTCCTCAGCCACGGGAAAAAATACTGGCGGAAAACCTGCGGCGAAAGCATCGGGCCGGAAATGTAGGCAATATCATCGCTGTACCACATGACATCGACCACCTCGCTCTGCGCGAAATATTCAAACATGCTGAGTACTAAATCGCCGATTTTATCAAAGAGTTTTGCCACAAGATCCGGATTATCGTAAAGGGCTAGCGAAAATTGCTCGAAGCCCATCAGTTCCCAGACCATTGTAAAAATGTCGCCATATTGACCAATCACGCCCAAACCTTCGGGCAGAAAACGCCGCACTTTTTCGAAATTGCTGTAATCGAAATCTTCCTTCCGCGGAAAACGGTACTGCTCGAAGCTCTGCCAGTCGCAGACTGAACCTTGACCTTCGGTCGCCCATTTCCGGAAAACCGTGCCATCCGCATTAAAGGTCGTATTAGTGGCGTCTTGCAGGAACAGCCGTCCGGGATTGAAATCGGCGCTCGGTTGCAATTTGATGTAATCGTAACCGGCGGTGTACCAGAACTCGACATCATCTTGCAGCGAGACGAGCGGCCGGCCAATATATTTGGCTTTTATTGACGGATGAATGCCCAGTTCGGCAATCGGAACGTAATCGGCTTTGCCGCGCCTGAGAGTGAGTTTGAATTGTTCGATGTCTGCCATAAATGTCTCGTTAATTCTCTTTTTTCAGAAATTCAGATGCAATTTAAGATTTTACGCGACGCTCTGCACTATTATTTTACACCATTGGATTGTAATTTATGCCTGAATTTTCGATGGAGAGTATGAATGGACTTATTGCTTGAAATGGCCGAAAACCTGGAAGCCGGAAATGCCGCCGAACTTTATGAATTGGTCGAACAGGGTCTGGAAAACGGTCTTTCAGCCGAAAAAATACTCAACGAAGGCTTGATTCGCGGTATGAATGTCGTCGGCCGGAAATTCAAGGAAGGGGAGATTTTCATCCCCGAGGTTTTGATTGCCGCGCGCGCCATGACGCGTTGTATCGGCCGGTTGGAACCGCTTCTTGTGCAAAGTGGCGTCAGATCGAAAGGTAAATTGCTGATCGGAACGGTCAAAGACGATCTGCACGACATTGGTAAGAATCTGGTGGCCATCATGTTCAAAGGCGCCGGTTTCGAGGTGATCGATCTCGGCGTCAACATCTCCGCCGAAAAATTTGCCGAAGAGGCGCAAAAGCATCAGCCGGACGTTATCGGCTTGTCGGCGCTTCTAACGACCACAATGGTCAATATGGATGGTATCGTCAAACAACTGCGTTCGGGAGGATGCAAAGCCGTGATAATGATTGGCGGCGCGCCGGTTTCGGAAGAATATGCCCGCAGCATTCAGGCCGATCTGTACGCCCGGAACGCGGTCGAAGGCGTCGAAAAAGCCCTGCAAGCGCTCCAATGAATAAACCAGCCGGAGTAATATTTTGAGTTTGAACAAGGCCGTTTTCTTAGATCGGGATGGCACCCTGAACTATGACAGTGTTGATTATGTCAAAAACATAGCCGAGTTCCGGCTTTTTCCGACTACAGTTGCAGCTTTGCAAAGATTACAATCGGCCGGTTTTAAACTGGTCGTGATTACTAATCAGGCCTGTATCGCCAAAGGTCTGACAACCATAACCGCCGTCGAAGAAATTCACCAATATCTGAGGAATACGTTATCGGCTGCCGGGATTGAACTGACCGGGATTTACTATTGTCCGCATCATCCGGATGAAAATTGCGACTGCCGAAAGCCGCGTCCGGGCAATGTGTTGCGGGCAGCGCGTGAACACGCTATCGATTTAAAAGCGTCGTTTTTCGTTGGAGATTCACATCGCGATGTCGAAACCGGCTTTGCGGCGGGCTGCCGGACGATTTTGGTAAAGACTGGTGTGCGGCAGGCCAGCCACGCTAAAATTACGGAATGGCCGGTTCAGCCGGATTTTGTGGCTGAAGATTTGCCGGCTGCGGCCGAAATTATTGAAATGTTGAAAGGGGAACAAATTTAATGAAAATTGCAGTTCTGATGGGCGGCGTTTCGTCCGAGCGGGAAGTGTCGCTTTCCAGCGGCCGGAATATCGTCGCGGCTTTGCGCGAGAATGGACATACGGTTTTTGCGCTCGATACGGTTTTACCGATTGAACAGATGCGGATGGTTCTCGAACCGCGGCCGGAGATGCTGAAAGAGGGCGAGCGCAACCTGATAAAATTGCTGGGCGAGCCGGAAGTCCGGGAAGTCGATTTCGTGTTCAATGCCCTGCACGGCGGCAGCGGCGAAAACGGGGCTGTGCAAAGCCTACTGGAAATGATGGGCTATAAATATAACGGCAGCGACCATGAAGGCTGTGCCATTGCAATGGACAAAATCGTTTCGAAAATTATCTTCGAGCGCAATGGAATTCCCACCCCGCAGTGGCTTTCATTCGACCTGGAAAAATGGCCGGATGCCGTTGCCATTACTGCGGAAATTAGACGCGCAATGGCCTTGCCGCTGGTGATAAAGCCAGCCCATGAAGGTTCGACCGTCGGGCTTTCAATCGTTCAGTCGGCCGCTGAAATCCATCCGGCGGTAATAACCGCTATGCAATTTAACAGCGCCCTGGTGGTTGAAAGTTATATTCCCGGCCGCGAAATTACGGTGGCGACGCTGGGCGAAGAGGCTTTGCCATTGGTCGAGATTCGTCCGAAACACGGCATTTATGATTATGAATGTAAATACACCCGTGGCATGAGCGAATACATCGTCCCGGCCCCCGTCGATGAAGCGCTCGCCGGACAAATCCGGAACTGGGCCGTGATTGCCCTGAAAGCCCTGCGCTGTCATGGATACGGCCGTTTCGATCTGCGCCTGACGCCGGATAATCAACCATTTTTTCTGGAATTTAATTCGCTGCCTGGTATGACATCTACCAGCCTGGTGCCGAAAGCCGCCCGCGCCATCGGATTGTCATTTAACGAATTATTGGAAAAAATTATTGCGCTGGGCAGACAGCGATGAATAATCCCGCAATGGAAAAACCTAAATTAACGCAGACGGATCCAAACCATTGGTACGCGGCTTATACCAGACCGCGTCATGAAAAAAAGGTTGATGAACTTTTAGACGAAGCTAAGGTCGAGCGTTATCTGCCCCTGGTAAGCAAAGAACATCAATGGAGTCAGCGCCGCAAGCTGGTCGGAGAACCGCTGATCCGCGGTTATATTTTCGTGCGGATTCGGCCGCAAGAAGCGCTCTACGTCCTGGAAACGCATGGCGTGGTCCGCTTCGTCATGTTCAATAAAGAGCTGGCGGCGATTCCTGATTTCCAGATCAATGCCCTGAAGCGCAGTCTGGATGGCGGATTTGCCTTGTCGCCGACTAATTATATTCAGGTCGGACAGTTGGTCGAGGTAACCGACGGGCCGCTCAAGGGAATTTTCGGGAAAATTCAACGCATTGATAATGAAGATAAATTCGTATTGGCTCTGGATGCCGTCCAGGCGGCCTATACTGTTCAGATCGAGTCGCGTTTCCTGAGTCCGATTCTACCTGAAAAGAGGAGAAAGATTACATTACCATTGGGATTTGAAAATGAGCATCCGGTTTTATAATACTCTGACCCGCCGGCAGGAGGAATTTCAGCCACTGGCAGCGGGCCTCGTCCGCTTTTACACCTGTGGGCCGACGGTCTATAATTTTGCACATATCGGCAACTACCGGGCGTTCATTTTTGAGGATTTGTTACGTCGCTACCTGAAATTCAAAGGTTTGCACGTCATCCAGGTCATGAACATCACCGATGTTGACGATAAAATCATTAAGGCGGCCAACCAGCAAAATGTCGCGATTCGCGATTTCACCGAACCGTACCGCCAGGCATTCATGAACGATTTGGCGACGCTCGGCGTCGAACCGGCCGAATTTTATCCGCGTGCCACAGAGCATATCGCCGAGATGGTCACGCTGATCGAAACTTTAATGAGGAAAGGGATTGCCTATAAAGCCGAAGACGGTTCGATCTATTTCAAGGTCTCCAAGTTTCCACGCTACGGTCAGCTGGCCAACCTGAACGTGACCGAAATGCGGCGTGGCGACCGAGTGGCCAATGATTCCTACGAGAAGGAAGAAATCCGCGACTTTGCCCTCTGGAAAGCCTGGAAACCGGAAGACGGTCCGGTTTTCTGGGAAACTTCGCTGGGCAAGGGGCGTCCCGGCTGGCACATCGAATGTTCCGCCATGAGTACCAAATATCTTGGGAATCACTTCGATATTCATACCGGCGGAGTGGATAATATTTTTCCGCATCATGAAAATGAAATCGCCCAGAGCGAGGCCGCGACCGGCGAAAAATTTGTCAACTGCTGGCTGCATTGCGAACATCTTCTGATGAGTGACGAAAAAATGTCCAAGTCGCTTGGCAATATTATCTACCTGCGTGACCTGCTCGCAAAGGGATTTAACGAAGCCGCTATTCGATTGACTCTGATCAGTACCCATTACCGGTTAAAGTTGAATTTTACCTTCGAGAAACTGGAAGAATCCGCTAAAATCATCACGCGCCTGCGCGATTTTAAAAAATCGCTGGAAGGCGAATTCCCGGTCGGCGATTTACGAGTTAGTGAAATTACCGGCAAATGCGACGCGGATTTTGAAGCATCGCTGGATGACGACCTGAACATTTCGAACGCATTGGCGGCCGTTTTCACTTTTATCCATGAAATAAATAATTATCGCCAGGAAAACCCGCTTACAGATGCAGATGCGGACGGGATTCGAAAATCGCTGGAAAAGATCGATTCCGTGCTGAATATATTGAAAGAATCAGATGCAAGTTTGTCTGCGGAAGAGCAACAGCTGTTAGACGCCCGCGATCAGGCGCGCCGCGAACGTAACTGGGCGGAAGCCGACCGCCTGCGCCAGGAACTGCTTGACAGAAATATTATTCTGGAAGATACGCCCAAAGGCACGACCTGGAAGCGGAAAATATAAGT
>Ga0172371_10013324_pt1 | contig 10722 bp, 18 predicted proteins | sample Lak12m_FD_114543 | JGI IMG/M metagenome (GOLD analysis project Ga0172371, IMG submission 114543) | Freshwater microbial communities from Kabuno Bay, South-Kivu, Congo - kab_022012_12m | ecosystem: Environmental > Aquatic > Freshwater > Lake | place: Democratic Republic of the Congo: South-Kivu... | reverse complement strand
GGGTCTCACGGAGGTGGCTCCGTGAGCTGGACGGCTATGCGCCGCGCGGACGTGACCCGGCCTGCGAAGAGCATGGCGGGCCGGCCGGCGTCTCCGACGCGCCTTCCAGCAGCCTGTCGCCCCCGGCTTCGCGCTCTTCCCGCAGCCACCCGGCGCTCTCGCCGGCGCTCAGACCGGCGGCCACCCCTGGGACGTCCAGCGGAGAGCGTTCCTGCGTCGCCGGCTGCAGCACGAAGAGCTGTCCGTCACGGCGACGGATCTGGACCCCCCCTGCGCGTCGCGCCTCGTCGAGCAGCGCGGAGAGGCGCTGCCGAGCCTCGGAATAGGTGTAGGTCTTCATGAGCCAACCTCCAGGGTGGCGACTCCGGCCTGCTCTGCCGCTCGCACGAGCCCTTTGTCCAGAGCCAGCAGCGGCATCCTGCGCACAAGCGCTGCCTCGAGGACATAGGCATCGTAGGCGTACAGGCCATGCTCCACCGCCAGCGCGAGCGCCCGCGGCACGTCCACCTCCACCAGCCGCACGGGAACCGTCTCGAACGACATCCATGCGGCCGTCATCTGCGCGGGCGACAAGCGCCTTCGCCGCCACCCAGCTACGAGAGCGTTACCGATCTCCCACGGCGTGGAGCCGGGCGTCAGCAATGCCGCTGAGCTCGTGACGGCTATGAGTGCCTCCCGCTGCGGCTCGCACAGCAGGACCGCCAGGATCGCCGATGCATCGATGACCACGTCCACGCGGCCTCCAGTAGACACGTACATTTGTACAATACTACTCTGAGCGGGCTCGGTCCAGCCCGCCCCTCAGGAGGCAGGCGCGCTGAGCATCGCGGCCGCCTGCGCGGCCGTGAGCACCTCGCAGGCGCCGGCCATGGCGACCGCCAAGGCGTGGTCCCCAGTGATCAGCACGCCTGCGGGAAGGGTGAGCACGAGGCGTGCGACGTGCTCATCTCCTGGCTCCACCCCGTCCGGCACGGGGACGGGATCGGGAGCCGTCTCGATCGCCTCCAGCGCGAGCCGCTTCAGGATCTCATCCACCTCGGCGTCGCCCAGACCGTGCAGCGCCGTGATGCCGGGTCTCAGCAGCACGTCCCGGTACTCGGCCAGAAGCTCGACGGAGAGCGCAAAGCCGAGCTCGGCGGCCAGCATCGCGTCCAGGATCAGCTGCGGAGGTGCGTCCCGGCCACGACTCACGAGGCCGCTGACCACGACGTTGGTGTCGACGACGCAGAGCCGCCTCATCCGGCGCGCCCGGGGGTGTCGGCGCCGGCCTGCGCCTGCCGCTCGGCACGATAGGCTCGCACCTCCGCCACCGCCAGACGCTCTGCCTGCTCGGGGCTCAGGGCACTGCGAGACCGCGCCCGGGCGACCAGCTCCTCGGCGCGCGCCTGGCTCTTGATGCCGCAGGCCTCCAGACTCTCGTCGATGATGGCAGTGATGGTGGTGCCACGCCGCGCGGCCGCCTCCTTGACGGCCCTCTGGCGCTCTTCGCTGAGCGTGATGGTGAGTCGAGGCATGGCTACCTCCAGACCGAGATCGGGAACAGTGGTGTCTTTACACCAAGTCACCATAGCATCGGGCCGTAGTACTGTCAATGCAGGGCGACCTCAAGCAGACGGCCTGGCTCCAGCCATCTTCGCAAGCAGCTCGGCGACGTCCATGGAAAGGGCAACGGCCAGCTTTCTCAGCGTGTCCATCCGCGGATCGCGGTGCCCGTTCTCGATGCGACTCAGCGTCTCCTGTGCGACGCCACTCAGCGCGTGCACCTGCTCCTGGCTGAGGCCTCGCTCCTCCCTGATCTGGCGCAGCCGCGCCCCGGCGCCGGCTCGGTCAGCGCTGTCGCGCGCGTCCATCGCCGTGCCGAAGCCGGGGTCCACCGAGCTCCGCAGCACCTCTGCGTCGATGTCCGCCTCGTTGCCGTCCGCGTCGGCGAGCAGGACGGCCTCTCCGTGTTCACGGACGGAAGCCGACGCGGGCTTGAGGCCCAGCTGCGCAGCGAAGGGCAGCGTGGACCACTTGACGGCTCGCTCCAGACCATCGCCGAACTCGAGCCACAGCGTCTGGTCCAGCGCGGAGAAGCGCGCCGCACGCACGCGGTCGGGCTGCATGCGCTCGACCACCGCCAGGCAGTGCTCGCGGAACCGGTCAGCGACAGCACGGCGTTCGGCCCGCTGCTCCACCTGCAGCAACGAGAACTTCTCGTCGTTCACCTGAAGGGCGATCGTGGGCTCGCCGAGGAGCCTGCGGTCGCGCTCGGTCCTCACGACCAGCACGACGGCGAGCGATGGTGGACCGCCGGACAGGCAGGCGAATCTCTCTTCCTGAGCCAGCCGGCCGAGATCGCCGATGAGAAGAGTCCGCGCGCGCGGATACCTGCGGCAGGCACGCGACAGCGTGCGCCAGGCATCCTCTCGCCGCGTCAGATGCAGGGCGTCGAGAGTCTCCTCCACCTGGCGGCGCAGTGCGGACGACGCGATCAGCGTCGCGTCATAGTCGATGCATCCGTTCGTGGCCGGCATGCTCACCCGTTCCTGTCTGCGCTCACGTTGCCGGCTTGTGGCAGACCCGTCACGTGACAGTGAGGCGGTCCGTGATCCACATCGTGGATGCGTACGCCGACAGATCCGCACTTCTCCTCGAAGACCGTCATTGCACTGCTCCCCGACGGAAGGCAGTGCTGATTCGGTCATATGACGTTAGCGCCATCAGGCTGCCGAGTCAAGCGAACAGAGGTGACACGCGAGGCAGGCATGACGCCCCCCGTTCCGACCATGACCATGAGGGGCGAAGTGCGGCTCCCCGGACTCAAGATCAGCGTAGAACCGCACCGTCACCGCCCGCGCCCTCCACCTCATGTGCCGCACGCGTCGCGCCTGACCGGTTGTAGCGACGGGGCTCTTGAGTCGACTGTACGACAGGCGCCTTCGCTTCCGCACCGGTGACGATGAGGTGGATGGGTTCACACTTCCATCTCAGCGATGGAGACAATGCCGAGTACAAGGCGATCCGCCGTGCCCGAGAAACAGTGGTGATCGGGGACTTGCCTGGCCGATCACCACGGTCTACGGTCAGGCATGGACTTCGTCCCCCGCACCTTGGGCCCCGCGCTGGCGCGCGCCGCCGGCCAGTTACCCGTCGTGTATCTCATGGGTCCCCGGCAGTCGGGCAAGACCACGCGCGCGACGTCCGGGCGTCATCCTCGACGAGGCCCAGCGTGCACCCGAGCTCTTCTCGTACCTGCAGGGATTCGTGGATGCGAGGCGCGGCGGACCCTTCGTCCTCACCGGCTCCCAGAACATCCTCCTCAGCCAGGCGGTGACCCAGAGCCTGGCCGGCAGGGCGGCCGTACTGGAATTGCTCCCCTTCTCGCTCGCCGAGCCGGCACGCCGTGATGCTCTGGTCCCGGAGGACTACGAGTCGTCGCTGAAGGACGCCATTCTTCCGCCCCGCCGGCCGGTCGGCCCGGGTGCGGGTGTGACGAAAATAGCGCGTGGTTCTCATGAGCCGAGGCTACGCGACACCCAGCCCGACAAGGATGACGACCCGCTCGCTCTGGGATGCGTGAAGTTCCGATGACTGCTGCTGCACTGCGGGCGCACGGTCCGCGAGCTCAGGACGCGCTGTGGCGACCGCCACGCCGCGTGCGCGCCCAGGGTCAGGCCCTGTGCTCCAGGAACCAGTCGTAGGCGAGCCGGATGCCATCTTCGAGCGGCACCCGGGGCGCCCAGCCGAGGCCGCGCAGGCGGCTCACGTCCATGAGCTTGCGCGACGTGCCGTCGGGCTTGGACCCGTCCCACTCGACCGGGCCCTCGTAGCCCACCGCGCGCTGCACGAGAGCGGCGAGGTCGCGGATCGTGAGGTCCTCGCCGCAGCCCACGTTGAGCATGCCGTCGGGCACGTCGGCGGCGTGCACACGCTCGAGGCAGAAGACCACGGCGCGGCCGACGTCGTCCACGTAGAGGAACTCGCGGAGCGGGGCGCCGGTGCCCCAGAGGCGCACGGGGACAGGCGCGTCGAGGCCGGCGGGCGTGCCGGCGCCGGCCTCTCCCCCGCGGCGCACCGCGACCTTGCCCTCGTGGAACTTGCGGATGAGGGCCGGGAGCACGTGGCTGGTCTGCAGGTCGTAGTTGTCGCCCGGCCCGTACAGGTTGGTGGGCATCAGCGAGAGGTAGTCGCGGCCGTACTCGCGGTTGAGGCTGCGGCAGAGCTCGATGCCGGCGATCTTGGCGATCGCGTAAGGCCGGTTCGTCTCTTCGAGCGGGCCGCTGAGCAGCGACTCCTCGCGCAGCGGCTGCGGTGCTTCGCGCGGGTAGATGCACGAGCTGCCGAGGAAGATGAGCTTCTGTACGCCGGCGGCGTGGGCCTCGCCGATGACGTTGATCTCGATCTGCAGGTTCTGGTGGACGAACTCCCAGGGCTGCTCCCAGTTGGCGAGGATGCCGCCGACCTTGGCGGCCGCGACGATGACGACCTCGGGGCGCTCCTTCTCGAAGAAGCGGCGCGTGGCGTGCTGGTCGCTGAGGTCGAGCTCGTGGAAGTCGCGCACGACGAGCTGCTCGTAGCCGGCCTCGTGCAGAGCGCGCACGATGGCGGAGCCGACGAGGCCGGTGTGGCCCGCCACATAGATGCGGGCGCGCTTGGGGTCGGTGACGCTCACTCGGCGGAGTCTATCAGGTGAGGTCCGGCAGGCTCCGGCGGGCTCAGCCCTGCGGCGAGCGCCAGATCGACCGCTTCCAGCGGCAGGAACATGGCGACGGGCCGCGGCCGCACGGGCGAGCGACCGTTGGCGAGCTCTAGCGGAACAAACCCGAGATCGGCGTAGAACCCGACGCGCTCGGGCAGGGCATCCACCACAACGCCGATGCATCCGGCGGACGCCCGCACCTGCATCGCGATGAGCAGCGCGTGTGCGGCCAAGCGCCGGCCGAGTCCGCGTTGCTGGTACGCCTGGTCCACCGCGAGCCGCGCGAGCCTGAGCACGGGCAGCGGATACCGCGGCAGCCCGCCCTGGGACTCGCGCGGCAGAGCATCGCGATCGATCTGGCCTGCCGCGACCGTGACGTACGCCACCACTCGCGGCCCGTCCAAAGCCACGTACGTGGTCCCCACGAACAGGCGGTCCTGGTTCCGCCCCGCGTAGCGCTGGAGGAAGATGTCGTACTCGGCGTTGCCGCAGCGGAACGCGCTCGTGTCGTCACCCGGCAGGAGCCGGCGCAGCGCCGGCGCCGTCACGGGCGCTACTCGCCGCCGGGCGGCACGACCTCGCGCATGAGCATCACGAGCGCGCGCGTGGCGCGCGGCGGCTGAGCCAGGCTATCCTCGAGCGCCGCCGCACCGGCCGCGTTCACCACCATGCGGGCCGGGATGACGGCAGCCTCCGGCAGATCCTGACGAGCGCGCAGGTAGAACCACAGCGCGTCCTCGACGATGCGGCTCTTCTTGATGCCGCTCTCCGCCGAGAACTCATCCAGGAGGTGTTTGGCCGCGGCCGAAACCTGGGCGGATATCTGCATCGTGTCGCTCATGGACACAGCATACCCGGTACTCCATGGTTTTCAAAGGTTTACGTACGCGGCTGGTGGCCGGCTGAAGCACGGACTCGAGCGGCTTGTACACTGGCATAGCCCCAGTCAAGCGTCCGCGACGATCGGAGCATGCATGATCAAGAGGCAACTGGCGGCGATCATCGAGCGCCAAGGTACCGGGTATGTGTCGCTGTGCCCGGAGCTTGATATCGCGAGTCAAGGCGACACGATCGAAGAGGCGCGAGAGAATCTTCAAGAGGCCGTCGAGCTCTTCTTCGAGACCGCCTCAGCGCAGGAGTTGCAGGCACGCCTTCACGACGAAGTGTACGTGACCCGTGTCGAGGTCTCGGTTGGGTAGGCCGCGCGGAGGTTACCAGTCCGGGATAGCCCGGAGCGCTTTCGAGGCCTGAGACAGGCGGCGCCGGGCCGGGGCCTGTCAAGCCTCGACGAAGCGCACGCCCGGCAGATTGCGGAAGTGCGCGTCGTGCGTCCAGAGCGTTGCCTCGTGCCGGCAAGCAGCGGCGTAGACGATGCTGTCGGCGCACGGCAGGCCGTGCGCCAGACCCAGGCGGGCGGCGTCGACGGCCAGCCCGTCGTCCAGCGGAGTGACGAGTGAGGCGCGCATCCGGGCCACGTGGTGCAAGGCCACGTGCTCGCCCCGCTGCCGGGCGATGACCCTGTACACCTCGTTGACGCAGATGCTCGGCACGACGAGTGACCCTGCGTCACGCAGGACCTCGAGGTAGACCGCGCCGCGCGGCGTGGCGGCGAAGACCTCGAGCCATCCGCACGAATCGACGACGTTCACACGCGCTCCTCGTCGTCCCGGTCGACGGTCGTGTCGAGGCCGGGAAGCGAACCGGCGAGCTCGTCGACCTCCTTGACGCGGACCACGACGATGACGCCGTCCCTCACGAAGAAGTCGAAGAGCTGCCCGGGCCGAAGGCCGAGCTCGACCCGCACGTCCTCGGGGATCACGATTTGGTACTTGCTGGAGAGCTTCACCTGCGTCACGGGAGGCCTCGCTGTAGCGGCATCGTTCACGGTTGCGTTGAACGATACCTGCATCGATGCCTCCTCACAACGCCCGGCTGCCGCTGCCCGCCATGGGCGAGGCTATCTGTGTCGTGGCGAGTGCGGAAGAGTGACGATCGAGCGCCGTGGTTGACGAACCTGAACGTCAACGGCGTCGTCGATTGTAATCGCTGTAAACTTGCGTGGGAGGTGAGACCATGAGCGACGTGGTGGCAACGCGGTTCCCCAAAGAGACGATCGACGAGCTGGACGCTGTGGCGCGCGCCCGCAGTCGGACGCGCGCTGAGATCGTCCGGGAGGCCGTCGCACTGTATCTGGCGCGGTGGGCCGACTGCGCCATCGCCCTCGACCGCCTGCACGACCCTGCCGACGAGGTGGTGGAGGCCGACACCTTCTGGCGGGAGCTGGAGGGTGGCTGAGCGCCGGTTCGCCGTCCGCTTCAAGCGCTCTGTCGCACGCGACCTCCGGCAACTCGACCCGGCCGCGCGGGGCGCCGTGCGCGCGGCCATCGAGGGCAGACTCGCCGCCGACCCGCGCTCCGGCAAGCGCCTGACCGGTCTGCGCGACGGTGACACCGACAGGCCGCTGTGGAGCTTGCGGGTCGGCGACTACCGTGTCATCTACGTGTTCAGCGACGCCGAAGTGTGGGTGCTCGTCGTGCGAGTCGGGCATCGCCGCGGGGTGTACGGGCACCTCTGACAGGCTCTCCGGCCAGGGGAGCGGGCGTCAGGTGGGCGCTGTGCACAGTCTCGCCGCGGCGAGTTACGCGAAGTGCTGCATCTTGTTCGCGAAGTCCCGCCCGGACGTGGCCGGCGGCAGCGGCGTTCCGTCCCTGGCGTAGATCGCGACCACCTCGTCAACGATGCGGCACAACTCCTCGAACACGCGGACCTCGTCGTCCCCGTGACAACCACCGTACACCAGGCCCGGGGCGCTGCCCACGAAGCACTGGTCGACGTCGGACCACTCGACGATCTTGACGTACCTCGCGCCGTCTTTCATCTCGTCACTTCCTGGATCGCGAACGCCACTGCCAGCACTTGGTAGTGTTTGGCATCGTCGCCCGGATGTCCAGATCGGCGGCGCTGTGAGCGCGTGTGTCGGAAGTAGCCGGCGCGTCTCATGTGCCGAGGCTCTGTGTCGGCCGACCCGCCTACAAGGATGACGACCGGCGGAGCAGGTTCACGTTCGGCCGAGCGGACCGCGGCGGGTCTCAACGTCACCCCAAGGGGCGCTCGTCACCCGCTGACACCGGCAACGGCGAGCGCTACGCTGGCGGAGCCAGACTCACCCACACCGTGGAAAGCTGTACGTATGAAGAGTATCTTGTACGGCATGGACGAGACGAAGCTTACCGTGCGCATCGCCAAGGAGACGCTGGACGAGGCCAAGCGTTACGCCCGTGAGCACGGCACCACACTCACCAGACTGGTGGTCACGCACCTGGAGCGACTGCGCGCCGCTGACGCCGAGCCCCTCAGCGATGCTCCCGTCACGCGGCGTCTGGCGGGCAGCCTGGCACCCGAGGCGTCGCTTCAGGAGTACCGGGAGCACCTCGAGCGCAAGTATGGCTGAACGCATCCGTGTCGTGCTGGACGTGAATGTGGTGCTCGACGTCCTCCAACGTCGTCAGCCCTTCATCGCGGACTCTTCGCGCCTCATGGCCGAGGTCGAGGCGGGCCGACTCGAGGGGCTCCTGGCCGCTCACTGCGTGCGAATGACCGCGGCGCGGCGGACACGCGCCGACTACCTGGTGACCCGCGACAGGGCCTGCTGCTCGGCCGGGCCCGTACCGGCGCTCTCGCCGGCCGAACTGCTGGCGCTCCTCGAGGCCTGACTCAGACGGCGCCGGGCTGCGGCCCGTCAGGCCCCGACGAAGCGCACGCCGGGGACGACTGGGGCGACCACTGGGGCCACATCGTGCGGCCCAGGTGGGCGGTGGTGTCGCAGGCTGCCGGGGCGACCCGCGACGGCGTCAGCCGCGCGAGCCGGGTGCGGCGTCGGTGGCCGCGTGGTCTTCGGGGGTGACACGGTCGCTCGCGGGCACCTGAGGCCGAGCGGCAGGTGCCGCCGGCGCAGTTGCCGGCACCGACGGGAGCACAACGGCAGACGCAGCGCCATCGCCGGCCCGCGTGGGCGGCTCGAACTCGGGCACGTCGAACAACGCCGTGTACGTGCCGACGGGCTCTGCGGCGGCGGGTGCAACCGCACCGCCGGTGACCGGCGCGACGAGCGGCGCGACCACTCGGCCCGCCCCACTCGACGCAGCCATGGCGCCGGGGGCAGCCACAGCCGCCGCGGACGCGGTGGCGGCTGCCGATGCCGCGGCCTTCTCGCCCTTCTTCTTCGAGCCCTTGCCGTTCTCTGAGTAGGCGTACGAGTAGCCGCCGTACCTGTAGCCGCCGTAGCGGTAGGAATAGTGACCGCCCGAGTGCGCGACGCGGACCACAGTGCCGAGCATCCTGACGGGCAGGCGGGCGAGCTGGTCGGCGGCGACAGAGAGCTGCGGGCGCTTGACGACGCCCATGTCGACCAGGAACACGAGCCCGTCGACCCTGGGGGCGATGGCCGACGTGTCGCCCACGGGCAGCATGGCCGGCGTGTCGACGATGACGATGTCGGCCTCGCGCGTGAGCTGGTCGATGATGGCGCCCAGACGAGCTGAGGCGACGATCTCTCCGGGGTTCGGAGGAATAGGGCCCGAGGGCAGCACGTACATGCGCGAGCGCGCATCCGCGCCTTCGGCCCACGCGTTGAACGCGGGCATGCTGTCTGGGGTGCCGCCGGCGGCGGCCTGTGCGACCTCGATGGGCACAAGGGCCTCGGACAGTTTGTGCTGGCCGGTGACGACGGTGCTCACGCCGGCGTCGTTGGGGACGCCGAAGTACTGGTGCTGCCGCGGACGCCTCAGGTCGCAGTCGATGAGCATGACCTTCTTGCCGGCCATGGCCATGGTGACAGCGAGGTTGGAGGCGGCGACACTCTTGCCCTCGCCCTGCACACAACTCGTGATGAGCAGCGAGCGGATGCTGCCCTCCACATTCATGAAGTCGAGGTTGGTGCGGACCATGCGGAAGGCCTCGGCGACGCTGCCGCCGGGGTGCTTGAGGGAGACGACCCCGCCCTCGAGCCTGAGCTTGTGCGAGATGCGCGGGATGCGCCCCAGGAGCGGCTGGCGCAGGACCAGCGCGACGTCTTCGGTGCGCCGCAGCCGCGTGTCGAACTGCTCCAGCAGGAAGGCGAGGCCGATGGCGGCGAAGAGCCCGACGCCGAAGCCCAAGATGGCGCTGCGCATGGGCTTCGGCGCGATCGGCGCAGCCGGCACCGTGGCCGGCACCAGCACCCTGAAGTTGCCGGTGGCCGTGTCGCGCGAGAGCTGCAGGTCGCGCAGGCGCTGCTGCAGGACCAGGTAGTCGGTGCTGCTTCTGGCGCCATCCGGATATGTGTTCATCCTGTTGTTGATGGCGTCGATGCCCCGTTGGATCTGCGTCTTGACGATCTCTCTGCGGTAGTCGACGAACGCCACAGCGTACGCATTTGCGGCGGCGGCGGACAGCTTGGGGTTGCCACTGGTCGCCGTGATCCGCACGACGCTGCTCGCGTACGAGGTGCTGGACGACGTGCTGTCGGTAAGCGGTGCGGACGAGACGGTGAAGCCCGCACCGCTCTCACCTTCGACGGAGAGCTGCGTCTGGGCGCGCTGCCGCATGTCCGGGCTGGCGATGATGTTGCCCACGCTCTGCAGTTGCGAGGTGCGCTCATTGGGGTCGCTGTAGCCCTGGCCGGTGAGCGGATTGCTCAGGTCGACCTGCTTCTCGTAAATGAGGTCGGCGCTGGCTTCGTACACCTTGGGCTGACGCGCCGCGAAGAAGTAGGCGGAGGCGGTGGCGACCACGACAACCGCGAGGATGATCCACTTGCGCCGCCAGAGGATGCTGAGGTAGTCGCGGAGGGTGAGACCCTCGGGCTCTTGGCCGAACGGCGGACCGCCGGGGTAGGCACCGTAGTCGGCTCGGCCCGGCGCACCGCCGCTGGCGGCCCCGCGGGCGTCGCTGCCGTTGCTGCCTGCCACCGTACCTCCAGTCGTTTGGTGCACGTCTTCGCGCGATTCTATCAGGACCTGCGCAGGGCACGGCTGACAGAGGCGCCGATTGGAGGCATGCAT
>Ga0172371_10013322_pt1 | contig 10723 bp, 9 predicted proteins | sample Lak12m_FD_114543 | JGI IMG/M metagenome (GOLD analysis project Ga0172371, IMG submission 114543) | Freshwater microbial communities from Kabuno Bay, South-Kivu, Congo - kab_022012_12m | ecosystem: Environmental > Aquatic > Freshwater > Lake | place: Democratic Republic of the Congo: South-Kivu... | reverse complement strand
CTGGATCATAACGGTGTTCCTGATGAAGAACCGGTCAGGATCGATGAATATGAAATTACCGTTGAGGAGGTTAGAGATGAGATGATTGCAAGCGAACATGACCTGACGCCATATGCCTCAAAAGATGATATCAACGAGATCCCTGATTACATGAACGATGCAGATGTCTCCGAGTTTTAAGAGCCCCAAAAAAACAACTGTATGAAAGTAATTTGCCACCATTGCGGGAAACCAGTCTATTTTCATTTTGATGATCCTGCTTCTATTCCACAAACGGCAACATTCAGTTGCCCTCATTGCAATAAGAGTAATCTGATACGAAAAACCGAAGCCAATACCGGGCCTATCCTGTTTATTTGCAGGAAATGCCGGGCTAAGCTAAGAATCCCAGGGAATTCAGCCGGACCAAAGTTGAAGTATAGGGCATTCTCCTGTCCGAGATGCAAAATCCTATATAAAGTAAAACTCTCTGATGAGGAATCCATCGTCAGATGATCTCTAAATTAGCATGTCTGTCACAAAAATAGTTCAGACTTATATAAAAACTGATTGTTCATGATTGATATTAAATGTGTAAATTGTCACAGGATCTTGCGTTTCGATGAACAGAAACTACAACCGGGTCAATCAAGTTTTAGGTGTCCTATTTGTAAAATCCGAAATTTAATACCCCAGCCTGAAATCAGTCCCACTATCATCAATGATGACCTGTCATCTTTTCCAGGACCAGGTAAACTGCATATTCAGGGTAATCACGAAACAGGATTTCCCATTTCTTTGAAAGAAGGAGTGAATTCCATTGGGAGAAAAGCGGAAACATCCCCAGCGACTCTTCAAATAAATACGGATGACAAGTTTATGGGACGAATTCACGCCCAGATACTGATATCAAAAGATAGTTGCGGCCGATGGAACCACTTTCTATCGGATCTGAACAGTAAAAATGGTACTTTTCACAATGATTACAGGCTCCAGGAAGGTGAAATAACTATTCTGATGCCGGGGGATTCATTCAGAATAGGGAAGACGATCATCCAGATTTCTTGAACATTGAAAAAATAGAGCATCTCCTTCAAATAAGAATCAATGGCTATTTCAATACATAAGCCCGTTGGATTGAGTGAAAAAGGCACCCGTCCAAATAACGAAGATGCGCTTTCCCCGATAAAAGAATTTGCATCGAAAAACGACCGGTTGTTCATGGTATGTGACGGAATAGGCGGAGCTGAAAAAGGAGAAGCCGCCAGCGCCCTCACGATTCAGTCTATCCGGAAGTATTTCAAAACTCATCCATCAAAAAAAATTGAGCAGAACTACATTCAGTATGCCATTCAATATACCCAGTCACAATTTGATGATTACCTGACACAAAATCCAGTTGCTCGGGGAATGGGAACAACCCTGACATTATTGTACCTCGCCGATACATACGTTCTTCTTGCTCATATTGGAGATAGTCGTATATACCAGATCAGGGACGGAAAAATACTATTCCAAACAGAGGATCATTCACTTGTCAACAGTCTGATCAAGAACAATATCATCACTCCTGAAGAGGCACTCTCCCATCCGAAAAGAAATGTCATAACCCGAGCCATCCAGGGTAATTCCGTGTCGAAGGTACAAGCCGATGTAGCCATCATCAGAAATCCCCAACCAGGAGATTATTTTTTCCTTTGTTCCGATGGAATTCTTGAATCCATTAACGATAACTTGCTTTGTTCAATTCTTGCTGATGTACGCTCAAATGAAGCGAAAATGCAGGAGATTCTAACCCTGTGCAAGGAGCATTCAAGGGATAATTTTTCGGCATACTTGTTACAGATTTCAGAGATCACTCCTGTTGAAGAAAAAAAGATACAACATGTTAACATGTTTAAGAAGTTGAAGGTGACGTTTCGGGGCCAGGGCCACTGGTCAAAAATCTCATGGATAATTATTGTTGCGCTAATCACTTTATTGGTAATTCTTTTTATTTCAGATCATAAAAGCAAAGAAAAGAATAAGCACCATAAGATACCTGTTAATACTGAAAAGAAAAAGTCGTACCAGCCTGGTAAAGCCAGTAAAAAGACTGTTATACCAGTACCATTCGCTCTACCTGATACAGCACGGAAAGATGAGATTAAAAAAGACAAATCTCAAAAAGCAGACACAAATGAAGCCAAATAGAATTCTAAGCAAGGTATTGTTTATTCTTTTATTCCCTGGTTCACTGTTTTCAGGCGAATGTGGCAAAGGAAAGATCTTCGCGGTTCTGGTAGGTGTTTCAAACTACAAAAATCCATCGTTAAAACTCAACTATTGTGATGATGATGCAAGCGCGGTTTATAACGTTCTGGTTCGACATACAGATAAAGCTAATATTACTTTACTGACCAACGAAACAGCCACAAAAGAAACAATTCTTGACCAACTTCAAATACAATTTTCCAAAGCCGGCCCGGCCGACCGTATTCTGTTTTTTTTCTCAGGACATGGAGGTGATAACTATTTCCTTCCATGGGATGCTTCAGAGTCAACCGCTGACAATGTTGCCTTTGAAGAAATAAAAGCCATCTTTCACCTTAGCAAAGCAGGAAGTAAATTTCTGATTGCCGATGCCTGCATGTCGGGATCCATCCGACAAAAGGAAGAAAAAGGAAATTCTGACTTCACGGAAGAAATGTTAGCGCAGCCTCAAGAAGTAGTCGTCATTACATCTTCCCGGAACGAACAACTATCGGAAGAAATGTTTTTATTGCAGCACGGATTGTTCACTTTTTATCTACTGAAAGGGATAAGAGGCGCTTCCGATAAAAACAAAGACCGGGTCATCACCATCAAAGAACTTTTTAATTACCTTTACATCAATGTAAAAGTAGATTCAAAGGGAAAGCAAGTCCCGGTGGCATGGGGAAAGTTTAAATCGGACCTGCCGGTACTTTGCTGGTAGAGATTTAATGTTCTGCGGTAAGCAAAACTTTCATGGCCTCACAACTTCAGCAATATGAATTTAATCTTCATAAAGATTCTTTGGGAAAGGGCACATTTGGTGAAGTTTATAAAGCCTATGATAAATTACTTAAAAAGACTGTTGCGTTAAAAATCTCCAACCCTACTGCTCCGGATACAGAGCGTTACAGTATCAGCGCTGAAGTTCACCGGATCATGGATTTCCGCCATCAAAACCTTGTCACGTATTATTACGTATTCGAAACTGATGGAACCGATGATCTCGGAAAGAACATCAAGCGACAGGTCGCCGTAATGGAATATATTGAAGGGACTGATCTGAGACAGTTGATTGAGCAAGAAAATGTTAGCAAAAATAGTACACAGCTTACCGAGATTATTACAGGAGTACTTGATGGATTGCAGTTCCTTCATTCTCAGCGGTTGATTCACCGTGATCTAAAGCCATCAAACATCCTGATCACTGAAAAAGATGGCCGGTATTTGCCAAAAATAACCGATTTTGGCATCAGCAAAGAACTTGATACAGATGCAGGCGCTTCGTTGTCGGGAGAGATCGGAACGGTCGCCTATATGGCTCCGGAACAATTCATGTCATCGCATTCCAGGATAGACCACCGTATTGATATCTGGTCATTCGGGGTAATTCTGTATGAGATGTTCATGGGAAGCCCGCCTTTCGGCAGGGATAAAACCAAATCAAAGGAAGAGATATTGAAAAATATCCTTCAAACAAAAATTCCTCCCGAAATTAAAAACATCCCCGAGCCCTACCGGTCGGTAATTTCGAAATGCCTGAAAACGGAGCCCGGAGAACGTTACTCTAATGCCATCGAGATCCTCGAGTACCTGAAGCATTATCCCGAAGACAATCTGTGGAACGGGATCCAAAAAGAACCGGAAGAAAAACGGTATGACAAATACCTGAAGCAATATCCTGATGGCCGGTATGCCAAAGAAGCTCTCCGTCAAAAACAAATCTTACTGGAAAAAGAAAAATCAGAGCAGGATAGATTGTACTGGGAAGAAAGGCTGAAAACCAATACCATTGATGCCTTTACAGATTATATCCAAAAATATCCTCAGGGAGCGAAGGTTCAACATGCCCGGGATCGGATCAGCCAACTTTCGGAAGAGCAAAAGCAGAAAGAATTGCAACAAAAAGAAGATGCCGAAAGAGCAAAGAAAATTGATCCTGCAATTTCAGATGAAACTGAGCTGATTCTTCATGCTAAAGAAGCGGAATCGTTCAAAAAAAGTGAAAAGATATATTGGGAAAAAATAAAGAATCATCTTTCACCTAAGACCTGCAAAGAATACCTGAAGACCTATCCAGGGGGAGAGCATAGTAAAGAAGTCAAAAGCTGGCTCAGAAAAAGAGTTTTCAGGAGAAGTTTTTTTATTATACTCTTCTGTACAATTCCCGTAGCCTTATATTTTGGCATGAGGATCTACCTTGCCGAACAGGAGAGAAATATTTATACTGAAGCTATTCAAACCGGAAATACTGATGCAAATATCGGATATCTTGAAGGATATCCTCAAGGCAAGTACCGGTTACTGGTTAATACACATCTGACACAAAAGTATGACCGTTTAATTGCAGAAGGGATTGAGTTTTATAGAAGTTCATCTGAATCAGATATAACCGATAGTTTGAAAGTCTCAAAACTTCTTGAGTCGCTATTGGTTTTCACAGAGGCAAAAAGGACTCACCCCTTCATCTACTTTCGTGATACCATGCAAACATGTACGTTTCTAATGGATTGTAAACACAAACTTGATACATTGATTATACAATACGAAAGTAGTATCGCTCATATGCAGAAAAGTGGTTTGAGTTCTAGAGATTACCAGCCTTACCAGGACGCAATCCATATGATTCAAAACAATCCCTTATACAAAAACCAGTGAAAATCGGTTTACTGATATTATTAGCGCTCTGTTTCCCTTTCACACTTTCATATTCTCAATCCTTAACAGATCCTTGTGTAAAAGCATTCTGCGATAAAGGGAATCAAGAGTTCAATCAAGGTAATTACAACTCTGCAATAGAAAAGTTTAAGAATGCCAAAGCATGCCCCCTGGCGACAGAGGATAACAAGCGCGAAATTGATAACAAAATTACCCAATGTTATATCGCCATCGGAGAAAACGACTTGCGCAGGGCCAACCTAGCCTATGAAAATGATGAATACGATCTGGCAATCGAATATTATAAAAAAGTGCAGAAAAATCCATCATCCGCCTATAAACTGACAGATGAAATGGAGGATAACATTGCCAGGTGCTGGTTCGGGAAGGTGACACAAAAAGCGTATCAGGCAAAAAACCAGAAACAGTATGAAACTGCCATTACCTTTTTTTCTGAAGCGCTCAAGATTAACAGGATTCAAGCATATGAACAAGCGAAAGTACGAACACAAATCAACGAGTGCCAGAAATTGTCGGATTACCAAAGTGGGATTCAGGAACAACAGAAGGGTTCCTGTGAAGAAGCGGTGAAGTACTACCAGATGGTTTTAGAAAATCCTGCAGTAACTTCAAATGAGCAAATCTCTATCAACCAGAGAATCAAGGAATGTGAAGAAAAAATGATACTTGATATCGAAATGGTATACGTGGAAGGCGGCACGTTTGAGATGGGCAGCAACGATGGGAACGATGATGAAAAACCGGCGCATAAGGTTACCCTGAATAGCTTTTACATTGGGAAATATGAAGTTACACAAAAGCAGTGGCAGGCAATTATGGGTAATAATCCAAGCTTTTTTTTAGGCTGTGACAACTGCCCCATTGAAGAAGTTTCCTGGGACGACGTACAGGAATTCATCAGGAAACTGAACCAGAAAACCGGTAAAATGACCCGCTTACCCACTGAAGCCGAGTGGGAATATGCCGCCCGTGGAGGAAATAACAGCCAAGAATATAAATTTGCCGGAACATCCAATTATAATGAACTACATAAATATGCAAATTTTTGCGATATGAATTGTGAAAACAGTTGGAAAACAGTAAATCAAAACGATGGGTATAGAAACATTGCGCCTGTTGGAGAATATTTACCTAATGAACTGGGAATTTACGACATGAGCGGTAATGTATGGGAATGGTGCTCCGACTTCTACTCGTTGGATTATTATTCAAATAGCCCTCGCTACAATCCGGAGAACAATACAAATGCTCCTGGACGTGTTTACCGTGGTGGTAGCTGGTTCCTCGACCTGGGTCAATGCCAGGTTGTAAATCGAAACTATTGGCTACCGAACTACCGCAGCAACAACCTGGGTTTTCGTCTCCTCAGGAAAGAGTAATAAGAAACAAAATAAATATGAGAAAATATGGAAACAAAAATTAATATATCAAATCAGAGAAGAGAAAAAAGAATTACATGTGTTATAATATGCTGTTTCTTCTTCCTGAATCTTCTCACAGTCGAAGGTCAAACCATTTTTAATGAGCAGTTTGATTCAATAACCGGCTGGAAATATTCAAAGATTGAATCAAACAAAGGTTCTGGTTTTTCCTGTTCAGATGGTATTCTTTCTGTTATGAACTTTGGTAATGAGCAAGGTGGCTGGTTTGGACCAGTAATCGAAAAAGAATTAATGGAGCCTTTGGACATTAACATTGAAAATTTCACCATCGGTCTTTACATCTCTTCTGTCGACAATGCTGATAATGCATATGGAATCATTGAAATTTCATTATTAGATGAGAATAATGTTCCAATTTTAACTATTGCATGGTGCGATGCTGGTGCTTCTGCATTTGGTATTTGTAACTGTTCAAGAACCCATACGAATGAGGTCTTCTTCGGTCATGGAGGAGGGGTTTTGGGTTTAAAGGCCATTGATAATTGGTTTTATGATGGCGGTTCCTATTCGACAATTAACGGGTTGGTTACCCTAAAAAAGAAAGCCGGCCAGATTACTGCACATTATAATTTAGGGCAGCCCATAGCTTCAGTTTCCTTTGTAGCACCAAATAAAGCTGCAAAAGTTAAAGTTAAAATGTTAAAGAATACAAATCGATTGGTCCGTGATATGAAGATTGACTTTATCAAAATAGAAAAATCTAAGTGAATGTTTCAGGTAATAGGCAGAAATAGTTGGTGCATCAATCACCTTTATTATTTTCCCCTTCTTGGTGTATTATTTTTAGTGTCAATTTCTACTTATGCTCAAACCTTCACCGATCCCTGTGTAAAGGCGTCTTACAATAAGGCCATGGAATCCTTTGGCCGGAAAAATTACAAAGATGCAATTAAGTGGCTGAATATTGCTAAGGGCTGCCCATTAGCATCAGAAGAAGATCCTAGAAGAATAGATGCAAAAATAACGGAATGCCGAAGTTTCCTCAAGAAAAAAATAAAAATCCAACCATCATTATACAATTCACCAATGGAGACTATCCCCATGATTGAGTTGGTGTATTTAGAAGGCGGCACTTTCCAGATGGGCAGTAACGACGGAGAGAATGATGAAAAACCAGTGCACACAGTTACTGTTAATAGTTTTTATATCGGAAAATATGAGGTGACTCAAAACCAATGGTGTGCAGTTATGGGTGAAAATTCACGTCGCAATATCGATTGCAGTGATTGCCCTGTTGAATGTGTATATTGGGATAGTATTCAGGAATTTATCAGGGAGTTAAATCAAAAAACTGGAAAAAAATTCCGTTTGCCAACTGAAGCTGAATGGGAATTTGCCGCACGTGGAGGAAATATGAGCGGGGGATATCCGTATAGTGGGAGCAATTCGCTTAAGGAGGTAGCCTGGTATTGGGATAACTCTGAATTAATAATTCACCCGGTGGGACAGAAAAGCCCAAACGAAATAGGCCTTTACGATATGAGCGGGAATGTATGGGAATTTTGCTCTGACCTTTATTTGCAAAATTATTATACATCGAGTCCTTCAAACAATCCAGAGAACAAAAAATATGGTTCAGAACACGTCGCCAGAGGAGGTGGTGCCTCAGGTTATAATGGTTACTGCCGAGTTTCTAGTCGTTGCTACTGGATAACCGATGGCGGTTATTGGATTGGATTTCGTCTCCTAATGGAAGAGTAAAACCACTAATTTGTTTATCATGAATATACCTTCCGGAACTATATTACAGAATGGAAAATACCGAATAATTTCTGTATTAGGCCAGGGAGGCTTCGGCATAACCTATAAAGGAACTTTGTTCGAACAATACAAAGGGGCTCTCCAGTCAATACCTATTCAGATTCCTGTAGCCATCAAAGAGTTCTTCTTCCAGGACTATTGCACCCGGAAAGAAAACAGCCACGAGATCAGTATAAGCACTACGAAAGGAAAAGTGGTATTTGAGCGGTTCCGCGAAAAACTGATCAAAGAAGCCCATATCCTGGCAAAACTTGACCATCCAAATATTGTGAAAGTGCTGGAGGTGTTCGAAGAGAACAATACGGTATATATGGTCATGGAATACATCGAAGGTGAGTCGCTGCGGGATATCCTTGAGGCAAAACATATACTTCCTGTTGATAAAGCGTTGAAGTATACCAGACAAACCGGGGAAGCGCTGATCCACATTCATGGAAAACGAATCCTTCACTTGGATGTAAAGCCAAGCAATATTTTGATCTCAGACGCAGAAAAGAAGGCGAAGCTGATCGACTTCGGAATTTCGAAAAGGTACGACGAAAACCTCCATGAAACCAGCATCACGATTGCCGGTAAAAGCAAGGGCTATGCCCCCATTGAACAATACAGCGAAAAGGGGGCTGCTCTTTTTGCCCCATCCCTTGATGTATATTCCCTCGGCGCCACCTTGTACCACAGCCTTACAGGCTGTGTTCCGCCAGATCCCTACACCATCATTGACGAGGGATTGACTCCTCCTTCTCAATTGAATAAAGAAATTCCTGATCATTTGGACCAGGCTATACAAAAGGCAATGGCCGTCAAAAAGACAGACCGGTATCAGTCAGTGAATGAATTTCTTGTTGCCATGGATGTGGATGGCCTGGATGAACATGAAAAACAAGGAGAGAAAAAAGAAACACTTCCCGTCCAAACAGACAGTCAACATTATCCCGGGCTTACAGAGCCTGTTATTGGATCAGGTTTTATAACTCCGCATACTGAAAATGAAAACCTGATTAAGAAGTGCGACCAGAAAGCAAATTATGCCTGGGTATGGTTGCTTATGGGTATTATAATAATAATAATAGGATTTATCATGACTTTATGGTTTATAGATCATGGGCCTTCACTAAACGAGCTTATTGAGATGGTCTATGTAGAAGGAGGAAACTTCAATATGGGAAGTAATGATGGGACAGATTGTGAAAAACCGATACATGAAGTAATGGTAAATAGTTTTTGGATTGGTAAATATGAAGTTACTGTTAATCTATTTAATGAATTTATTAAAGAAACTGGATATAAAACTGATTCGGATAAAGATGAGGGAAGTTATATATGGAATAATGAAAAATTTGATTGGGAGAAAAGGGCTTGGATAAACTGGCGTTGTGATGCACAAGGAAACATAAGATCACAAAATGAGTACAACCAACCTGTTATACACGTTAGCTATAATGATGCACTTGCTTTTTGTAATTGGTTAAATACAAAAACAGGTCAGAAATATCGTCTACCTACAGAGGCAGAATGGGAATATGCAGCAGGTAACGGATCAAAACATACAAAATACAGCTGGGGTAATTCAGAACCCTTTGGTAAAAAAGGGGGAAATGTAGCTGATGAAGCAGCTAAGATGAAATTTTCTGATTGGCCGGTTTTTAACGGATATGATGATGGGTATATTTACACGTCACCATCTGGTTCATTTGATAGTAATGAATTTGGCATCTACGATATGAGCGGAAATGTTTGGGAATGGTGCAATGATTGGTACGACTGTGATTACTATGCGAACAGCCCATATTCCAATCCACAAGGCCCATCAACAGGTGACATGCGTGCTTTTCGCGGTGGCAGTTGGACATTAAGTCCATCGGACTGCCGAGTGGCTCGTCGTGTTCCATTCTGGCCATCATTTCGATCTAACGTTCTTGGCTTCCGTTTACTCAGGACGGATTAATTAGTTGGTTCTTAATAATTATTAACACACTGTTTATTAATATATTATGATCTTTTGAAATATTGATTATATATCAATTCCTTCAATCTTCTATTATGAATATCATTTCTGATATCATTTCATTACCTTCCGCGTTGCTTACAGTTTTTGTTATCCGGTACTATTCAGAGATTGAAAAGGACCTTGGTGAAAAACAGAATAAAATATTTCTGCTTAAATCTGATAGCCAAACGTAAATCAAATGAGACAGTTAAAAATAATATCCTGTATCATTCTATTTCATTTTATTGTATCCTCCGGTGTCTCCCAACCTTTTACGGATCCATGTGTGAAAGTCAGTTATGCAAAAGCCCTTGAAGCTTTTGAACTAAAAACCTATTCAAAAGCGGAAAAATGGTTTAAAGTTGCGAAGGATTGCCCGCTTGCATCGAAAGAGGATAAAAACCGGATTGATGCGAAAATAAAAGAATGTCAGAGTTTAATTCTAAATAATTCATCTAAGGAATTGATCCCTGATATCGAAATGATCTACGTCGAAGGGGGAATTTTCCAAATGGGCAAAGAATCAACTGTGTTATAAAAATAAATCAACAATGACACAGATGGAAGTAGAAAAAATATACGAATTATGTTATACCTGTGAAAACAGAAGGATGGATATTAAGTCGGGAATCCTTTGTAATTT
>Ga0172371_10013318_pt1 | contig 10728 bp, 23 predicted proteins | sample Lak12m_FD_114543 | JGI IMG/M metagenome (GOLD analysis project Ga0172371, IMG submission 114543) | Freshwater microbial communities from Kabuno Bay, South-Kivu, Congo - kab_022012_12m | ecosystem: Environmental > Aquatic > Freshwater > Lake | place: Democratic Republic of the Congo: South-Kivu... | reverse complement strand
TGCGGATGTCGTAGCCGCTTTGCAGCAGGTGCGTGGCGAACGAATGCCTCAGCACGTGCGCGCTCACCGGCTTCGTCAGCCCCGCGTCGGCCGCGGCCCGCTTCAGCGCGCGGTGCCGCACCGAATCGTGCAGGTGGTGGCGGCGGATCGCGCCACCCTCCGGATCGACCGAGCGCGCATCGGAGGGAAACACATATTGCCAGGCCCATTCGTATCCGGCGCGCGGGTATTTGCGCGCGAGCGCGTAGGGCAGATGCACCTCGCCGTAGCCTTCGCGCAGATCGATCGAATGCAGACGCTTTGCCTCGCCCAACTGCGAGTGCAGCGTCTGCACCAGCCGTTCGGGCAACATCGTCACCCGGTCCTTCTCGCCCTTGCCGTCGCGCACCAGGACCTGCCGATAGGCGAAGTCCACGTCCTTCACCCGCAGGCGCAGACACTCCATCAGGCGCAGGCCGGATCCATACAGCAGACCCGCCATGAGAGGGTGCACACCTTTCAACTGAGCCAGCAAGGCCTCAGCCTCCAGCGGTGAGAGCACCACCGGAAGGCGCACCGGACGCTTGGCGCGAACCATGCCGTCGAGCCAGGCGAGATCCCCGGAATCTATGCGGCCGCGTTGTTACTCTCAGCTTGTGGCAATCCCGGCGGAATTTCTGATTCGGATTATGCAAAATACAAAGAACTCGGCGCACCGAAGATTCTTTACTCATGCACCAAAGAAGGACGCCTTGACGCGGCCGCCGTACTACAGTGCATGGCAATTAAAAACGAAGACGCGGATAAGAAGATCGCTTGTCTTGAAAAAACGCAGTCGGATGCAAAGAAACCAATCATTGACGTCGGCTATGCAGCGGGCGTAGGTGTGGCTGTGACCTACAACAAGTTGCTTGGTGACGCAAAGGCTGCCTGCGATAGTGATAGTTCAAGGTTCTCCAAGGGGGAGTTCAAGGTTCTCGAAAGCAAGTCTTGAAACTCATGGCTCGCGAAACCAGGGGGCAGACTCACATTTGCGAAAAGCCGACGCTGGCGAGACGGCGGATTTGATTCACAAGAGCACGTTGATAATCTGAGGTGTGAAATGAAAAGTACCGTAAGAAAAACTTGCCAATCCTGCAAGGTCGAGAAGAGCCTTTCCGATTTCCATAGGAACAAGACAAAACCTGATGGTCATAATGGAATTTGCAAGGACTGCCAGGCTGTGGTCGATAAGAGAAGCAAGCAGAAGAAGATCGCCTAACTTTAGGTGCAGCGGACGCCTGTCGGCGCCGCTGACCATGACGTTGGACCTTTCGAATATTTCCCTTGCGTAGCTCGTTTTTTGTTACTACAATTTATTAGTGGCCACCTGGGACGAAGCTAAGCGCCGGAAAAACATCAAGGATCATGGGCTCGATTTCGTCGGGTGCGATGCCATTTGGGACAACTTCACGATCACGCGTGAAGACGTTCGTCAGGCGTACGGTGAGAAACGTTTGGTCACTTTCGGTCTATTGGAAGGCGCCGTGGCTGTGTTGGTGCACACCGAACGTCGGACTGGTTCCCACATCATTTCCTTGCGCAAGGCGGAGAAACATGAAACACGCTATTACTTTGAAATTGCCAAAGACTACTTCAAATAGGCGGGTTGACCCGGATAATCCGCCTTGGTCGGAAGAGATGCTTGGACCGCCAGTCCTCAAGCGCGGCCGCGGCCCACAGAAAGCACCGACTAAGGTGCTTACTACCGTTCGCCTGGACGCTGACGTTCTCGCTTTTTTCAAAGCGCAAGGCAGCGGCTATCAGACTCGCATTAACGATGAATTGCGCAAGGTCGTGGCAAAAGGTCCAACCGCGCGCTCAACGCGGACGCGCACAAAAGCGGCGCGCGCCGGTTAGCGCGAACGTTAAGCAGCAAGGTCGTGGGGCGTCTTTGACCACCAAGCCCCAGAGCGGTATCCTCCCCGCATGAAGGTTAGCGAGGTGCTACGGATGATTGAGGAAGACGGGTGGTTCTTGGTCGCCACGCGCGGTAGTCATCGCCAATTCAAGCATTCGACCAAGGCGGGACGCGTGACCGTACCGGGCAAACCGAGCGATGACTTGGCCCCTGGCACTCTGAATAGCATTTTGAAGCAAAAATGAGGTAATGACCATGCAATACGCAATCGTAATCGAGAAAGCAGAAGGCAATTACTCGGCCTATGTTCCCGACCTTCCTGGTTGCGTCGCTACTGGTGCAACCGTCGAAGAAACGGAAACGTCCATCCGTGAAGCCATCTCGTTTCACTTGGACGGAATGCGCGACGACGGAATACCTATTCCATCAGCGTCTAGCCATGTTGAGTACGTCGAGATTGCTGCTTAACCCGTAGCTGGTGCGGACGGGCCGCCGGCATTCTTGCCGATCAACCGCCTTGCCGGCCCGCCGCACAGCACGACGTTCGGCCGCATCTCGAGCATTGGTCCCCGCGTACCCAATGTCGGTGACAGGTGCTTTGATTGTAGCTACAATAGTGTCATGGCGACGTGGGACGAAACGAAGCGTCTGCGCAACATCAAGGACCACGGACTAGATTTCGTCGGTTGCGAAGCTGTGTTCGATGGCCCTGTCGTTTCCTGGGACGATGACCGCGCATCCTATCGCGAGCAAAGAATCAATTTGCTCGGCTGGTTGAACGGCATCGTCGTGCACATGACCTACACTGAGCGAGGCGATGAACCGCACATCATTAGCCTTCGCAGAGCAGAGAAACATGAAATCAGGCGCTACGCGAAAGAAATTGCCCGCTAATTCCGCGCAATGGGAAGCCGTCATAGCGGCGGCACCCGGCAAAGATCGACCGCTTACTGCGCGCGAAGAGGCGAAGATGGCAGGCGCTGTGGTTGTCAAGAAAGGTGGCTATGCCGCGGTGAAGGCGGCCCTCGCAGAGAAACGAAAGCAAGGGCAGCGCGGGCCGCAGGTTGCGGCAACCAAACAGTTGGTGAGCGTTCGATTCAGCGCCGAGGTTATCGAGTATTTCAAAGGTACGGGCGCGGGCTGGCAAACGCGAATGAATGATGTGTTGCGCGAGTGGGTTACCGGCCGCACCTCAAGACGAGGCAAGGCGACATCAGCATGATGTGGCCGAACAGCGGCATGCAGCCGACGCGCAAGAAGCCGCGCGCGGCTGATGCCGGACGTTGGGCATCTTGAGGAGCGCGCCATGGAACCACGCATTAGCCTGATTACGCTTGGTGTCTCCGATCTGGAAAGGGCTACTCGGTTCTACGCAGAGTGTCTCGGCCTACCCCGGATCGAAACCCCTCCGTCGGTCACTTTCTTTGAGCTTGGGAAGACATGGCTCGCTCTTTGGTCATGGGAAAGTTTGGCCGCCGATGCAGGTCTTTCGCCTGAGGGCTCAGGATTTCGCGGCTTTGCTCTTGCGCACAATGTCCGCTCTCCGGCCGAGGTAGATGCATTGCTTGAGCGTGTTGCCGCGTTCGGTGCCAAAGTCACAAAGAAGGGGCAACCCACAGACTGGGGTGGCTACTCTGGGTACTTTACTGACCTAGACGGCTTTCTGTGGGAGGTCGCGCACAATCCGAGTTTTCCTCATGTGTAGCCCGATGCCCAACCCATCATTCCACCGGACCTTGCGCATAAAGCCGCGCAAGGCCGGTGAATTCAAACGTTGGACCGCACCGTAAGGTGGTCCGCCGACATTGGGTAGGCTTGCTTTTTTGTATATACGCATATACAATAAATAAGTGGACAAAGACCCCGACAAAGAAGACCGCAATCTTGCGGAGCGCGGTCTCTCATTGGACCTTGCCGAGTACCTCGACTGGGCGACAGCCTTAATCTGGGAAGACACGCGCAAAGACTATGGGGAACGGCGCTACTGCGTCCTTGGCTACATCGAGGATCGCCTGCATAGCGTGGTGTTCACACCCCGCGAGGGAAAGCCTCGCGTCATTAGTCTGCGCAAAGCTAATAAGCGAGAGGTGAAGAGATATGAAAAAGCGACCCAAATCTAAGATAGCCATCCGCGCAAATCCGGAATGGACCACGGAGATGATTGCTGAGGCCCGCCCAGCGAAGGAAGTTTTGCCCAAACTCTTTGGCGCACGCGCTGCGGCCGCCATGCTAAAGCCACGTGGACGCCCAAAGTCTCCGGAATCAAAAGTTGCAATTAGTCTTAGGTTGTCGCCCGATACGCTGGCACGATGGAAGGCGACTGGCCCAGGTTGGCAGACACGCATGGCGAATGTCTTGCGTGAATCAGTGTAGGTGCGGTCCAACTATGCGTCGCAGCGGACGCGCATGAAGCCGCGCGCCGCTGAACGCCAACGTTAGATTTTCTGGAGGGTTCGATGGCTGACGGATTGCCGTACAACGGTTGGGCAGCGTTCATTCGCCATGGGCGCGACAAACACTATTACCGTGCGAAGAGTAAAGGCGCGCTACCACCGGCAGTCGAGTGTTTGGGTTGCAAAGAGCGTTTTGGGCAGAGCAGTGTTCCCTACCATGCAGAAGGGTACGGGCCAACGCACGAGGACTACTGGGCATCCTGTGTGCCGCTATGTCATCGTTGCCACGCAATGCTCCACGCGAGGTTCCAAACGCCAAACAGGTGGCACAAGTATTTGGCTCAGGCGGCGGATGGGAATATAGACGAAGGCGAATACCCTCAAAGGAAGCAGATCGTGGCACTCTTGAGTAAGTTCAAAAACCGAGAGGACATCGCATACTTTCGGATGCCAGACGACGTGCCGGAGTATTTTCGCGCACTCCCCACGACGGAGTACGCCGGGGAACAGAAAGTAGCAACGCTGCTCGTGGCCGACCTTGATACGGGGCGCAAGGTGGAGGTGCCGGACTGGAGCTCTCATGGCGCGCACTTGCTGTGCTTGGGGCAACCGCGCTCGCTGCTGCTGCATTTCTTCGGTGGTTCTCATGACGCAATGCCATTATTTTGTCGCCGATCAGACGTGTCATCGCTACAGCACCGCATTGCGGTCGCGTTCAGCGCATCGAATACGCGTGCTGTGTGGGGTAAGGCGCCTAACTTCAGGTGGAACGGACGGGCCGGACAAGTTGCAGCAAGTGCTTGCACCATAGTGGCCCGCCGTTCACCATCACGTTAGGGGCTCCATGCCTTCGCTCGATAGCCAGTCGGAATACAAGAGCCGAATGCATCGCGTGCTGGCACACATTGACGAACATCTGGATGAGCAACTCCTTCTCGCTACCTTGGCTGAAGTCGCACACTTTTCCCCATTTCACTTCCATCGTCTCTTTTTCGCATGGATGGGCGAAACCCTTGGCGACTACCTGCGTCGTCGGCGTGTCGAGGTCGCAGCTATGCGGCTCGCGGCTCAGCCGCGCACGAGGATTCTGAACATTGCTTTGTCGGTGGGTTTTGGTTCTGCCGAAGCATTCACGCGCGCTTTCAAGAACCGTTTTGGGTGTTCGCCCACTGCTTGGCGCGAACACCAATCCTCACTACGCAATGAAAATAGCAATTCTGGCCAGGCGGATAGCAAGCACAGTCAGGCAGTACGAGCCCCTTTCGGGGAACATGAAATCTCCCAATACCCAAACAAGGAGAACATCATGAAAGTAACACTGATTGACCGCCAACCAGTAACCGTCGCTTATCTTCGCCATCTCGGCCCGTATGGCGAGGCAATCGAACAGTTTTGGCAAAACACATACTATCCATGGGCTGTTTCGAACAACCTGCTGGGACAAGCACGCTATGGCATTAGCTACGACGATCCCAGCATCACTGCGGCGAAGCAATGCCGGTACGATGCTTGTGCGGAAGTTGCGCCGGATTTCGTTTTGTCAGGTGGCGCTCTCAAAACAACCATTCCGGGCGGCAGATATGCTGTTCTCCGTTACAGTGGAAAGAGCGAACGGGTTGTTGATGCCTGGACTGCATTACTCCGGGAATGGTTGCCCGCCAGCGGACTTCAGCTTGATGCCAGGCCCTGCTTCGAGTACTACCCGACAGATGCCAAGTGTGACCCCCGGACCGGGGCATTCGAGTGCGAGATATGCATTCCCGTCGTTCCGCTTTGAAAGGTTCAACCGCCTCAATCTTCCTAATTTCTCCATGGTGATCATCCTTTCTGTTCCTGCCTAAAAATAAGGCAGGATAGGCTGAACACCCTGGTCAATTATGAACGCGCAGATCCTCGTTCAAATGGTCAATTTTCGTCGCGCACCAACATATTGTTCTTTCCGTATTTCACGGTCGCCGCAATCCCGCCATTTGGCAACGTCGGGTATAACTGCTCATTGGTGCGGACGTTGGGCTTCGTATCTGGTACTTGACTCGGTCTAGCTAAATGGTTAGGATTCCTAACCATGAATTTCGACCAAATCTCTGAACCTCTAGATCTCCGACTGGCAGACGGGTTGACCCGTCTAGCCGCGGTCGCCCGTCAACTTGACTGGCAAGAGGCCGCCTCGGCTGGTTTATCGCCGACCCAAGCCGACATTCTCCGCTTTGTCGCCGGTCGCCCCGAAGGGGCGAGGCTCACCGCCGCTGCCGCGCACGTTGGCGTAAGTAAGGCGACGGCCAGCGATGCGGTGGCTGCCCTGGAGAACAAGAAATTGCTGCGCAAACATGCGGATGCTTCAGACGCGCGCGCCGTCACGCTGAAAGCTTCGCCTACGGGTCGTGAGATTGCCCAGTCGTGGCCCAGAAGTTTCGCCCCGGTTGTGGCCGGGCTCACCCGGGCAGAGCAGGAGGTGCTGCTCGGATTGGTGATCAAGATGATCCGGCAATTGCAGCAGCGCCAATTGATCGCACCGCAGCGCACCTGCGTGGCCTGCCGGCATTTCCGCGAGAACGTTGCCCCTGGCACGATTTCACCCCATTTCTGTGCGCTCGTCGGCGCGCCGATGGGAGATCGCCACCTTCGGGTCGACTGCGCGGAGTACGAATCCGCCGCCTGACGGTGGTTTAACCGCCCCGTACACCGAGAACGGGGTTTCTTTTGATCTTGATAGTTAGGAGTCCTTACATGAAATCATCTGCCATCTTCTACCACGCCGGTTGTCCGGTCTGTGTCGCCGCCGAGCAGCATCTCGCGGACGCCATCGATCTGGCTCGCTTCGACCTCGAAATCGTTCACTTGGGCGAAGCCAAGGCGCGTCTCTCTGAGGCCGAAGCGGTCGGTGTGAAATCCGTGCCTGCGCTGGTTGTTGCCGGGCAACCGTTCCACATCAACTTCGGCGCCGCGATCGCCGATCTCAAATAGGGAGGCCCACCATGAAAGCACTGGTTTTGAGTTTGCTCTGCGCCGCTGCGACACCATCCGTGCTGGCTGCCGATCCTCAGGTTCCCTACCCCCAGGGTTACCGCGACTGGCATCATGTGAAAAGCATGGTGATCGAAGCAGGGCACCCGCTGTTCGGCGCCTTTGGCGGCATTCATCACCTCTATGCCAACGACAAGGCCATGAACGGCTATCGGGGCAAGAGTTTTCCTGATGGATCGGTGATCATCTTCGACCTGCTGGAAGCCGTGCGTGATGGCAATGCCGTCACCGAGGGCGCGCGCAAGGTGGTGGGCGTGATGCACAAGGACTCGAAGAAGTTCAAGGCCACCGGTGGCTGGGGCTTCGAAGGATTCGGCGGTGGTGACCCGGCCAAGCGAGTGGTGGGTGCCAATGCGGCGTCCGCATGCTTCGCTTGCCATCAGCCGCAGAAGGCACAGGACTACACCTTCAGCCGCTTGCGTGACTGAGGGGGTGCCGTGAATCAGCCTGTCATGGCCCCGCCCTGGCGCACTTCGGCTTGGCTGAACACATCGGCGCCCGTCGAGTTGGAGGCGCAACGCGGCCATGTGGTGGTCGCCTGCGCCTTCCAAATGCTATGCCCCGGTTGTGTCGCGCAGGCCATTCCGCAGATGAAGATAGTGCACGAGATGTTCGGCCCGCAAGGTGTGATCGTGGCGGGCTTGCATACAGTGTTCGAGCACCACGATGCGATGACAGTGACAGCCCTGCGTGCCTTCGTGCACGAATACGGCATCCGTTTCCCGGTCGGTGTGGATAGGCCTGCGGGTGACGGTGGGCCGATCCCGCAAACGATGACGACTTACCGTATGCAAGGTACGCCGACTCTGTTGCTCATTGATCGCTCGGGGCAATTGCGGCGGCAAACCTTCGGTCACGTTCCCGATCTCCGTCTTGGGGCGGAAATCATGCGCCTTGTCGTGGGACAGTGAAGCGGTGTACAAGAAGCCAACTGCTGCATCTACGCGGACGCGCGCGCGTTCCGCGCGCGCCGGTGATTCGGCACGTTGATAGACTTTCTCATGGCCTGCCTCCTGAAATTGGTTGATTCCACACGGACAACCCTGTGGCTCTACGCGCTACCGCGCGCAATCCACGCTATCACGGAGGCGGGCCGCCTCAAGTTAAGCCATTCTGTCTAGACCTCATCAAGCTGCATCTCGCGTGTTGGAGGCATTGACATCACCTCGAAGGCAGTGGCACACTGCGAAGCGTGAAGGCCGTGCTGCTGACCCAAACACGCGTCGCGTACACCGAGTCATCCTTTGCGGAGATCGTCGTCTGGGATGTCCCGCATCCTTTGGAGGGCTCGAAGCATTCGTACAAATACTGGCTGGCCTTTGTGGTCGATGGAGTCTGCGTTCTCCGCTACGACAACGAGTCCGGCAAGGGCGACCATCGGCACACGCCGGAAGGAGAGGCCCGCTACCGATTTTTGTCACTCGACAGGCTCTTCGCTGACTTTGACCGCGATATCCGGAGGTGCACGCATGAAGACCGTAATCCTTGATGTCCGCACGCCCAAGGCGGCAATGGCCGATGCGCTTGCCGCGGTTAAATCGGGTAAGCCGCAGAAGTCGGCTCGTATCTCTTTCGCTACGCCGGAACTGCTTTGGCGGGTACTCACCGCCAAGAGGTGGGAGCTGTTAAAGACGCTTTGCGGTGCAGGACCCGTCTCGATCCGGGAGGCTGCGCGTAGAGTTGGCAGAGACGTGAAGGCAGTTCACTCGGATGTTACTGCGCTGCTCCTAGCGGGCGTACTAGATCGAACCGAATCGGGGCAGATCGAGTTCCCGTACGAAGCCGTGAAAGTCGAGTTCATGCTTGAGGCGGCATGAGGCCTAACCGCGCGCTGAACTCGGACCTTCGCAAGCGGGCTTCGCCCGTTGCTACGGCCGGTTAGCGCGAACGTTAGGTGGCAATTGAGAGGGCAAGATGACGCGCGATAATCCATGCTCCCTGGACGAATCTGACGCAATCGCACTGACACGAGCATTTGAGGCGCTGGGCAGTGGCCTCAGAGAGCAAGCCGTTCGCGATTTGTTCGCTCTCGGATGCTACGTCCATGCTATCGGAAGCCCGGAAGGAAGGGATGCGGGTTCGAAGGCCTGTCTCGCGGCAATGGATGCGTTGCAGCTATCCAGCCCTGAATTGCATCGCAAGATTCTCGACAATCTCACTGGGAACGAAGAATGGCTAGCGCGCCATTTCTCGCCGCATTACGAAATCATGAAGCTATTCTTCGCGCGGGGTGGACGATAATTTTCGTCGGACGTCTTGAATCGAGAAGGGGGATAATGATCGTCAGAGTATTTCCGGGAGCGCGGATTGCCTGAAGTAAGCAGGTTCTTTGGCATCATCATCGCCATGTATTACAACGATCATTCGCCGCCTCATTTCCACGCGAAGTATGGTAGCGAGCAAGCCTCTCTTCGGATAGACGATGGTGCGATCCTGGAAGGTAATCTGGGGGCTCGCGCGCTGAGACTGGTCGACGAATGGCGCGTTCTCCATCAGGCGGAACTGTTGCAAGACTGGGCGCGCGCTCGGGCCAGGCAACCCCTGAACAAGATCGAACCGTTGGAGTAAGCCATGATTCCAAGAGTGGTTGAAGTAAAGCCCTTGAAAGGCTACAAGCTTTGGCTCCGTTTCCAGGACGGCATGTCCGGAACCGTGGATCTGAGCGGTGAACTTTGGGGTACCATGTTTGAACCCCTGAAAGACAGCGCGTTTTTCGCTCAGGCCGCAATACATCCAGAGCTTGAAACGGTCACGTGGCCGAATGGTGCCGATCTCGCGCCGGAGTTTCTCTACCAGGCCGCCCAACAGCGCGTTGCAGGCGACGCGCCAGAAGCGGCGCGCACCTGAACGCGAACGTTGGGCCTCGGCAAAGTCCGCGTGGCCGGCGCATCATCGTGCTACTGCTTCCTGGAGGTTCGTATGTCTACCCGGCTTGAAGTTATCGAGTCCCAGGCACTGTCTCTCGCGCCGGACGAACGTGCACAGCTTGCTGACCGTTTGATCGCAAGCCTCTTTGGCGACCAAGACATCGAGGAGGCTTGGGCGGTCGAGGTCGAGCGGCGTATCAATGACATAGAAAATGGGCGATCCAAGCTAATTCCAGCATCGGAGGCAATCGCGCGCGCGCGCGCCGCGATCAAATGACTCCCTCGGTCAGCTCAGAGGCCGACCGCGAGTTAACCGAAGGGGGCGTCTTCTATGCCCGAGAGGGAGGTAGAGAACTTGGTTTGGCGTTCATCGCTGAATTTGAGCGATCCCTCGACTTTCTTTGTCTTCATCCGCACATCGGTGCGCTATGGCGGAACGATAGTAAGCGTCCGGCGGATACCGTCTTGACGACGGCAAGGCAATTCAGGCCGCGAGGCGTTGCTGGTCGCTGGGCTGGAGTTCGGCGGCCATTGCCCAAGGGAGCAGATCCTCGACCCGGTTGAT